>Ga0105047_10003646_pt1 | contig 27120 bp, 21 predicted proteins | sample MAT04_FD_78384 | JGI IMG/M metagenome (GOLD analysis project Ga0105047, IMG submission 78384) | Freshwater microbial communities from Lake Fryxell liftoff mats and glacier meltwater in Antarctica - MAT-04 (megahit assembly) | ecosystem: Environmental > Aquatic > Freshwater > Ice > Liftoff... | reverse complement strand
ATGACGATGACCACGATCAACTCGATCAGCGTGAAACCGCCCGCAGCCGGGCGGGATGACAGTGGTGGTGGGGTTCGGCGTTGCATGGTGACTTTCCTCTGGGTCGAAAAACTGGTCTTGACGACCAAGGGTTGGGCGGCTGACTGAGTGGGTTTCGACGGGCCCGGGCTCAACTTGAGAACGGTGCGTTGAACCACAGCCGCCGTGGACAAAAGCGTGATTCATTTGGCTACTTGATGCTGGCCTTGCCGAGTTCCCACATCGGCAGGAACACGCCCAGCGCCATCACCAGGATGCCGCCGCCAAAGACCACGATGAGGATCGGCTCGAGGTTCGCCGACAGCCTTTTCACGGCGTACTCGACCTCGGCGTGGTAGTGAACGGCCATCTCCTGCAGCAGCTCGTCGAGCGTGCCGCTTTCTTCGCCGATGGTGATGATCTGCAGCAGCGCGGTCGGGAAGGCGCCGGTGGCCGTGGCCGCGCGCGACAGGGACTCGCCGCGTTTCACGCTCTGCTGCAGACGGCCCAGCGCTGCGACCATGTGGGCATTGCCCAAAGTCTGCGCGGTGGCTTGCAGCGCCACGGTGATGGTCAGCCCCGAGGCCAGCGAGCTGGCCAGCGACGAGGTGAAGCGCGACAGCACGATGCGGTACAGCACCGGGCCGATCAGCGGCGCGCGCAAGATCCAGCGGTCCCAGGTCAGGCGGCCGCTCGGAGCACCCAGCCAGCGACGCATTGCCGCCGCCGCAACGGCGCCCAGCGCCAGCAAGGCAGGCCACCACGTCAACATGATGCTGGAGCTGCCCAGCAGCAAGCGGGTCAGCAGCGGCAGCTCGGTGTTGAGGTTGGCAAAGACCTTGGCGAACGAGGGGATGACGAACAGGTTCAAGACCACCAGCGCGATCAGGCAGGTGGCCACCACGAACAGTGGGTAGCGCATGGCGCTGGAGACCTGCTCGGCCGTCTTGCGCATGAACTCGCGGTGGTGAAAGAGGTCGTGCAGCGCACGGTCCAGCCGGCCGGTGCGTTCGCCCACGCCCACCATCGCCACGTCGTAGCGCTCGAAGGCGCCGCTGCGCTGCATTTCACGCTCCATGGCGCCGGCCAGGTCGCGGCCGCCGTCCAGGTCAGCAATCACGTGTTCGTAGCTGGCGCGCAAGGGCGGTGAGTCCGAGGTCTCAGCCACCAGCCGCAGCGATCGCATGATGGGGATGCCGGCTTTCAGCAAGGCCGCCAGTTCGCGCAGTGACATGGTCATGGCACGCGGGTCTGGCGCTTGCGCTTTGGGCGACATGCCCAGGCGGCGCTGAATGCCGATCCACAAGTCCTTGATGTCAATGTCGCCCGGTTTGGCCGCCTTGCCAGGGCCTGTGCCTGCTGACGAACCGGGTCCTCCACGTGCCATGGCGGCTGGCTTGGGTGCTGTCGGCCTTGATGCTGCGGGTGCGAGTGCGGGTGCGGGTGCGGGCGACTCGGCGCGGATGGCCACCGGCGTCAGGCCCCGGGCTGACAGTTGCAACGACAAGCTGGTCGCGCTGACGGCCTCCAGCGTGCCGTGTTGCGCTGCGCCGGTGCTGTCACGGGCGGTGTACTTGAAGCGCTGCATGGGTCAGGGGTCAGGGGTCAGGGTCAGGGTCGTTCGCCGGGCAGTCATTCGAGCTGGCGCAGGCCGATGCGCATGGCCTCAGCGACCGTGCTCATGCCCGATGCGGCCAATCGTGCGGCCTGGTGGCTGAGCGTTTGGTCGCCCAGTTGTTCGGCCGCGGCGCGGTTGAATCCCGTGGTGTCGCTGGCCAGCAGCGCGGCCACCATCGCCTCGTTCATGGGCAACACCTCGTAGATGCCTCGCCGGCCCAGGAAGCCCGTGCCGCGGCACTTGCCACAGCCACGGCCGCGCCTCAAACCCGTCGGGTCCCAGGCATGGCCCAGGCGTTGTTTGAGCCACACCGTCTGAGCCGGGCTGACCTCGACTGGCTCGGCGCAGTGCGCGCACACCCGGCGCACCAGGCGCTGCGCCACGACCAGCTGCAGTGCCATGCCAACCAAAAAAGCTGCAGCACCCATGTCGATCAAACGGCTGGGCGTGGAGGCAGCGTCGTTGGTGTGCAGGGTGGACAGCACGAGGTGGCCGGTCAGCGCCGCGCGCAGACCGGTTTCCACGGTTTCGCTGTCGCGCATTTCACCCAACAAGATGACATCGGGGTCTTGGCGCAGGGCGCTGCGCAGCACCGCAGCAAAGCTCAGGCCGATCTTCTCGTTGACCTGCACCTGGTTGATGCCATGCAGCCGGTATTCGACCGGGTCTTCGGCGGTGATGATCTTCAGCGTCATCGCGTCCAGCGAGCCCAGCGCCGAATACAAGGTGGTTGTCTTGCCACTGCCGGTGGGGCCAGTGACGAGGATCAATCCAGCCGCTTGTGAGAGCGACTTTTGCAAGCGCAGCAAGCCGGCTTCGGGCATCTCCAGCGCGCTCAGTGCCGCCAGGCCAGCATCACGCAGCAACAAGCGCATGACCACCGATTCACCGTACTGATTCGGCAGCGTGGACAGCCGGATGTCGACTGGCTGTTTGCGGATGTTGGCCACAAACCGACCGTCTTGCGGCAGCCGTTTTTCGGCGATGTCGAGGTTGGCGACCAGCTTCAAGCGCAGCGCCAGGGCCGCGGCCAGGCGCGGTTCCAGTTCAGACTGCAGGTGCAGTTCGCCGTCGATGCGCAGCCTGATGTGCAGCTTGCTGGCGGTGGGTTCGATGTGCACGTCAGAGGCGCGCGCACGCACGGCTTCTTCCAGCAGGGTTTGCAACAGCCGCACCACCGGCGCGTCTTCAGCCCCGACCTGGGCGCCGAGAGAGCCAAAGTCCACGGCGCTGCCGTCGCCGGCCACCAGCTCGTCGCCGAGTGCGCGTGCCAGGCCGCTGATCTCGTCGTTGCGGCTGAACAAACGGTCGAGCGCGGCCAGCATGGCGGATTCGCACACCACCTCGGGTTCGATCTCGCGGCCCAGCAGCCGCGTGAGTTCATCCTGTTGAGCCCAGTCGCTCGGGTCGACCACGGCCACACGGGCGCGGCCGGTGCTCAGCGACAAGGGCAGGGCGCGCAGCCGCCGCGCCTGGCTTTCGGTCAACGCCTGGCGGGCGGCGGGGGTGACGTCATCGGCCTGCAGGTCCAGAAACGGAATGCGCAGCTGAGTGGCAATGGCCCGGGCGATCGACAGCTCCGAGGCGATGCCCATGTCGATCAGCACCAGGCCCAAGCGCCGGCCGGTGCGTTTTTGCTGCGCCAATGCGGTTTGCAGCTGTTCTGGCGTCACCAGGTTCTGGTGGATCAGCAAGTCGCCCAGGCGCAGACGCGCCGGCGGCGGCCGCGGGGCGGTTTGCTGGCGTGCGTCGAAAGTCGCGCCCATGCCGGGCTCCTTCAGTCATGAAAAGCTGATGGAGCGAGCGTAGGCGCGGGACGCCAGCCGGCATCGAAGGAAGTCGGCGGGCTTTGGGTGTCAGTTCAGTGCGAGCGGCCAACAAAAAAGCCTTGGACGCGAGCGCCGCAAGGCCTGGATGGGAGTGACTGGTGGCGCTTCAGGGATTTGAACCCCGGACCTGCGGATTATGATTCCGTCGCTCTAACCAGCTGAGCTAAAGCGCCTGAGCGTGCGAGTATATCGGCCCCGCCTGTGGGCTACTTGCACCCGGCGCTGCCCCGTGGCTGGGCCCCCAGGTCCCGCCCCCCGCTTTCCAACTGCACTCGATGTTCAGCTTCTTCAAGAAAAAGCCTGCAGCGGCTGAGGGTGCGCCCCTGGCTCTGCCAGCGGCAAAACCCGACGCGCCGGTCAATGCCCCAGCCCCAGCCCCAGCCCCAGCCGTTATAGAACCGCGCGGTGGCTGGTTCGCGCGCCTGTCGCAGAGCTTGCGCAAGACCGGCAGCAGCATCGCCCAGGTCTTCACCGGCACGCGCATCGACGACGCCCTGTACGAGGACCTTGAATCGGCGCTGCTGATGGCCGACGCCGGCGTGGCGGCCACGCAGTTCCTGCTCACCGACTTGAAGCAGCGCGTCAAGGATCAAGAAGCCACCGATCCTGCCGCTGTAAAAGGACTGCTGGCGCAGGCTTTGGCCGACTTGCTGCAGCCGCTGCAGCGCCAGTTGTCGATCGACACCCCAGGGCCGAATCGGCCCACGGTTGTGATGGTGGTCGGTGTGAATGGCGCCGGTAAAACAACCACCATTGGCAAGCTGACGCGGCACTTGGCGGCGTCTGGGCACAAGGTGTTGCTGGCCGCTGGTGACACCTTTCGTGCTGCGGCGCGCGAGCAGTTGGAGGTATGGGCCGACCGCAGCCTGGTGCAGGTGGTGGCCCAAGAGGGCGGTGACCCCGCGGCCGTGGCCTTTGACGCGGTGAGCGCCGGCCGAGCGCGTGGCTGCGACGTGGTGATCGTCGACACCGCTGGCCGACTGCCAACCCAACTGCACTTGATGGAAGAGCTGAAAAAGGTGCAACGCGTGATCGGCAAAGCCCAGGCCGATGCCCCGCATGAAGTGCTGCTGGTCGTGGACGGCAACACCGGGCAAAACGCCTTGGCGCAGGTCAAGGCTTTCGATGCAGCGTTGCGGCTCACCGGGCTGGTCGTCACCAAGCTGGACGGCACCGCCAAGGGTGGCGTGCTGGCAGCCATTGCGCGCTGGGGGGCTGAGCAAGGGCGGGTGGTACCCGTTTACTTCATCGGCATCGGTGAAAAGCTGGAGGACCTGCAGACCTTCGACGCCAAGGAATTTGCGCAGGCGCTGCTGAACTGATTGAAGTGGGCCAGCGCCCGTCAGCGTTGGCCACTGCCAGCCTTGGCGGCAGGCCCGGCCTTGGTTCAATGCCGGGCGGCGTTGGCTTCGAGCTTGTCGAAAAAGGCCGCATGCGCGGTCTGCAAGGCCGGGTCGTACTCCTGCCCGTCGCCTTGCGCCAGCAGCTCTTCCATTTCGGCCACAGGGATCAGCGGGCCGGCCTTGGCCGGCAGCGCCGCGCCGGGTAGTTCACGCAGCAACGGGGCCAGTTGGTGCTTCGCCGACTGGATGTCGGGCAGATCGCTCTTGTCCCAGACGAACTCACGAATGCCAGCGGCCTTGAGCACGCGGCTCATGCGTTCGTAGCGTTTGTCGCGGCTGTTGGAGCCCGGCGCCACGCGCAGGTTGACCACGGCCAGCACGCGGGCATTGCTGTCGCACAACAACAGGTCCACGCTCAGCCAACCGGCACGCAGCAACCATTGACCATAGGGCTTGTGCGCAACCACGCGCATGAAGCGCGAGAGTGGCACCTGGGCCAAGACGATGCAGCCTGGCATGGCGCGCGCCAGCAGGGCATGGGCCTGGCGCTGCGGCAGGTTCATGGCTCGGGCAGGTTGTGGTGGCCAGTCGGCAACGGTGTCGGCAGCCGGCGCCCCCGCGCCTGCACCGCGGCCCTTGCGTGTGGGCAACCACCGTCGGTAGCGCCAGGCCAGCGCGCCCAGCATCAGCACGGCCAGAGCAATGCCCAGAAGGTGCAACACAGTGTCAGACAGGAGATCCATGGTCGGCGTCAAATCCAAAGCCAACCTGTAACTTCGGCTGAATAGCGCCAGTCTTCAGCCCTGGTTTTGACTTTGAGACCTGGCGCCAGCACCGCAGGCCGCAGCGTGCTGGCGGTGGCGTGATTTCTTCACGCCCCTGCAGAGTTGATGCGCACGCTGTAGCCATGCCCATGGCCAAGGGCATCGCTCATCGCGGCATGCCGGGGAAGCCCCCGCCCCCGCCGCCACCGCCCATGCCACCCATGCCACCCATGCGCTTCATCATTTTCATGAGACCGCCGCCCTTCATCTTCTTCATCATCCCCTGCATCTGCTCAAACTGATTGAGCAAGCGGTTCACCTCTTGCACCTGCACGCCAGCACCGGTGGCGATGCGGCGTTTGCGGCTGGCCTTGATGAGATCGGGCTTGCGCCGCTCCAGCGCTGTCATCGAACAGATGATGCCTTCCATGCGCTTGACGTCACGCTCGGCACGGCCCATGTCTGCACCCGCGGCCTTGCCTGCCAACTGGCTGGGGAGTTTGTCGATCAGACTGGACAAGCCGCCCATCTTCTTCATCTGCGTCAACTGCATCATGAAGTCGTTCAGGTCGAAGCCGCTGCCTGCCTTGACCTTCTCGGCCAGCTGTTGCGCGGCGCCAAGATCAACTCCTTTCTGCACCTCTTCGACCAGGGCCAGGATGTCGCCCATGCCGAGCACGCGGCCGGCGTGGCGCTCGGCGTCGAAGACCTCCAGGCCGTCGATCTTCTCCGATACGCCAGCAAATTTGATCGGCGCGCCCGTGACTTGACGCACCGACAGCGCTGCACCGCCGCGCGCGTCACCGTCGAGCTTGGTCAAGACCACCCCGGTCAGCGGCAGCGCAGCCTTGAAGGCAGCGGCAGTGTTGACGGCGTCCTGACCCTGCATGGCGTCGACCACAAACAGCGTCTCGATCGGGTTCAACAGGGTGTGCAGCTCGCTGATTTCGGCCATCAGCGCTGCATCGATGCCCAGGCGGCCGGCGGTGTCCACCAGCAGCACGTCGAAATAGTGGCGCTTGGCGTGGTCCAGCGCGGCCAGGGCGATGTCGCGCGGCGTCTGGCTGGCATCTGACGGAAACCATTCGGCGCCGGCTTGCGCCGTGACGGTCTTCAGCTGGGCGATGGCTGCAGGGCGGTAGACGTCGGCTGAGACCGTCAGCACCTTTTTCTTGCGCTTTTCGATCAGGTGTTTGGCCAGTTTGGCGGTGGTGGTGGTCTTGCCGGCGCCTTGCAAACCGGCCATCAGGATCACGGCCGGCGGTTGTGTCGCCAGATTGATGTCACTGACCGCGCCATCGCCGCCGCCCATGGTGGCGGCCAGCTCCTTGTGCACGATGCCCACTAGGGCCTGGCCGGGGTTGAGCGAGCCGGCCACTTCCTGGCCCAGTGCTTTGTCCTTGACGCGGGCGATGAAGTCGCGCACCACCGGCAGGGCCACATCGGCCTCGAGCAGCGCCATGCGCACCTCGCGCAGCATGTCTTGCACGTTGCTTTCGGTGATGCGCGCCTGCCCGCGCATGGTTTTCACCATCCGTTGCAGGCGGTCTGAAAGGGCTGAGGCCATGGGTGTTCGCAATCGATGCCAATCGGCCCGCAGGGGCCTGGCCGGGGGGTGTGGAAACGGGCAGGTGCCAGTGCGGTGCGCGTGCGCCATGTCGCGTCGACGCTGGCGATCGGCCCATCTGCGCAAGGCTGAGCCGGGGCCGCTGATGATTACACTGCGCTGATGATTCTATCGACGGCGTCGCCACTGTTGAGCCCTTCGGGCGGCGTGTTGTTGGCCAGCGTGGCGGCCCTGTTGTACGCCGCTGCGGCTGCGCCACTTTCGGTCTTTCGACGCTTCTCGGTTGTGGCCTTGGTGAGCGCTTGGTTGTTGCACCTGGTGCTGCTGGTGGTCGACATCGGTGGCATCGGCCAGCCCGTGCCAGGCACCCGCTTGGGCTTCGCACCGGTGCTGTCGATGACCGTCTGGCTCGTGATCGCCGTGCACACCGTCGAAAGCCGCTTGGTGCCGCTGCCCAGCATCCGTTTGATGCTGGGGCTGGCCGGTGCCTTGGCGGTGCTGTTGACACTGGCATTTCCGGGCGAACTGCGGCCCATGTCGTCGAAACTCGCGCCCGTGCACTTTGCCTTGGGCGTGGGCTCCTACGCGCTGTTCGGAGCCGCGGTGGTGCACGCCACGCTGCTTGACCGGGCCGAGCGCAGCCTGCGCGGCGGAGCAGCGGCGCGCCTGGCCGCAACCGGCCAAGCTGGCACAGCGGGCACAGCGGGCACAGCGGGCACAGCCGATGCGGCGCTGGGCATGCCGTTGTTGCAGCTGGAGCGGCTGACCTATCGGTTTGTGGAAGTCGGCTTTGTGGTGCTCACCGCCACCTTGTTGCTGGGCTGGTGGACGACCACCAGCCAGGCGCAATGGCACTGGGACCACAAGACCGTGTTTTCGCTGCTCGCCTGGGCGGTGTTTGCCGCATTGATCGTCGGCCGGCGCTGGCAGGGCTGGCGCGGCCGCCGCGCCACGCGCTGGCTCTACGCCGGCACGGCGCTGTTGTTGCTGGCCTATGTGGGCTCGCGTTTTGTGTTGGAAGTTTTGCTCTAGCCCCCGTCTTTTTTCGAGCAGGGGCTGCAGATACGCCGGATTTGTCGATGAAATTATTGGTGCTGTTGATCGTCGTGTTGGTCGTTGCGGCATGGTTGTTTGGACGCAGCCGCCGCAGCGCCAAGCCGCCGGCCCAGGACAGTCAGCGCGACGACCCCAAGGCCCAGGCTGAGATTCCCGCGCCGATGTTGGCCTGCGCCCACTGTGGCGTGCACCTGCCGCGCGTTGAAGCCAATTTCGACGCGGCGGGGCGACCGTATTGCGGTGCCGAACACCGTGTCGCCGGCCCGCGTTGAAGCCACTGGTCCAGGGCTGCGTCGCCAGCGCCAGGAGCCTTGGCACTTGACACCGCTGCAAGGAGCATGAGACCGACCTCGGGCGACGCCCGTCGCGCCAACGAAACCAGCGCCGAACGCCGGAGCAACGACCGCCGCAGTGGCGACCGCCGCCAGCCGCAGGGCATGCGCCGCGACGATTCGCTGTTTGGTGCTTTGGGTGGGGTTGACTCACGTTCCGCTGGCAGTGACTCGATCTTCGACCCGGGCTGGCTGGCTGCCGGTGACGCCCCGGCAGACAGTCGCTTCTTGCTGCGTCAGGCCCGCCGTGCGGCTGAAAAACAAGACAGCGCGTTGGCCCGCGTCTACCGCACCTACGCGGCGGCCCGTGCGGCCATTGGCGTCGGCTTGGTGGCTGCGCTGGGGGTGGGCAACTTGATGGCGGCACGCAGCTCAGAGCTGGTCGTGGCGCTGTGTTTGTTGTATGCCAGCCAAGCCATCGTCTTGTGGGTGCTGCCGCGCTTTCGTGCTCTGGCGCTGCCACAGGCTGCGGGCCCGGGTCGGCGCCAGCAGTGGCTGATCACCATCGGCGTCGACCTGTTGGTGTTCACCGCCCTGCATGTCCTGAGCGTGGGCTCGAGCTTCAACTACGCGGCGTTGTTGGTCCTGCCGGTGTTGATGGCCGGGGTCTTGACCTCACGCCTGGTGGCGCTGGGCACCGCTGCGGCGGTGGCGTTGACGCTGCTGGGGGTCGCCTGGTATTCGGGCAGCGGCAGCAGCGACTCCACGGCGCTGTTGCTGCAGTCCGGGTTGGCGGGGCTGGGTTTGTTCTTGATCACCTTCCTGTCGGGCGAATTGGCCGGCCGCCTGGTGGGCCAGGAACTGGCCGCACGCGGCAGCCTAGAGCTGGCACGCCAACAAGCGCAGTTGAACCGCTTGGTCATCGAAGAGATGGCTGATGGCGTGTTGGTGGTGGACCGGCGCTTGCGCGTGCGCGCGGCCAACCCAGCCGCCCGCGCGTTGCTGGTCGACCAGGGCCTGAGCCCACCTGCACCTTTTTCACTGAGTCAGCGCCCGGTGTGGGCTGGTCTGGCGCAGGCGGTGGAGCGGGCCTTCGTCGACGCTGACTGGCCTGAAGCCGGTCGCGACCTGGCCATCGCCTTCGGCCAAGGCCATGTGCGCACCCTGCGCATGCGGGTGCGCTTCATGCGCGGCCGCGCAGTTGAGAGCCTGGCCGCGGGCGGGTTGGACGAGCTGGGCGAAGCGGAGGCCGCTCGCGCTGTGGGTGGTGTTGGCACTGCGCGCGGCGGCGAGCCGTTGGTGGTGCTGCTGCTGGAGGACGTGCGCACCGCGCAGGCTCGCATCCGGCAAGAAAAGCTGGCTGCCATGGGGCGGGTTTCGGCGGGCATCGCACATGAAATCCGCAACCCGCTGGCCGCCATCTCGCAGGCCAACGCCTTGCTGTTGGAGGATGACCTGCCGCCGCAACAGGCCCGGTTGGCGCAGATGGTGGCCGACAACGTGGCACGGCTCAAACGGCTGGTGGATGATGTGATGGAAGTCGCCCCGGGCAGTGCACAGACACCACCCGTGATCGACGCCGTGCAGGCTGTTGCCGCGGCCACGGCCGAGTGGCAACGCACTGTTCAGAGAGTGCCAGGCCCGGCGCCCAACGCCGACGGCCGGATGCGCACCGACTGGCCGGCGCAAGCTTTGCCGGTGGCCTTTGACCCGGAGCACCTGCGCCGGGTGTTGGTCAACCTGCTGGACAACGCCCACCGCCATGCCAGCGCCGCGCCCGGCGCTTTGTTCGTGCGGGTCGCTGCCCGGGACGAGGCTTGGGTGGTGCTGTCGGTGCTCAGCGACAGCGCGCCGCTGTCGGCTGATGTCGAGCGTTTTTTGTTCGAGCCGTTCTTCTCAACGCGCAGCCGTGGGTCAGGCCTGGGCTTGTACATTTGTCGCGAGCTGTGCGAGCGTTATGGCGCCAGCATCGAGTACCGGCCTCGGCCAGCAGCCGAGCGCTTGCGCAACGAGTTCGTGGTGACCATCCCGCGCGCGGCCAAGCCGCCCTCCAACGACCGCACACCCTCGTGAACCCAGCACCCCCCGATCGCAGCCAACCACCCCGCCTGTTGGTGGTGGACGACGAGCCCGACCTGCTTACCTTGTACGAATTGACGTTGGTGCGCGAGGGCTACCACGTCGAATGCGCGGCCACGGTCGAAGAGGCTTGGGCGCTGCTGCTGGGGCAACCCTTGAGCAGCGGCAGCGCTGGCGCTGAACAAGCAACCGAGGCGCCACTGGGTGCACCTTTCCAGCTGTTGATCACGGACATGCGTTTGCCGGACGGCACCGGCATGGACTTGTTGCGCCGCATCGAGGAAGCCGGCCGCCAGGAAAAGGCCATCGTCATCACTGCTTACGGCTCGCCGGAGAACGCCGTGGAAGCCCTCAAGGCCGGCGCCTACGACTACCTCACCAAGCCCGTGGACTTGCGGCAGTTCCGCGCTGTGGTGGCGTCGGCTTTGGGTCGCGCAGCCGGGCCCACGCCACGCTCTGGCGCCACGGGTTCGCGTGCGCCGCAAGCGCCCGGCTCAAATCTGATCGGTGGTGCCAGCGCGGCTGCGCCAGCGACGGTTGCGCGAGCGGCTTTGCAGCGCATGGTGGGCACTTCCGAGGCGATGCAACAAGTCCGTGGGATGGTGGAGAAGGTGGCGCGCAGCATGGCGCCGGTGTTGGTGACGGGCGAGTCCGGTACGGGCAAAGAGCTGGTGGCCCGGGGTATCCACGACGTATCGCCGCGCAGCTTGCAGCCCTTTGTTGCCGTGAACTGCGGCGCCATCCCTGAGGCTTTGCTTGAAGCCGAGTTTTTTGGCTACCGCAAAGGCGCGTTCACCGGCGCGAACGAAGACCGCGAAGGCTTTTTTCAGGCCGCCCAGGGCGGAACCTTGTTCCTGGATGAGATCGGCGACTTGCCACTGCTGATGCAGACCAAGCTGCTGCGGGTGATTCAGGAGCGGGCAGTGCGGCCGATCGGCGCGGTGGCCGAGACGCCGATCAACGTCCGCTTGGTCAGCGCCACCCACAAAGACCTGGGCGCGGAGGCCTTGGCCGGGCGCTTTCGCCAAGACCTGTATTACCGCTTGAACGTCATCCGCATTGCTGTGCCGCCGCTGCGTGAACGCATGGCCGACCTGCCAGCGATCTGCCAAGCCGTGCTCGAACGAATTGCGCGTGACGCCGGCGTCTTGCCACGGCCCATGCTGGCGGCCGAGGCTTTGTCGCATCTGCTGCGCTATCCCTTCCCCGGGAACGTGCGCGAGCTCGAGAATTTGCTGCATCGTGCTCTGGCCCTGGCCAGCGGTCCGGTGATCGAGTTGATGGACCTGGGCCTGCCCGCCACGGCTGTGGACGAGACCGATGGCAACGACAGCGAGGCGTCAGCCGCAGCTCAGGACCTTGGAGCCAGCTCGCGGGCAGCAACGGCAATCGCATCAGGGCAGCTGCCCATGCAGTCGCCGTTGCACCCGCCGACGCACCCGCCGACGCACCCGCCGACCCACTCGGGGACGCACCTGGGGACGCCCTCGACCTTCACGTCGCAGACCTTGATTCCGACCCCGCCTCAAGGCTTGCCGCAGGCTGCCATGGGCGCCGTCGCGCCGCAGGCCTTGCCTAGAGATCTGGCGCTTTATTTGGACGCAGTCGAGCGGCAAATTCTGGAAGTTGCTTTGGAACGTCATCGCTACAACCGCACGGCTGCCGGTGCCAGTCTGGGTTTGTCGCTGCGGCAGATGCGCTATCGGATGGCGCGGCTGGGCGTGGGTGCCGCAGAGTCGGCGGCCGATCGCGGTGAAACGGCCTGACAGGCCCGTGTTTAAAGGGCTCTGATCCGTACAGCAAAGCCGCCTGGGCGTTAACGCCGCGCGGCCCGGTGGCGTGCCCGACAGCGCCCCGCCTGGCGCTCACCTGGTGCTGTCATCCTTGGGGGGGCGGATCTTCCGGGTAGACGCTAGCTGTAGTGGCTTGTCGGGGTGCGACACCCCATATATAGTGATCGTCCGCGCAAACGAAACGTTCTCAGCCATCGCTTGAAACGCTCCGTCGGTGGGCTGCGACAACCGGCTTCGACGGCGGCCAATTTTGTTCCAGCACGACCCGATCGGCGCAAGCTGGCCGCACCACCACACCACCGCACCACCGCACCACCGCACCACTTTGACCACACCATTCTGAGCAGCAAAGCCAGCTCGGTCACCACACTCGTTTTAATCAAAAAAGCCAACAGGGGAACGCATGCAACTATCGCCAACAAGGCCGGCCACGGCCACCACCACCATGACGGACAGCTCGGGTACAGCCCGGCCCATGGTCGGCACATCAGCAGCCGGGCTGGGCTCCGTGAACACGGCCTACAGCGGCTACCAGATCATCCGGCGCAATGGCGCGGTTGTCGGCTTCGAGCCCAGCAAGATCGCTGTGGCACTGATGAAGGCCTTCCTGGCGGTGCACGGCACTCAGGGTGCGGCCTCGGCCAGCGTGCGCGAAACCGTTGACCGCCTGACCGAGAGCGTTGTGCGCGCGCTGTTGCGCTCACGCCCGGGCGGCGGCACGTTCCACATTGAAGACGTGCAGGACCAGGTCGAACTCGGCCTGATGCGCAGTGGCCAGCACGACGTCGCCCGCGCCTACGTGCTGTACCGCGAGCGGCGCTCGGTTGAGCGCGCAAAACAAGCAGTACCGGCCCAGGCCCAAGCCCAAGCCGCTGAACTGCACGTGCTGGACCATGGCCAGCGTGTGCCCTTGAACATGGTCGCACTGCGCGAGCTGGTGGAGTCAGCCTGCGCCGACCTGGGTGCGGATGTCCAGGCCGAGCCGATCCTGGCCGAGACCCGGCGCAACCTGTACGACGGTGTGCCCATCGACGAGGTCTACAAAGCCTGCATCCTGGCCGCACGCACGCTCATCGAAAAAGATCCGTCCTACACCCGCGCCACAGCGCGGCTGTTGCTGCACACCGTGCGCCGGGAAATTCTGGGCGCTGAAGTGACCCAAGGCCAGATGGCGGAGCGTTACGCCGAGTATTTCTCGCAGTACATCAAAAAAGGTGTCGAGGCCGAACTGCTGGACGACAAGCTGTTGCAGTTCGACCTGAGCAAGCTGGGTGCTGCCATCGATGCCAGCCGTGACTTGCAGTTCGACTACCTGGGTTTGCAGACGCTGTACGACCGCTATTTTTTGCACATCGACGAGCAACGCATTGAGATGCCGCAGGCGTTTTTCATGCGCGTGGCCATGGGTCTGAGCCTGGGTGAGATTGACCGCGAGGCACGGGCCATCGAGTTCTACAACGTGCTGTCCAGCTTCGACTTCATGAGCAGCACGCCCACGTTGTTCAACGCCGGAACGCGGCGCTCGCAGCTCTCCAGCTGCTACCTCACAACCGTCGCTGACGACCTGGACGGCATCTACGAAGCGCTGAAAGAGAACGCGTTGCTCAGCAAGTTCGCTGGCGGGCTGGGCAACGACTGGAGCCGTGTGCGCGCGCTGGGCTCGTACATCAAGGGCACCAACGGCAAGAGCCAAGGGGTGGTGCCGTTCTTGAAGGTCGTCAACGACACGGCAGTGGCCGTGAACCAGGGCGGCAAGCGCAAGGGTGCCGTCTGCGCGTATTTGGAAAGCTGGCACCTGGATCTGGAAGAGTTTCTCGAGTTGCGCAAGAACACCGGCGACGACCGTCGGCGCACGCACGACATGAACACCGCCAACTGGATCCCCGACCTGTTCATGCGCCGCGTGATGGACGGTGGCCAGTGGACGCTGTTCAGTCCCAGCACCTGTCCAGACCTGCACGACAAGTTTGGCAAAGATTTCGAGCTCGCCTACACCGCTTACGAAGACAAGGCCGACCGTGGCGAGATCAAACTGTTCAAGCGCCTGGCGGCCAAGGACCTGTGGCGCAAGATGCTGTCGATGCTGTTCGAGACCGGCCACCCCTGGATCACATTCAAGGACGCCTGCAACGTGCGCAGCCCGCAGCAGCACGCTGGCGTTGTCCACTCGTCCAACCTGTGCACCGAGATCACGCTCAACACCAGCGACACCGAAATCGCCGTGTGCAACCTGGGCAGCGTGAACCTGTCGCAGCACCTGCGTGACGGCGAAATCGACCAGGTCAAGCTCAAGCGCACCATCGGCACGGCCATGCGCATGCTCGACAACGTCATCGACATCAACTATTACGCCGTGAAGAAGGCGCGCGACAGCAACCTGCGCCACCGCCCAGTGGGTTTGGGGATCATGGGCTTTCAGGATTGCCTGTACCAAAAGCGCGTGCCGTATGCGTCAGACGCTGCGGTGGAATTTGCTGACCGTTCGATGGAAGCGGTGTGCTATCACGCCTATTGGGCCAGTACCGATCTGGCCGCCGAACGCGGCCGTTACAGCAGCTTCCGCGGCAGCTTGTGGGACCGCGGCGTGTTGCCGCTCGACACGCTGGACATGTTGGCCGACGCGCGCGGCGGTGCCCAGTACGTGCAGGTCGACCGCAGCACCACGCTGGACTGGAGCGCCCTGCGCGCGCGCATTGCCGAGCATGGAATGCGCAACTCCAACTGCGTGGCCATCGCACCCACCGCCACCATCAGCAACATCATCGGTGTTGACGCCTCGATCGAGCCCTCGTTCGGCAACATCTCGGTCAAGAGCAACCTGTCGGGCGAGTTCACGGTCGTCAACGAATACCTGGTGCGCGACCTGAAGGGTCTGGGCTTGTGGGACGACGTGATGGTGATGGACCTCAAACACTTTGACGGTTCGCTGTTGCCCATCGACCGCGTGCCCGAAGAGTTGAAGCGCTTGTACGCCACGGCTTTCGAGATCGAAACCTCCTGGTTGGTTGAGGCCGCCTCACGCCGCCAGAAGTGGATCGATCAGGCCCAGTCACTCAACATTTACATGGCCGGCGCATCCGGTAAAAAGCTTGACGAAACCTACAAGTTGGCTTGGTTGCGGGGCTTGAAGACCACCTATTACCTGCGCACGACGAGTGCCACCTATGCAGAAAAATCGACAGTCTCGCGTGGGGCCATGAATGCGGTTTCGCGAGGCCCGCAAGGTGTTGGTGCAGGGCCCGGTGGAACGGCAGCTCTGGCCGCAGTCATGGCACCACCGAGTAGCGTCGTGGCGAGTGCTGAGCCTGCCACCGACATCAAGTTTTGTTCCATCGACACGCCCGACTGCGAAGCCTGCCAATGAGTAATCGGTACCTTGCAAGGCCCATTGACCGGTCTTTGTCGTGTCGACCATTTGTCCAGTCGATGCGACCTTGCAACAGCACAGCGGCGTCAATGTCAATCAGCGCTTGGTGTTCAGGCGCAACACTTAGATAATCCACAGAGAAGGAAGTAATCACATGTTGGTTTGGGAAGAAGACACAACAAATGCCGAGAAGGCCGAGAAGGCCGAAAAGTCCGAAAAGGGCGAGAAGGCCAGCGCGAACGCGTCGATTGGCTTGCCGACGGCTCGGGCAGACACCCTGAAATCTCCGGGAACTTTGGCGGGGAAAGATGCAGTGAGTACGGCACTGGGCAATTCATCTGGTCCGCATCATGTACGGCCACCCGTGTTGGTGGCGGTGCCGGCGGCGCTTCCAGGGGTGTTGGCGGCAGAGGCCTCCAGCAGGCAGTCGGCAGCTGTCCTGGCAGTCAACGCCGACGATTTTCAGCTGCCACGCGCGGCCTCGTCGAGTCTTGCCGCGCCGTTACGGCCGCAGTTGCCCGCAGAAAAATCGGTAACTGAAATTCGCCGCGTCGATGCTGCGGACAAACGCATCATCAATGGGCGGACTGACGTCAACCAGCTGGTGCCGTTCAAGTACAAGTGGGCCTGGGAAAAGTACCTTGCCACATGCGCCAACCATTGGATGCCCAACGAGGTCAACATGTCGCGCGACATCGCGACCTGGAAAGACCCAAACGGCCTGACCGATGACGAGCGCCGCATCATCAAGCGCAACCTTGGATTTTTTGTGACGGCCGACTCTCTGGCCGCCAACAACATTGTGCTGGGTACGTATCGCCACATCACAGCCCCGGAGTGCCGGCAGTTTTTGTTGCGGCAAGCGTTTGAAGAGGCGATCCACACGCACGCTTATCAATACATCGTCGAATCTCTTGGTTTGGACGAGAGCGAGATCTTCAACGCTTACCATGAGGTCTCGTCAATCCGTGAGAAGGATGAGTTCCTGATCCCGTTCATTGACGCGATCATGGATCCACACTTCCACACGGGCACGCCAGAAAACGACCAAACTCTGCTGAAGAGCCTGATTGTTTTTGCTTGCCTGATGGAGGGTTTGTTCTTCTACGTCGGGTTCACGCAGATCCTGGCGTTGGGCCGCCAGAACAAGATGACTGGTGCGGCCGAGCAGTACCAATACATCCTGCGCGACGAGTCGATGCACTGCAACTTTGGCATCGACCTGATCAACCAGATCAAGCTTGAAAACCCACAGCTGTGGACGAGCGCATTCAAGGCGGAGATCACGAGCTTGTTTGAACGCGCCGTGCAGCTTGAGTACCGATATGCCGAAGACACGATGCCGCGCGGCGTGCTTGGCATGAACGCCAGCATGTTCAAGGGCTATTTGCGGTACATCGCGAATCGGCGGGCGGTTCAAATTGGTTTGGACCCGCTCTTCCCGAACGAAGAGAACCCATTTCCATGGATGAGCGAAATGATCGATCTGAAGAAGGAACGAAACTTCTTCGAGACGCGAGTGATTGACTACCAGACTGGCGGGGCATTGGCCTGGGACTGATTTTTAACAGTCTTTGGTTCATTGGTTTGGCAGGCCCGGGTTGCCGCTGTCGCGGTCGGGAGGGTGGTCGTTTTGAGAATACGGCAACAATTTGAGCTAAGCAAGGAATTCTAGAATTGCGAGCCAAGGCAAGGCATCAGACCGAATGAGTGCCGAGCTCGCGACACCATTCATCGCACCGGGGCGATGGTTGTTGGGTGATATCTCAACAGCAGACCACCGGACGATGAATCTCTGCGCCCACAGCTGTGGCACAGAGCCTTTTGCAACTTGATCAAGGAGATCGTTATGGCAACTGCGAAAAAGGCCGCTCCGGCCAAAAAAGCCGCTCCGGCGAAGAAAGCTGCCGCCAAAAAGGCAGCCCCCGCGAAGAAGGCAGCCCCGGCCAAGAAGGCTGCACCTGCGAAGAAGGCAGCCCCGGCCAAGAAGGCAGCGGCGAAGAAGGCGGCGCCCGCGAAGAAGGCAGCCCCGGCGAAGAAGGCGGCGCCCGCTAAGAAGGCAGCCCCGGCCAAGAAGGCGGCACCTGCAAAGAAGGCAGCTCCGGCTAAGAAGGCGGCTCCGGCCAAGAAGGCGGCTGCGGTAAAGAAGCCAAGCGCCAAAAAGCCTGTCGCAAAGAAGGCGGCAAAAAAAGCTGCTCCAGCAGCGCCTACTGCGCCTGCGCCTGCTAAAACAACGTTGAATCCAGCAGCGGCTTGGCCGTTCCCAACGGGCAACAAGCCCTGACGGATTTTGATCCTTTTGTCACGGCTGAATAATCAGTTCGTCGACAGATAAGCCCAGCAATCGCTGGGCTTTTTTCGTTTTGCTTGGCTTGGGCCCTGCATTGTTTATTCTTATAGATGATTTTGTTAATATCCAAAAAATAGATTGGGTAAATATGGTTGCTCCATGTGTAGGTCGTTTGCAGCAGGAGATAACAGAGTCACCCGATGCGATTGATCGAGCTGAATTGACTGCAGAGCTTGGCTGCTATCTCGCGCGGGTTGGTGAGTTCGATCGTGTCGAAATAATGATATCTAATCTTCGTCGAGATTTTGGAGATGGAAGCAATGTACGTATTTCTATACTGATAATGTGCATGGAAGGGCTTCTTCACCACTTCCGGGACCTAAGTGATAAATCTCTCGACCGTTTGTATAGAGCACGTCTTATAAGCGCGTCAACAAAGCAACGCGATTTGTTGTGTTTGACTTCGGCTTGGCTTGCCCATATGTATTTTAACTCCAACCGATTTGAAGAGGCGGTTTCGTCACTGTTTGGAGCGCTCGAAACCCTTGATAAAACGAACATTTCATCAATATGTCGGATCGGTATGGTGGCTGGAGATATTTTTAACTGCATCGGTGAGGATGCGCCATCTCGAGATTGGTATGACATATCTCGCCATGCTGCCACTGCATACGGTGACCAAGCGTCCATTGGCGCATTAACCTATAATACAGCAGCACTTCATATATTTTCGTTGCGGCTGCGATCACATTTTTCTCGTGTATCTGAAATTGAAATTGAGTCAGCGACCACGAGAATTCGGACTGCCGAAAATTATCAGCTTATCGCTGAGTTGAAGTCATTAGATCATTTGCTTGTTGGTTCTAACATTCATCTTGAAATGCTTCGCCAAAACTTTGCGCTTGCATATGAGTTGATCATGAATATATTGAAAGCCGGTACTGTTCCAGCGCACTATCAGCACCTCCTCGTCTTTCGTTTGGATAAGGCGCTCTGTGAAGCAAAGCTTGGCCGAGAGCAAGCTGCAATTGAGTGTCTTTTAGAGGTGGATATTGATATATTATCCAAGTTATCGATCGACGATAAAATAATCGCCTTTTCAACACTTGAGCGTATCGGTGAATGTATTGAGAGCGATGCTTTGGATCGTTTCTCGGCTATCGACTTGAAGCGTGCGCTCGTCGAGCACGAGGAATTAAACCGAAAAGTTAAGGAGGCTATGGACCCATTTAGATTAATTCCGAGCTGGTTGCTGTCCGCACACTAAATAAAAAATGGAAAAAGCGCTTATTAGTATACTTATGGGCTCCTCCAGCGACTGGGAGACCATGCGCGTTGCCGCCGAAATCCTTGAGGCTTTTGGGGTTCCCTTCGAAAAGCGGGTCGTCTCTGCGCATCGAATGCCAGATGAAATGTTCCAGTATGCTGAAAATGCAGCGCTTCGCGGACTGCGGGCGATCATTGCAGGAGCCGGCGGTGCAGCGCACTTGCCGGGAATGTTGGCCAGCAAGACCACCGTGCCGGTGTTGGGCGTGCCGGTCGCCAGTAAACATTTGAACGGCCTGGATTCGCTCTATTCCATTGTGCAAATGCCGAAAGGTATTCCCGTGGCGACATTTGCGATCGGCCCAGCCGGTGCCGCCAATGCGGCGCTGTTCGCCGTGGCCATGCTGGCCGCGAACGACCCGGTTTTATTGCAGAAACTGCTGGATTACCGCACCCACCAAACTGAAACTGCACGGGCCATGTCGCAAGATCTGCAATGACGACCCAAACTACTTCGGCAGGGGTCAATTCGCCCGTTGGCAACGCGATCTCCCGGTCTGACCAGACACTCGGCAGCGCGCTTGCGCCAGGCGCATGGCTGGGCGTTCTGGGCGGCGGCCAATTGGGCCGGATGTGGGTGCATGCAGCGCAGTCGCACGGCTTTCGCACCGCTGTTCTCGAGCCGGACCCGCACAGCCCCGCGGGCGCCGCTGCAGACCATCACTGGACAGCGAGCTACACCGACCCAGCCGCCTTGTCGGCGCTGTTGGCGCAATGTGCGGCTGTCACGACGGAGTTTGAAAACGTTCCCGCCCTGGCCTTGCGACTGCTGGCGCAAGGTGGGCTGGTGGTGACGCCGGCGGCCGAGGCCGTCGAGGTCTGCCAGCACCGCGCTCGGGAGAAGCAGTGCTTCGAGCAGGCGGGTGTCGCTTGCGCTCCTTACATGCTGATCGAGACGGCCACAGACCTCGAAGCCCCGTTTGTCCAAAGTCTGCTGCCCGGCATCCTGAAGACGGCCCGGCTCGGCTACGACGGCAAGGGTCAGTCGCGGCTGCAGACGCGGGCCGAGCTGGCGCCGGCATGGCACGACATGGACCGCGTGCCATGCCTGCTCGAGCGCTCTCTGGACTTGTTCTGCGAGATCAGCGTGATCGTCGCCCGTGGGTCGGACGGGCATTGTGTGAACCTCCCGGTGCAGCAAAACCTGCATCGCGACGGCATCCTGGCCGTGACCCATGTCCCTGCGCCCGACATCAGTGAGTCGATCGCCGCACAAGCTGTTGCCCAAGCCAGATGCCTGGCCGAAAAACTGCACTACGTTGGCGTGTTATGCGTTGAATTTTTTGTGTTGGCAGACGGCACTTTGATCGCCAACGAAATGGCGCCACGCCCCCACAACTCGGGCCATTGGAGCCTGGACGGCAGCGATGTCTCACAGTTCGACTTGCAATTGCGGGTGATGGCCGGTTGGCCCTTGGTGGCACCCCGACAGCACTCTGCCGCCGTGATGCTCAACCTCCTGGGCGACTTGTGGCGGGTGCCGGCTGACCGAGGCGACAGATCTGTTGAGCCTGACTGGCCCGCCGTCCTGGCGCTGCCTGGCGTGCACTTGTACCTGTACGGAAAACAGCAAGCCCGGCCCGGCCGAAAAATGGGTCACATCACGGTGACTGCGCCCAGTCTGGCCCTGGCACAGGCCCAGGCCGAACGTGTGTCGCAGTGTTTGGGCTTGCCATGGCCTTGACGCTCGCTGGTGCCACCGCGCCATCCAACACGGGCGCGCGCGGCCTGCAACTCAAGCTTTCCGTCCGTGCCCGTCTTCAACGGCTTTGAAGACGCTGCGGTGCAGCGCTGCGCTGACCACGTGGCGACTGGCCAATTGCTCGGGTTCGCTACGGAGACGGTGTACGGTTTGGGTGCGCGGGCGGACGACGACAACGCCGTGGCCCAGATCTTCCAAGCCAAAGGCCGCCCGAGCACACACCCGCTGATCGTGCATGTGCTCAGCATGGAAGCAGCGTTGGTGTTCGCATCCGAGCTGCCGGCAGCGGCGCAGCGCCTGGCGGCGGCGTTCTGGCCGGGCCCGTTGACATTGATCCTGCCGCGACGTGCGGACGTGGCCGAGTCAGCGGCTGCCGGTCAATCCAGCGTGGGCTTGCGTGTTCCTTCTCACCCGGTGGCGATGGCTTTGTTGCAGGCGCTGGCAGGCCGGGGCGTGGCGGGTGTTGCGGCGCCCAGTGCCAACCGGTTTGGCCATGTCAGCCCGACCACGGCCGGGCATGTGCAATCCGGGTTCGGGCCCGAGTTATGGGTGCTCGACGGTGGCCCGTGCGACGTGGGTATCGAGTCAGCCATTGTCGATTGCACCCGTGAGCAACCGGCATTGCTGCGCCCTGGGCAACTGTCACGTGCGCGCTTGCAGAGCGTATTGCATATGGAACTGGCCGCGCCTGACGGTGCTTCTCCACGTGCACCGGGAACACTGGCGGCGCACTACGCCCCGTTCGCGCCACTGCAGGTACTGGCGGCCGCCGAACTGACCGCGAGAGTGGAAGCCATCGGTTGGGCCGACAAATCCATCGGGGTATATTCCCGCGAGTTGCCTTTGGCTGGTTTCGCAGGGTTGTGGAGGCAGATGCCGGCCCACGCGGCAGAGGTGGCGCACGATTTGTTCGCGGTGCTTCGGAGCTTTGACAGTGCCGGCGTGACCCACATCTGGGTGCAGCAACCGCCGCCCGGCCCGGAGTGGGAAGGTGTACGAGACCGTCTTCAGCGCGCAGCCTCAGCCTGAGTTTCGTATGCTCTGGCATGGTCGTCGGCCATCGAACACTCCCAGGTCCGCTGCCGTGTTGTTCGAGCTTGTCAGCATCCAACAACTGACCGGTGCCACGCTGAACTCTCAAGCTTGTCTGATGACTGAAAATCTCTTCAACACCCACGCACCGTTCGCTCTCACCACATGACTCGCCCCGGAGTTCCGATGACTTTCAGCCGCCTGGCCAAACTGCCTTGCCGACCCGCTGCACGCCGTGCGGCGGCAGTTTTGTCCACTGCGGTGCTGGCTGTTTTGCTGGGTGCAGGCCTGGTGGCTTGCGGCGGCGGTACGTCGCAGCTCGAGGCCTTTGAGCCCAAGCGCTACTTTGCGCTCGGCGACGAGACCAGCAGTCTGGAGCCCAATGGTCGCAAGTTCGGTGTCAATGGGGTCGACGCCGCCGGGCGGCTTGATTGCGCCAGCGAGCCGAACTGGGTGCAGCAGGTCGCTGCCTCGTACGGCTTTGCGTTCGCCGAGTGCAACCCGGGTTTTCTATCCGACACCAACGCCCGCATGCTCGCCCGCCCCGGTGCCACCGTCGCCGATGTGTTGGCGCAGGTTGAGACCCAGGTTGCCGCCGGTGGCTTCCGGGACAAGGACCTGGCGACCATCTTGGCCGGTACCAATGACATTCTGGCGCTGTATGCGCAGTACCCCGCACGCTCCGAGGCCAGCCTGATGGCCGACGCGCGGGCCACTGGTGAAGCATTGGCGCGCATCGTCAACCGCCTGGTCGACCTGGGCGTGAAAGTGGTCGTTTCCAATGTGCCCGATGCTGGCTTGACGCCCTTTGGCATCGCCCAGAAGGCCACCTTCAACGACATCGACCGTGGCGCCCTGCTCAGCCGCCTGACGGTGGCGTTTAACGAACAACTCGGCGTGAAGGTACTGCTCGACGGCCGCTTTGTCGGACTTGTGCAGGCTGACCTGCGCTTGCAGGCCATGAACCGCTCGCCCGGCAGTTTTGGCTTGTCCAACGTGACCAACGGCGTGTGCACCGTCGCGTTGCCGAGCTGCACCACGGCCACCTTGGTGCCTGATGCGGCAGCGGGCATCTACCTGTGGGCCGACGACACGCGCCTGGCGCCCGCAGGCCAGAGTCAACTGGCAGGGCTGGCGATCGACCGTGCGCGACGCAACCCATTCTGAACGCCCGAGACTGCCTACTTCACTCGGGTACGACGGTCAGGAAACATCGATCATGATCGGTGTGACCTTGCTGTCGATCGACACGGCCACCGAGTGTCTGGCTTTGGCCGTGAGCACGGCCCAAGGTGTCTGGACTCTGAACAGCGCCGGTGGTGCTCAAGCCTCGGCGCAGTTGCTGCCAAAGGCGGCGTCCTTGCTGCAACAAGCCGGTATCGGCTGGACCAACCTGGACGCCGTGGCGTTCGGCCAAGGGCCAGGTGCATTCACCGGCTTGCGCACAAGTTGTGCGGTTGCCCAAGGTCTGGCAATGGCCCTGGACCGGCCGGTGCTGGCCATCGACAGTCTGTTGATCGTGGCAGAAGACGCCTGGGCGCAAATGGTGCTGGACGCCATCGACCCGTTGGAGTCGCTGGACCTTGTCGTGGCCATGGATGCCCGCATGGATGAAGCGTACGGCGCGCGCTACTCGCGTGGTCCTGCAGGCTGGCGAACGGTGTCGCCGCCAGCGCTGTACACCCTGGCCGGGTTGGCCGTTTGGTCAGCTGCAGCGGTCGATACTGAAGGCAGGCCCCAGTGTTTGACCGGTTCGGCAGGCCCGGCTTTCGGCTCGCGCTGGTTAACGCCTGCGACCTGGCAGCATCTGCCCAAGGAACTCGACCGGGCTGCCGCTTTGGCGCGGCTGGCGGTGTCCGCCTGGCAGTCAGGTGCCGCACAGCCAGCCGACGAGGCCCTGCCGCTTTACCTGCGCGACCGCGTGGCGCTGACAACCGACGAGCGAGAGGCCGCGCGCTGCCGGCTGCTGGTAAACAATGCTGAAATGCGCTCGCAATGAAGCCCGGTTGGCCGTTTGACACGAGCCGGCGCGCCATGTCGGTGGACGACGTGGCTGAGGTCATGTTGATCGAGACCCGGGCCTACAGCTTCCCATGGAGCCGCGGCAACTTCATCGATTCGCTGGCTGCCGGCCATTGGGGACAGCTGCTGCTTGCCGCCCCCCGCGGCGGCGCCTTGGCACCGGCCGTGGTGGCTTACTGCGTCGTCATGTTCGGTGTCGACGAGCTGCACCTGTTGAACATCACGGTTGCGCCAGAGTGGCAAAGCCGCGGGCTCGGTGCGCAGCTGTTGGACGAGGTTGTGGCCTTGTGTCGGTCGCGCGGACTGGCGGCTTTGTGGTTGGAGGTGAGAGTTAGCAACCTTCGCGCCCTGGCCTTGTACCGGCGCCGCGGGTTTCTCGACCGCGGCGTGCGCCGTGCCTATTACCCAGCGCTTGCCAAGCGTGAGGATGCGGTCGTGATGAGCCTCGACACGGGCCCGCGCATTGAGGCGGCGGTCCTGTCAACAGAGCTGATAAAAGCGGGCCGCCATGGTTTGGTCTGAGCGCCACGCGCAGATGCTGCAGGCCATGGGCCTGCGCCAGTGGTCAATGCTCCAACCAGCATCGGCACTGACGCCCAAGACGGGCCTCACGAGTCTCGCGCCGCTGGCTGAAGGCTTTGGGCAATCGTCGCACCAACTGGCGAGAAAGCCCAAAGGTTCGGCACCCGTGCTGCGCCTGGACTCGGCACCCAATACCCTGGACGAAATATCGCTAGTAACCAATGTGGCCGCGCTCGACTGGCCTCACCTGCGCGAAGCTGTTGCGCGGTGCCGTGCTTGCGGGCTGTGTGATGGCCGCATGCGAACGGTGTTCGGCGCAGGCCAAACACAGGCGCATTGGATGGTGATTGGCGACGCCCCCGGCGCCCAAGAAGATGCCCAGGGCGAGCCATTTGTTGGTGCTGCGGGGCAACTGCTTGACCAGATGCTGAGGGCGATCGGTTTGTCGCGGTCAGATGATCAGGACCCGGCGAAGAGTGTTTACATCGCCAACGCGTTGAAGTGCCGACCGCCCGGCAATCGAAATCCCAGTACCGATGAGGTGGCACAGTGCCGGCCGTTCTTGCGGCGTCAGGTCGAGTTGCTGCAACCGCGGATGATCTTGGCGATGGGACGCTTTGCGGTCCAGGCTTTGTTGAACAGTACCGAGCCCATCGGCCGACTGCGTGGCCGCGTGCACAGCTACCAGCGGGTGCCGACGGTCGTGACCTACCACCCTTCGTATTTGCTGCGCAACCTGAACGAGAAGGCCAGGGCGTGGGAAGACCTGTGTTTGGCGGCTGCGAATGTCACGGTCTCGTATTGATCGTTTGGCCGCAATTCAACGGCAGCGATTGACCAACAAGTTCTGCGCCAAGGCCAGACCAGTCAGAACAAGCCTCGCTGACAGCAGGCTCTCCCTCATAGTCACGAAACTCCAAACTCGCAGGGTTGTGTCGCTCAAAGTTTTTTTGTCAGATCCTGAAGGAGGCGTCGCGCCAGTGTCACATCGCAGGAGCTTTGTACGGAGATATCTCCGACTGCGTGAAACCGATCACGCCGGATCGTCCAGCAGAAAAGCAAACAGCCGCTTTTGAGCGGCTGTTTATCAAACTGTTGCCCGACTCCGCACGGAGCAGGCCGGTGCCTTTCAGCGTTTGCTGCTACGGCGGCGTGCGACGAAGCCAACAACTAACAGACCGGCGGCTATCAAGCCATAGGTGCCAGGTTCCGGAACCAGGGTCACAAAGGCACGGTCGACAACGATGTCTTCAGATGGAAAACCGACGCCGGCGAAGCTGAACCGAAACGTATAGGTTGTCTGAGCGGCGCCTAAGAACACGCCCGAAAAGTTAACCCAGCTCTGCGCGGGCCCGGCGATGTTGAACACGTTAGACGCTACGACTGCATTGCCCAAAAGAATGCTGGTCGTCAGCACACCACTCCCGTTCGCCAGACCGTTGAGGGGTACCCAGCGGTCGAAACCCCAATTGTAATTAAATGCAGTTGAAGTGGTGAAGTTCTGTGAAACCGTCTGCGTGACAGTGTCTTCCACAAAATAGAGACCTTGTCTACCGCCCAACTCTGGGCTGCCAACAGTCAATGGATCTGCCGTTACGGCCTCACCAAATGCCGCACCTGGGCCGTAGACGATGACTGCCGCTGGGTTGGAGCCAAGGTTAGAAGACGTCCATCCGGGGATGGTCGTTCCCGCAAGCCCTTCAAAGCCTGCGTTGTTCAGCAACAGGTTCTGAGCAGAGGCGAGGACTGGGAAAGCAGCTACAGCTGCGACGAGAAGTTTCTTCATGATGAGTGACCTTTACGGGTTGGGCTGTTTGGTGAGCGACTGGAATGGAGTGTGAGGGATAACGGCGGGTTGGAGTACCCCGTGAACGAGGGATGAAAAGGCGTCATGTGTGACTAATCCGCATCACGGAACGGTTTTAGCCAGCCCTGAGTCTAGGGTGGCGAGGGCGCGTCCCCTACAAAACGCTGGCATTGCGGTATTTGAGTTTACCGCGCCAGCTTGCGCGGCCGCACCCAGCCCGGCAAGTTGACCTGTTTCGCACGCGCCACGGTTAGCTGCCCGTCTGGCGCATCTTTGCTGAGCGTGGAACCGCCGCCGATCGTGGCGCCGTCTCCCAGCGTGATCGGTGCCACCAGCACGCAGTTGCTGCCCACGTGCACATCGTTGCCGATGACCGTGCGGTGTTTGTTCGCGCCATCGTAGTTCGCGGTGATGCTGCCGGCACCGAAGTTAACCCTTTCGCCGACCGTGGCGTCGCCCAGGTAGGCCAGGTGGTTGGCCTTCGCACCCTTGCCCAAGGTGGCGTTTTTGACTTCGACGAAATTGCCGATGTGAACCTCCTCGCCCAGCACCGCGCCAGGTCGCAGCCGTGCGTAAGGGCCGACCAAGGCGCCAGCCCCGATCTTGGCCTCTTCAATGTGGGTGAAGGAGTGGATCACCGCACCAGCGCCGACGCTGGCGCCGCGGATGACACAGTTCGCGACGACCTTGACGTTGTCGGCCAGCGTTACCGT
>Ga0105047_10003645_pt1 | contig 27124 bp, 29 predicted proteins | sample MAT04_FD_78384 | JGI IMG/M metagenome (GOLD analysis project Ga0105047, IMG submission 78384) | Freshwater microbial communities from Lake Fryxell liftoff mats and glacier meltwater in Antarctica - MAT-04 (megahit assembly) | ecosystem: Environmental > Aquatic > Freshwater > Ice > Liftoff... | reverse complement strand
TGCCAAGGCCAGGGTCGCGCTCGACGAGATCGCCGACCAGGACTGGATGCAGATGGCCTGGTTGTTGCGCTACGAGTGCCCCGATCTGTTCATCGAGATGCTTTTGGTCATGCGCGCCAAGGCACAGGCCTTCGAACTGGGGCTGGCCGATGACGAAGAACTGCCCGACGAGGACGGCGGCAAGATCGAGACCGGCGACACCGACCGTGGGCGCGCCACTCCGGCCGCGCGGGACGACGACGAAGAGTCGGCTATCTGAGCGACATTTGAAACAGCCGACCGCCATGCCGAGTTCGCCGGAGCCTGTTCCCCAGTCCGTCACGCTGTTCGACCACCGTCCCTTCTTCGAGAAGGCCTTGCAGCATGGTGTACGACACGGCATCATTGCGCCAGAGCGCCTTGCCAGCATGCAACTGGAAGCACCGAAGGGCATCGTGCAGATCGCGCGCTACTTCGGTACCGAATTCCTGCGCCCCGAGCTGGAACTGGCGAAGGAACGCATGGTCAACCTGGTCAGCCTGTACCTGGAGGACAGCTGCGACGGAGACCTGAGCCTGGCCGCACAGGCCTTGCGTGACCATTCCCTGCTGTCGCGATCCAAGGGCGGTGCCGACATGCTCAAGTCCCTGATCGGCATGCCGCAGAGCAGCCACTTCGGCATGCAGGAGCCGCCAGGATTCCGGGATGAACACATCCCGTTGCTGGCCAAGTGGTCGTTGCGCAGCCTGGCTGACTATCGGGCTGAAAGGTCGCAGCGGATGCACACCACGCTGATGGTCGACGCGGCAACCTGGATGGCAAACAGGCTGTCCATGGACGCGGACGAACTCGCAGAGGCGGGTGTGGACGCAGAAGCCGTGATCCGCACGGCGCTGCTCATGGGAACCGGCGATCGCCGCACCATGCCGGACTGGCCTGCGTTCGAAAAGCAGGTTGCGGCCATACGCAAGAAATGCGCGGGCCAATCCAGGCCAGGCGCGGACGGTGCCTGCTTCCGATGGTCCAAAGAGCTGCCCGAGCCATACTGCGACGTGGTGGAGTCCGTCCGCCAATCCGTTATGGCTGATCTGCCAAGAATGTGCGATCCGGCCCTGTCCATACGACGCCTGTTCACCCAGACACCCGCATTCATCGGGCGCTATTTCTGGAGCGAGGATGCGCTGGCTGCGGTCGACCACTTCGAGCGGCGGAACTCAGCCGTATGGGACAAGGCCACCGCAGGCCACCTCGACGACAGCTCACTGCTCACCCTGTTTCTGCGCATTGCCGCAGGCAGCAGTCACGCGACCTTGCTGACGCAAACCACGGCCGCAAGCCTGATCCGCAAAGTCCAAAAATCCGGCCTTGACCACGAACTCCCCCGTCAGTTCATCCGGCAGCATGCGCCGATGGCGCTGCAGGGCGACTACATCCGTTTGTGGGACGATTTCGCACAAGAGGCCGAGCCCGTTCTGCGCAGCGACAAGCCCTTCGCAAGCCACGACGCGCAGGCACTGCTGCGCCGCGAATGCAATATCGCTCCAGCCCCGGCGCGTCGACGTTGATCACGTTGAATTCAGACCAGGTACCCACTACAGTTGCAGACCTTTCTGACTCGGGTTGCGCGACCAATCACCACGGGCGGCAGTCCCGATGTCGTAATGGCGCTACCTGAAATCGGGTTGCGCTTCCTCACGAAGAATGAACCGATGACCGAAAACGCCCCCGACCCCATCCGCCAGGACCGCGTATGGAGCGACGAGCGCTGGATCGCACGCGTGATCAAGAACGACGATGATGACGGCTGGGCTGTTGCCATGACGCTTCACGGAGAATCGGAGCCTGCCCTGGTCGGCCCATGGACCATGGGGCGCGACAAGAAGAATCCCAAGCCGCTGGATGTTTCAGCCTTCCATACGCTGGTCAAGACTGCAAATGAGGTACTGCGCCGGCATGAGCAGCAGCTTTACGCCCAGCTCAATCGCAACCTCACCGTGACAGTTGCGGAACGGCGCATTCGCGTCGCGCTGGCCATCGTACCCAACGAGGAAGACGCCACGGCCTCGCTGGTCGCAGAGGATGAACTCGGCGAAGAACTGGGGCGGGTTGCCGTATCACCAGCCTTCACACTGAATGTGCAAAGCGCAATGGCCTGGGTGGAGTCCGGATTCGTGCGGCCCGAATGAAGGCCCTCTCAGATCCCAGAGACGGTCTATGGACCGGGAGTGTTCCACCGCTCCCGTTTTGCACCTGGTGATTTTCGCTGACGAGCCCACGCAGACAGCCCTCGGACTTGAACAATTGGTGTGCCGGTGCGACCCCCATGCGCGGCAGACCGGTTTGGCGCAGGGTACGCGCGACGGTGCGGCGCTGCACTTGGAGTTGGCTCGCAATGGAGCACCATCAAGCCGATGTTGACCGAAGTCGACGGCGTGCTGACAATGAGAGCGACAACTGTCAAACGGAGAAATATGCAAAGAATCAAGTTGTTCTGGGCCTGTGCCCTCTTGGCCGGATTCGGTTTGTCGGTTTGGGCACCGAGCAGCCAGGCGCAAGTAGCAACGCCCAGCGCGGAGCGCAAGCCGGGTCTGGCGGTTTGCTACATGTACAGGTTCATCCGCCACGTCGACGAGATCGCCGAGTTGGCGAAAAGCGTGAAGTGCGAGCCGGGCGCGCCGTTGGCGATGCTGGACTTCGATGGCGGCACCGGCAAGGTACTGACCAGCAATGCAGACGACGGCGTGACGGCGCAGATCACAGGCTTCATCCATCTCGACAAGGCTGGAGCCTACAAGTTCGCGTTCGAATCGAATGACGGCGTGCGCCTGAAGATCGACGGCAAGATGATCGTCGAGGACCCCGGCGTCCACGACGACCGATTTTCCGAACTCGGCACGGTGGAGGTAGCAACGCCTGGTTGGTATCCCCTTTCCATCGACTTTTTCGAGCGCCGGGTCACCTGGACACTGCGCTTCCTGTGGAGAAAGCCGGGCGTCGAGGGAGACCTTTCCCCGGTACCGGCCGCGGCTTTGGCGCAATGATGCAAGCCGGCGAGCGCTTGCGGCTTACCCGCCGTATTGCTCGCGCAGCAACCGCTTCAGGATCTTTCCAAAGGCATTACACGGCAGTTCCCGGACCAGCTCGATCCTGCTGATGCGCTGGTGCCTGGCGAGCAGCTGGTTGACCCGCTCCTTGATGGCCGCTGCGTCGGCCTGCTGGACGATTGGGCCCTCATGAGCCAGCAGAAAGCCGGGGCGGCGATCCGAAGCGGCTTCCTGGCGCGCCAGATCGCTCCGATGGAAGTGCGGCGCGGCCTTTGTCGTGGTGGCCGATGCCGCGGTTGCGGCGCAGCGGGGACTGCAGGCTCAGGCCCGCGTGGTGGACTGGGCCACGATCGGGGTCGCCCCGAGCATGATGGGCATCGGGCCGGTGCCGGCGGTGCGAAAGCTGCTCGCGCGCACCGGCATGACCGTAGCCGACATCGACTATTTCGAGGTCAACGAGGCTTTTGCTGTCGTCAACTTGCACGCGGAGCACGAGCTTGGCCTGTCACGCGAACGCACCAACCTGTACGGAGGCGGCATTTCAATCGGGCATCCGCCCGGTGCCACTGGACTGCGCGTGACCATGACAGCCATGCACCATTTGCAGGACACGCCAGGCCGCTACGCTGTGATCACGATGTGCATCGGTGCCGGCCAAGGCATGGCCATTCTGATCGAAAACTTGCTCCGCTGACGATGCGCACGATGCGTTCGGTGTCTGCCCTGGCTTTTCCGGCTGGGTTTGCGCAATCGTAAGCTGCCTCGCCAGCGCCATGCGCCATAGCCTATTTCTTCGGCGCCTTCGCGAACCGCAGATACGGCAGCTTGATGTCGATCGCGCCGAACTTTTCCTTGGCCTGTGTGTCGTTGAGGCTCATCGCGACGATCACGTCCTGGCCAGGCACCCAGTTCGCGGGCGTGGCGATCGGCACCCCGTCCGTGGCCTGCACGGCATCGAGCGCGCGCAGGATCTCGGCGAAATTGCGGCCCACCGACATCGGGTACGACATGGTCAGACGCACCTTCTTGTCCGGGCCGATGATGAACACGGTCCGAACGGTTGCGCTGTCGGCTGGCGTGCGGCCATCGGGCAGATAGGCATCGGCCGGCAACATGTCGTACAACTTGGCCACATGCAGCGACGTGTCGTCGATGATCGGGAAGTCGGCCGGCGCGCCGGAAAAACTCTCGATGTCGCGCTTCCACTTCTTGTGGTCTTCAACGTTGTCGACCGAGATACCCATCACCTTGGTGTTGCGCTTGGCGAAGTCAGGCGCGAGTTGCGCCACGGCGCCGAACTCGGTCGTGCACACCGGCGTGAAGTCCTTTGGATGCGAGAACAGGATGGCATAGCTGCTGCCGATCCACTGATGCAGGCTGACTTTGCCGGCAGTGGATTCGGCAGTGAAGTCTGGAGCGGTGTCGTTGATGCGAATGGACATGGTGGTATTCCCCAATGGTGGTTCAACAATGCTGTCGGGCCGCAATACGCAAGCCACAGCCCAAACGGTTTTAGCACAGGTGTCGCCATGTTGGCGCCGAGCCCATCCCACAGGCTTGCGCGGCCACGTTCGAACGTCACCCGCGTGCGAGCAACAGATAATGCGCAGCATGAGAATCAACCTGGTGACGCCGTTCGCGGAGAAAGATGCAGCAAAGGCATTGGGCGCCCGCTGGGACTCCGCCAAGAAGACCTGGTATATCCAGAACGTCGCGGACCTGGCGCCATTCCGGCGCTGGATACCGGCAATCGGCCCTGCACCGACCACGGAACCGGCCAGCCCGCCCGCAGCCGCGCCTCGGCGCGCGACAGTCGCGTCGGCGTCACCATCGACGGGAGGCACCGTGACACGATCGGTCACCGAGCTGCCCCATTGCGGTTGCGACGTGTTACCGTGGCAGCCCTGCGCGCACCACGCTTGATCGGCAGCCGTCGGGCGCAGCACCGCTGCTCAGGCAGCGGTCGATAAGACGCCCAGGGTATAGACCCGCGCATCGCCCCGGTCACGCAGGCTGTGTCCGCCTAGCGCGGCATTCCATTCCGGTCCCAGTGCGCCGATCTGCGGCTGGATCCCGGCGATCATCGAGTTGACCTCCTCCGCGCCAGCGTCGATCTCCGCCACCCGTTCGCGTGTCTCCAGGAGCAACATGGCGACCATCGACCCGCCGGCGTCGATGACGACAACATAACGAACCGGTTTGCGATGCGGCGTCGGGTCCTGATGACCGTGGGCCTCGATACCATAGGTTTGGCTCATGCATCGCATCTTGCCACAGCGCCCGGGCGCGCGCCATGCCGACCTCAATACGCCAGCGCAGTCGATTTGCCCCAGAACACCCGGTAGGCGAACACGGTGTAGGCGATGATCACCGGCAAAACCAGCACCACGCCATAAAAAATGACCATGAGCGCCTGCGGCGAACTGGCGGCCTGCCACAACGTGATGCGGTCGATCACCAGCCAGGGAAACAGGCTGTAAGCCAGTCCGTAGAACGCCAGCAGCATGATGCCGATGGTGCCGGCAAACGGCACCGCGACGCCGTATTCGTTGCCCTGCTCCAGCCGTGTCGGCAAGCGCCGCAGGCTGCGCGCGATCAGCACGAACAGGGCCACGGTCACCAGCGGAATCGGCAGCAGCAGCACCAGATTGGGGAAGGCGAACCACTTGTCGAAGATGCGGCTGCTGACCCAGGGCGTGACGATGGAGATCGCGGCGATTCCCAGCGCTGTCAGCCACAAACTGGACCAGGCCCAACCCACCGCCTTGCGCTGCAACCGGCCGTCAGTTTTCATGATCAGCCAGCTGGCACCCAGCAGCCGGTACGCGGCCAGCAGGCACAAGCCGATCAGGGCGCAGAACAGCCTATTCCCAATACCGTCCTGAAAGCCGGTGATCAAGGCGCCCAGCATATAGCCCTGTGACCAGCCCGCCAGCGCGGAGCCCAGCTGGAACGCGCGGTCCCACAAATGCTTGTGGCTGGCCTGTGCCTTGACGCGGAAATCGAACGCGACGCCGCGCAAGGTCAGGGCCACCAGCATCAAGGCCACTGGCAGGTACAGATAACCCAGAATCACGCCGTGGGCCATCGGAAAAGCCACCAGCAACACCCCGACACCCAGCACCAGCCAGGTCTCGTTGGCATCCCAGAACGGGCCGATACTGGCAATCATCGTGTCCTTCTGCTCACCGTCGTCGGCGTGGCGCAGCAACACCCCCACACCCAGGTCGTAGCCGTCCAGGATCACGTAGGCCAGCATCGACAGTGCCATCACTCCGGCAAATGCCAGCGGCAACCAGCCCGCCGGCTGGCTCAGGTCCGGTATCAGGTCCATCATCCTGCGGCTCCTTGCTGCGTCGTAGAACCCTGCAACCCCGCGGGGGCATGGTGCAGCGGCTTCTTTGCCAGGTCGGGCTTGCGCGCCAGATAGAAGACCACCCGGACATAAGCGAGCAGCAGCGTCACGTACAACACCAGATACAGGCTCAGCGTGAGCGCGATGTTCGCAGCCGGCACGTCGGAGGCTGCCTGAGCAGAGGTCAACACGCCATACACCAACCAGGGCTGACGACCGATTTCGGTCACATACCAGCCCGACACCAGCGCCAGCCAGCCCGAGAACGTCATGGCCACCAGCACGCGGGCCAACCATGGCGTCATCTCCCGCCCTTTGCGCATGCGCCACGCGTTGGACCAGCTCACAACCAGCATCAGCAGACCCGTTCCCACCATGATCCGAAAAGCCCAGAACACCGGCGCAACCGGCGGATGTTGTCCGCCGAACTCCGATATTCCCTTGATTTCGCCGTTCCAGTCATGTGTGAGGTAAAACGAGGCGAGTTTCGGAATTGCCAGCTCGTACCGGTTGGACTGCGTCCTTTCGTCCGGCAAGCCGAACAACACCGCAGGCGCCCCTTTTTGGGTATGCCAGATTCCCTCCATCGCGGCAAGTTTGGCCGGCTGGTGCTCCAGTGTGTTGAGCCCATGCAAGTCACCGACGACGATCTGCACCGGGATCAGCAATGCCGCCGCGTAAACGCCGACCTTGAGCGTGGCCAGCACCTCGGCGCCACGATCGTGGCGCAGCCAGCGGTAGGCACTGATGCCGGCCAGCAGGAACGACACCGTCAGGCCGGAGGCGATCAGCATGTGCGTGAGCCGGTACGGGAACGACGGGTTGAAGATGACCTGCATCCAGCTGGTCACGTGCGCTTTCCCGTCGATCATCTCGAAACCGGCCGGCGTGTGCATCCAGGAATTCAGCGCCAGGATCCAGAACGCCGACGCAGTGGTACCCAGGGCCACCAGCAACGTAGCCAGCGTGTGCACCCTCTCGCTGACCCGTCCACGGCCGAACAACATGATGCCGAGCATCGTGGCCTCGAGGAAAAAAGCGGTCAACACCTCGTACGCCAGCAGGGGGCCCGCGACATTGCCCACCGTGTTCATGAAGCCGGGCCAGTTGGTACCGAACTGGAAACTCATCGTGATGCCGCTGACCACGCCCAGCGCAAAGGTCAGCGCAAAAATCTTGACCCAGAACTGGTAGGCCTGCATCCAATGTTCGCGCCCGGTGGCGACGAACCGCGTCTTGAAGAACAGCAGTGCCCACCCCAGCGAGATACTGATGGTCGGAAACAGGATGTGAAAGGTGATGTTGGCGGCAAATTGGATGCGCGCCAATACGAACGGGTCCCAGGTGTCCATGGTTGCTGACTCGCTTTCGATTGATCAGTCGATCTTCGCTCCAGGCGGTTTGCTGCCCTTCACTGGCGCGGGCTCCATCAACGCCCGGGCGGGCGGGAGTCCCCCCGATGGGGCAAAGACCTGTTTCACCCGGTCCTTGATCTCCAGCAGCTTCTGCACCTGCGAGCCCATCTTCATCAGGCTGGCCAGGGTTTCCGAATCCATCTTCTGCACATCGTCGAGCCAGTCTGTCATCAGTTCGATGAACGCATGCATCTGCCGCATGCGTTCCTGTGCATGGATGTCCTCGGGCACGCTGGGTTGCTCCATCAGCGCGTCGCGCAACATCGACAGGGTCGGATCGATTTCCCGCTTGCGTCTCTCGGCGGCCAGCGTGCGGAAAATCGCCCATACGTCTTCGGGCGCCTGGAAGTACTCACGCCGGTCATTGGGTTGGTGAATCAGCCGCACCAGGCTCCAGGACTGCAACTCCTTGAGCCCCATGCTGACGTTCGAACGGGAGAACCCGAGCGCCTCGCCCAGTTCATCGGCATTGAGCGGCCGGGATGCCACGTACAACACCGCATAAATCTGGCCGACGGTGCGGTTGATGCCCCATCGGCTACCCATCTCACCGAAATGCAGCACAAACTTCTGGGTCAACGGTGGCAGGTTCATGGTTCGCTTCTTTCTGAATTTTCAGTATTTTCTGAAATATCAGAAATATGCGAATCAGCGACGCCAGGATGTTGACATCCGTCCAGGGCTATTGGCGGTCGAAAGTACACCAGCCCAATGGCGTGGAAAAACCGCTGGTGTGCACGCTACAAACAATAGAAGGCCTGTTCTACAGGCGCCAGCGACTATGCTATCGGCCATGCAGGGTAAACGACCAAGATGCACTCCACTGGTGCCCCGTGCCGGCGCACCGCGACGATGGGTCGCGCCATGAGCATGCGCCCGGCAGATCGACTCCGAAGGAACCATATTGGCTGAACTGCAGGAAATCCTGGGCGCCCGGTCTGCGACGATCCTCGTCGCGTATGCTGTCATCAGCCTGGGCATGTTGGCGGTTTTGTGGCGCTTGTCCGTGCAGTGGCAACGCAACCGCGTATCCACCGCGGGCCGCCTACGAGCAGCGCTGGCGCTGGTGCTGGTGGCCGGCGTCGCACTGGTGCTCGTGACCATCACGCAACGCCATCTCCAGGAACGCGAGGCCGAGCAGCGCCTGCAAGCCGAACTGCTTGAACGCGAACGGATCGCCCTGGTACTGCAAACCCGGCTATCGACCGAGATCGGCGCCGTACGCGCGATGCTGGCGGAGCGCACCGTGCGCAACATCGAGGCCGAATCATTGACCAAGGCGCGCGACGAACTGGCCCGATTCGCCACCCTCAAGGATCCGCAGATCGCCCAGATGCTGACCCTGATCGACACCGAACTCGAGATCCGTACCCTGGTTGAGCAAACCCTGGCCGAAAGCGCGCCGGACAAGCTGGCACGGCTGTACGCGCGGCTGGCCGCACTCGCACCCGACAACCAGGGCTATCGCGACAGTGCCGCACTTTATGCGGCTCAGGCCGCTGCGCCGCGGAACTAGGAGCCTGCCAGGCCCGGGGAGCGTGCAACGTGATGCGGCTCGCAGCGCCATTTTGCCTGCGATCAGGCCCGGATATCGAGCAAGGCTCCTGCCAGCTTGTCGCTGGTCTTGAACACAGCCAGATTGGCCAGAAAGGCGTTCCTGGCCTGCAGTTGGTCCACGAGGTCCTGCACCAGGTCCGGTCCCGCAGCTGTTGCGCGGACGACCTCTGTGGTGACCCCGCCCTGGGCCTGGGTGGTCTGTTGCACTTCCTGGCGCCGCAAGCCCCCGGTTGCCAGGTTGGCGACGTTGTGCGCACCGGCGTGCAAACGCCACTGGGCCGCCTGCATGCCCGACAGTGCGATGGATGGTGTGGCGTTCATGGCAATCAACCGGTATCGATGGTGCCCCAGATGCTACAACCCGCCGGCCTGCAGGACGCAAGCACGACGACCATGGATCGACCATTGCGGTACTTTGCCCGCTGCGCGCCAGCGTAATATCGGCATACCCGCGCGATTTGGCGCAGCCACACACGACCATGACCTTCATGCCGCCCTCACTGCTGGTCTGGCGCATCGCGCTGGTGGCCGCACTCGGCTTGGTGACGGCACTGTCCCTGTTGCCGTTGGGTCCCGATGCGCCCACCACGGGATGGGACAAGACCAACCACCTGCTCGCGTTCGCATGGCTGGCGATCCTGGCCTGCCAGGCCTGGCCGGGCCGCAGGGCGACCGCACTGGCAGGGCTACTGATCTATGGTGCGCTGATCGAGGTGCTGCAATCGTTCACGGGCTACCGCTTCGCCGAATGGGGCGATCTGCTGGCCAATGCGCTCGGCTTGCTGCTCGGCTGGTGCCTGCTGCGCAGCGCGCAAATGCTCAAGGCGCGTCGGTGACCAGGCCCGCAACACGGCCCGCAAGCGGGTCGACCGACGATGGTGGGCGCTGCCGCAGCCCGTGAGAAACCTGATCCACCATCCACCTGCCATGCAAATCTTTACTGCCGCCGACGTCCACACCGCTCTTCCCTGGCGCCTGCTGGTCGACCATCTGGAGCAGGCTTTTGCCACCGGGGCTCAGGTTCCGGTACGCCATACCCATGCATTGGGCGGGCCGGACGCCTTGCTGCTGATGCCAGCCTGGAACGACGCGGTTCTGGGCGTCAAACTGGTGACCGTGATGCCGGGCAACACTGCACGGGGCGTCGCCACGGTGCAGGCAACCTACCTGCTGCTCGACCGCCTGACCGGACAGACGCTGGCGCAGCTCGACGGCGAGGCGCTGACGCTGCGCCGCACGGCCGCTGCCTCGGCCCTGGCGGCGCGTTACCTGGCCCGGCCACAGGCGCGCAAGTTGTTGGTGGTCGGCAGCGGTCATCTCGCATTGTGGATGGCGCGCGCCCATCATGCACTACGCCCCGATCTGACGCAGGTGACGGTGTGGGGCCGCAATCCGCAGGCACGTGCAGCGCTGGTGGCAACAATGCTGCGCGAGGGCCTGCCGGCCGCAGCCTGCGATGACCTGGAGGCCGCGGTGCGCGACGCTGACATCGTCAGCTGCGCGACCACGTCGACCGAACCGCTGGTGCGAGGCGAATGGCTACAACCGGGAGCGCATCTGGACTTGGTGGGCGGCTACAAGCCCGACATGCGCGAGGCCGACGATGACGCTGTAGCCATGGCGCGTATCTGCGTCGACACCTATGCAGGCGCCCTGTCGGAAGCCGGCGACCTGGTGCAACCGCTGCGTGCCGGCCGCATCGAACGCGGGCATATCCTGGCGGAACTGGCCGAACTGGCGCGCAACGACAAAACCGTGCGCAGGTCCGAACGTGACATCACGCTGTTCAAGTCGGTCGGCACCGCGCTGGAGGACCTGGCCGCAGCGCAACTGGTCTGGGCACAGGCCAACCCCGTGCGCGGCTAGATATCCATCCGCGCGACGATGGCGCGCCAAAGTGGACTGCAGCACGATCCGTATACTGCGGTGGCATGTGCAGCCACTACCAGGCCATTCGGGAACGCGAGCGGTTCGTCCGGTTGTTCGGTGTCGGTCCGCCAGACCCTGATGGCAAGTCCGACATGTGGCCAGGTTATGCGGGTGTCATGGTACGCCGCTCTCGCGAAGCGGCCGGTGGCGACGACGCAGTGCCCCCGCTGGAAGCCGTCACTGGCATGTTCGGGCTGCTGCCGCATTGGGCCAGGGACGCCAAGCTGGCCCGCCATACTTTCAACGCCCGCAGCGAGACGGTGCATGAGAAACCCAGCTTTCGTGATGCCTGGCGGCGCAACCAGCATTGCATCATTCCCGCTGACGCGATCTTCGAGCCGGACTGGCGTTCGGGCAAGGCGGTGGCCACCCGCATCGCCCGCGCCGACGGTGCGCCGATGGCCATTGCCGGCCTGTGGTCCTGGTGGCGATCGCCCGAGGACCAGACCGTGCTCAGTTTCACGATGCTGACCATCAACGCCGACGACCATGCGCTGATGCGCAACATGCACCGGCCGAATGAGGAAAAGCGCATGGTGGTGATATTGCCGCGGGCCGTGCAGGCCGACTGGCTCGATGCTCCGGCACACCGGTCCATGGACTTGCTCCAGCCCTACCCGGCTGACAAACTGGTAGCGTCCGTATGACGAGGCCGCCCCAGCCGTCTGCATGGAGCCTGTGGCTGCGACATAATCCGCGCATGAAAAGCCCCGCTGATTCGACGCCTGCAGCACCGCCCACCGAGCCGCCGCAGTTCGACCCGGACAGCACCCAGACATTCCAGGCCCGGATGCCGCGGGCGCCCATGTGGGTGTCGTCGATGGCGGCGGGCAACAGCCGGGAAAAGAACCGCCTGCGCTCGGAAATGGGCCAGATCAAGGGCGCCCTGCCGCTACTGATGAAGCAGCGCAACGGCGGTAGCTGGACCACCGAGGAACGCCAGCAACTCAAGCAGATGATGCGGTCGCTCTCATCAGTCAGCCCCTACCTGCTGGTCTGGGCCCTGCCCGGTTCGCTGCTGATCCTGCCCTTTCTGGCCTGGCACCTCGATACCCGGCGCAAGCGACGTTCGCGCGCAGATGCTCCGCAGTGAGGGCGTTCGGCTCGGCCGGCTGGACAAGCGCTCGACAAGCGCCACCAGGGTCGCGCCGACTTCCTGCTCGAGCTTGAGTGTGAACACGCCATCGGCTCGGGTGCGACCCTGGTTCACCGCCACCACCGGCTTGTCGGTGGCCAGCGCCTCTTCAACGAACCGGTAACCCGAATACACCATCAACGACGAACCGGCCACCAGCAGCGCATCGGCGCCCTCCAATGCGTCGCGCACCGCGGCAATCCGGTCACGCGGCACGTTTTCGCCGAAAAAGACCACGTCGGGCTTGAGCATGCCGCCACAGGCGTCACATGCCGGTACTTCGAAATCCGCGAAGTCGTATGCCTGCAGGTCTGCGTCACCGTCGGGCGCGGCCGTGGCCGGCAGCTCGGCCCAGGCCGGATTGCGGCGCAGCAGTTCCTCCTGCAATGCGCGGCGCGGCGAACGTGCGCCGCAGCCCAGGCAACAAACCGTGTCGATGCGGCCATGCAGATCCACCACCCGGGCGCTGCCGGCCGCCGCATGCAGGCCGTCCACATTCTGTGTCACCAGCAGGTTCACATGGCCGGTTGCCTCCAGATCGGCCAGTGCATGGTGCGCCGAAGTGGGCCGGGCCAGCGCCATGGTGCGCCAGCCGACCATGCTGCGCGCCCAGTAACGCTGGCGCGCCAGCGCATCGGCAACAAACAACTGGAAACGCATCGGCTCGCTGCGTTTCCAGGCGCCGTTGGCATCGCGGTAGTCCGGAATGCCGGCACCCGTGCTGCAGCCGGCACCGGTCAGCACCAGCAGCCTGGGGTGGCGTCGGACAAATTCGACCAGCGGTGTGTACACATCCATGTCGGAATTGTGCTTCGGGCGGCGCGCGGCGACCTGCACGGGGCTATTGCCGCGGTCAAAACAGCGCCTGCCAGGATCAGCCTGCCCCCGGCGCGGGCACGGCCGGTCGCTCGCGCCGGATCAGGTAGACGCCGCTGGCAATGATCACCGCGCCACCCAGCAGGGTCTGCGATTGCGGCACCGCGTGCCAGAACACCCAGTCCAGCATCACGGCCCAGGCCAGCGCCGAATATTCGAATGGCGCGATCACGGCTGCCTGGCCGTGGCGGAATGCCTCGGTGATGGCCAATTGGCCCAGAAATCCGGTGACCGCCAGGCCCAGCAAGATCCAACCATGCTCGAGCTGCACCGTAACCCAATCGGAAGCCCCCAGCACACTGCCGCCCAGCGCCATGCTGGCCGTGGTCCAGAACACCAACGTCGCGCTTGGCTCGGTGCGGCTGATCAATCGGCCCACGACGTTCGACGCCGCGTAACAGACAGCCGCCAGCAGCACCGCCAGCGCCCCCAGCGAGACCAGCGCCCCCGGTTGCGGCCGCATCGCGATCACCACGCCGGCCAGACCGATCAGGATCGCGACCCACTGCCTCGGCACGACCACCTCCCGCAACACGGGCACCGACAAGGCGACCAGCACCATTGGCGCTATGAAGGCCAGCGTATAGGCTTCGGCCAGCCCCAGCGTCTTGAGCCCATAGGTGAACGATGCCATCATCGCCACGCTGAAAAAGCCGCGCAGCAGATGCAGCCGCCAACGCAAGGTTCGTCCGAACACCGCGCGTGTCTCGCGGCGCCACAAAATATAGGCACAGACCAGCGGCATCGCCGTCAGCCCGCGCAAGGCCGTCACCTGCAGCGGCGAGTAGAACCCGGCCAGCGCCTTGAGCAAGGCGTCCATGCAGGAAAACATCGCCATGGCGGCCAGCATCGCCACGATGCCGCGCATATTCGTACTCATGGGCCTGTCGTGCCCGCAGCAACCACGCTGCAATGGTCGCGCGGGCGTACATCACACGTGCATGCGCCACAGGTCGCATCGCCAACCCGTTCGCCTGACATTTCCGATGAACCGCCGCAATGCTGCACTGACATCGCCCGGATGGTACCCGAGCGGCCCATGGCCGCCGTGTCAGGTGCCGGGTCACAAGGCTGCGCTTGGATACCGCTGGCCGACCGCAGCGACACGGCGCCGCATCGTCCGTACACTCAGCGCCCATGCACCCCCTGCTTCGCGCCATGCCGGATCGGATCGCCGCAGCCCTGCGGCTGGCTGGCTCCGCTGTGCGGCGTCACCCCTGGCGCGCGGCAATGCTGTTGCCGGCACTCGTATTGCTGTACGTGCTGGCCCTGGTGCCGTTGACGCCGAGCATCGGCGACCTGCGCAAGGCCAAGGTCGGCCTGCCGTCGGTGCTGCTGGCCACCGATGGCACTGTGCTGGCCGAATACAAGAACATCAACCGGGAATGGGTTGCGCTGGACAAGGTGGCAGCCAATGTGGTGAACGCGCTGATCGCAACCGAGGACCATCGCTTCTTCCAGCACCACGGCATTGATTTGCGGCGCACCGCAGGTGCCCTGCTCAGCACCCTGCAGGGGGAGCTGCAGGGCGGGTCCACCATCACGCAGCAACTGGCGCGCAACCTGTATCCGGACGAGATCGGCCGCGCCGCCAGCATCAACCGCAAGATCAAGGAGGCGATCACCGCCCTCAAGATCGAGGCGTTGTACTCGAAAGCCGAGATCCTGGAGACCTATCTCAATACCGTCCCCTTCCTCTACAACGCGTTCGGCATCGAAATGGCGGCCCGCACCTATTTCGACAAATCAGCCAAGGATCTCGATGTGCTCGAGGGCGCAACCCTGGTGGGCATGCTCAAGGGCACGAGTTACTACAACCCGGTGCAGAACCCGCAAAGGGCGCAGCAACGCCGCAACCTGGTGCTGACCCAGATGGCCAAAGACGGGACGCTGGATCCGGCGCGCCTGGAGGCCTTGTCCCGCGAGCCTTTGAGTCTCGATTTCGAGCGCCAGGTCGATTCGCCCGGACCGGCGCCCCACCTGGCGCAGCAGTTGCGCAAATGGCTGGTCGATTGGGCTGACGACAACGACTACAACATCCACGCGGATGGCCTGCGTGTGGTCACCACGCTGGACGCAGGCCTGCAGAAGGCCGCCAACCTGGCACTCGGGCGCCAGCTGGCGCAGCTGCAAAGACTGGCTGACAGCCGTGTACGCCCCGGACAGGACCGGCCGCCATTGCAGGCCGGTTTTGTCGCACTGGACCCGCGCGACGGCGCGGTGCGGGCCTGGGTCGGCAGCCGCGACTTCACCAGCGAGCAGTTCGACCATGTCAGCCAGGCGCGACGGCAACCCGGCTCGACATTCAAGCCGTTTGTCTATGGCGCAGCCTTCATGCAAGGTTACAAACCCGACGACACGCTGATTGATCGGGTGGTGGAGATCCGGCCCGAGGGGGGCGGACCAGTCTGGTCACCCCGGGACCAGACCGCACCAACCGGCCAGCCTGTGACGCTGCGCGCCGGACTGGCCTATTCAAAGAACACCATCACCGCGCAGCTGATGGAACAAGTGGGACCGAAAAGCGTAGCCCGGCTGGCTCGCTTGCTGGGGGTGCGCCAGAGCCAGCTCGAGATCGTGCCCTCGCTGGCGCTGGGCACCAGCCCGGTCACGCTGATCGAGATGGTCACCGCTTACGCCAGCATTGCCAACGGCGGCTACCTGCGTCCGCCCACGTGGGTGCAACGGGTGGAAGACCGACATGGAAAAGTACTGCAGCAGTTCGCGCCTGCACGGCGCCCGGAACGTGCGATGCCCTACCAGGACGCCTTGACACTGATCGACACCATGCGCGGCACCGTCGATGAGGGCACCGGCAGCGCGATCCGCTGGCGCTACGGCATACGGGCCGATGTGGCGGGCAAGACCGGCACCACCCAGGAAAACAGCGATGGCTGGTTCATCCTGGCCCATCCGCAACTGGTGGCCGGCGCCCGGGTGGGCTTCAACGACAACCGCATGACCATGGGTGCCTGGGGCCAGGGAGCGCGCAGCGCGCTACCGATCGTCGCAGAGGTGTTTCAGCATGCCTTGCGTAACAAGACCATCGATGCGCGGGTCGAATTCGACATTCCACGCCCGAAACCCCGGCCGCCAACCGCACCAGAGTCCGAGCCGGCACGTGACAACCCACTGCTGGAAATTGTCAACAACGTACTTGAGGAAATCTTCCGGCAGCTGCGTTGAACGTAGGTTGAATCCGCGCCGGCGGCGCGACTCGGGTCCGCCCGTGCGGCCGGCATAAGCCCAAATGTCGCAGGGACATTTACACACAATGTCACAATCGCGCCTTCCTCAAGGGGAGTAGCAGTCCCGTCCTGCAACGGATGGGTTCGCATGTGTCGTCAGTACGTCGCAGTTTCATCCGCATGATGGGGCTGCGGCCGGTACATGCAGAGGTGCCGGCTGGCGCTCTCCCGCAAGACCTTCTGGAAAGCCCAAATCGCTTTTCCCATTCTTTCGAGAGGTCCTGTAGTGGAAACAATCGCTCCGTTGTGGCTGTGGGCCACGTTTGTCGGCATCGTTCTGGTGTCGCTATTCATCGATTTCGTCGTGCTCAAGAAGCAGGGAGCCCATGAGGTCGGCATGCGCGAGGCGTTGAACTGGTCGCTGATCTGGATCGCGCTGAGTTTTGTCTTCAACGGCCTGTTCTGGTGGGCGGTCAGGGACAGCACCGGCTCGGTGGAGATCGCCAATACCAAATCGCTCGAGTTCCTCACCGGTTACCTGATCGAGAAGTCACTGGCGGTGGACAACATCTTTGTCTTCCTGATGATCTTCACCTACTTCGCGGTGCCCGCCGCTTATCAGAAACGCGTTCTGATGATCGGCATCGTCGGCGCCATCGTGCTGCGCACCGTGATGATCCTGGTGGGCGGATGGTTGCTGCAGCAGTTCCACTGGATCCTGTATGTCTTCGGTGCCTTCCTCATACTCACGGGTATCAAGATGTGGTGGGCGGCCGGCCAGGAACCGGACCTGCAGGACAACCCCGCGCTCAAGTTGCTGCGCCGTCTGATCCCGGTCAGCAAGAACTACGACGGAGAAAAGTTCTGGACGATCGAGAACGGCAAACGAATCGCGACGCCGCTGTTCCTGGTGATCTGCCTGGTCGCGGTCACCGACGTCATCTTTGCTGTCGACTCGATTCCCGCCATTTTTGCAATCACCAGCGACCCATTCATCGTGCTTACCAGCAACGTGTTTGCCATCCTGGGGCTGCGGGCGATGTATTTCCTGCTGGCCGCGGTCGCGAGCAAGTTCCACCTGCTCAACTACGGGCTGGCCGTGATCCTGGTGTTCATCGGCGTCAAGATGTGCCTGATTGACGTGTTCAAGATCCCGGTCTGGGTGTCGCTGGGCGTGATCGTCAGCGTGCTGTCGCTGACGATGCTGCTGAGCGTGCGCAGCGCGACGGCGCAGCCCAAGGCCAAAGCCAAGTTCTGACGGTATCCCGGGCGGTTGATGCGAACGCTCTCCTGTGGGAGAGTTCGCATCATGCGGTCTTCGATCCCGATCCGTCCCGAAATCCTGCTCGCCACTCTGCTGACGGTGGCGGCCGCCAGCGCCGGTGCGCAGGCCATCGGCGCACTGCAAGGCACGTCGCACTTGTCGCCTGCGGCCCAAACGGCCGTGCGCGACATCGCCGGCATCGTCACAGCGGTCGCATCCGACGGATTCTGGATGCAGGACGCCGGTGACGGCAACCCACTCACCTCCGATGCGATCTACGTGTTTCGCGGCACGCGCTTGAACAAGCCGCGGGTCGGCGACGCGGTACGGGTGAGCGGGCAGGTGCAGGAGTTTCGGCCAGGCGGCGCCGGTGGCGCGAACAACCTGACGACCACACGGATCGACACGGCCGGTGCGTTCGCGGCACTCGGCGGCTGGAGCCGCGTGTCATCCGGCAACAGCCTGCCCCCGCCGATCCTGATCGGATCCGGCTTCCTGCCTCCCACCATCATCGCGCCCACGCCCGGCAACATCGAGTCCAACTCCGGTTACCGGCTGCAGCCCGCGACCTACGCCATCGACTTCTTCGAGGCCCTGGAAGGCATGCGGGTGGCCATTGCATCGGCGGTATCGGTCGGGCCGCGCAACCGCTTTGGCGAACTTGCGGTCATTGCCCGCGCGCAGGTCGGCGTCCCTGGTGTCATCACCGCGCCCCGCGGCGGTGTGGTGGTAGGTGCAGGCCAGTTCAACGGCCATCGCATCCTGCTCGACGACCGCCTGTTCGCGACGCCGGCGGTACACGTCGGTGCCCGGCTCGCTGGCATCGTTGGCCTGCTGGACTATGGCTTTGGCAACTACATGCTGCAGGTGACGCAACCGGTCACCGTGCTTGCGAATCCCCTGGCCCGCGGGGTCGCGACCATCGGCCCGGGGAGGATCGGCCTGGCGAGCTACAACGTCGAGAACCTTGGGGGCGGACCCTCCCCCGCGCGGGTCGTCGCCATCGCCGCGCAGATCGTTCAGGCCCTTGGCGCGCCACAACTGATCGCCCTGCAGGAAATACAGGACGACGACGGGGCGACGAACAGTGGCAACGTGGCTGCCGATGCCACGCTGACCCGGCTGTGCAACGAACTCAATACACTGACCGGCCGCAGCTACCGCCATGTCGTCGTCGACCCGCTAGACCAGGCTGACGGCGGCATTCCCGGAGGCAATATCCGGCAGGCATTCCTGTACGACGCGGCGCGGGTCGGATTCGCCGGCCCGGTCGGCGGCACGCTTGACGCGGTGCGGGTCGGGGCCGGGCCCGATGGCCGGGCCCGGCTAAACCTGGGCGCGGGTCGTCTCGACCCGCTTCATCCGGCCTTTGCCAACAGCCGCAAGCCGCTGGTGGCGGCTTTCACGATCGACGGCCAGCAGATCCTGGTGATCAACAACCACTTCAACAGCAAGGGTGGCGACCAGCCCCTGTTCGGACCCCGGCAGCCACCGATGGAGCCATCGGCAAAGCAGCGCCTGGCTCAGGCGCAGGTCGTCGCGCGCTTCGTCGCCTCCATACTGGCCATCGATCCGCAATCGCACATCGTCGTCACTGGCGACCTGAACGACTTCCCGTTCGCCGACTCGCTGGCGCCGCTGCGGGCGGCCGGCCTGCTCAACCTGACCGACAACCTGCCCGAAGCCGAACGTTACAGCTACAACCACGATGGAAACCTGCAAGCGCTGGACCACATGTTCGTGACACGCAACCTGTTGAACAAGGGTGCGCTGCTGTACACCATCGTGCATGTGAACGCCGAATTCAGCGACCGGTTGTCCGATCACGACCCGGTATTGTTAACCTTCAGCCTTTCACCGGCACCCTAGCTGCACGGCACAGGTCACTCAGCCCGCCGCCGCCACCTTACCGGCTTCCAGCATGCTTTGCGCTGCGGCTGCAACGCCAGGGTCCGTGCCGCCAGCCACCTGCACCGTCGGGAATGCGAACTTGATGCCGTTGGCGTCGAATGCGGTCTTGATCGCCGCATAGGCCTTGCGCCGTATCACGAACTGCTCGCCGGGGCGGGTCATCATCTTCATGCGGATCTGGATCGCGAAATCGCCGAACTGCTCGACACCCTGCATCTTCAGCGGCTCCAGGATGTTGGGGCCCATCTCGGCGTCGGCCGCCAGATCCTGGCCGATCTTCTTGATCAGCTTGCGTGCCTTCTCCAGATCGCTGTCGTAGGTAATACCGATGGACAGCTTGTCGATGACCCAGTCGCGGCTCATGTTCTGCACTGCACCCAGCTCGCCGAACGGCACCGTGTAGACCGGCCCACGGTGATGCCGCAGCCGCACCGAACGCAGGCTGAACGATTCGACCGTGCCCTTGTAGTTGCCGCTCTGGATGTACTCGCCAACCCGGAACGCGTCGTCGAAGAGAAAGAACACACCGCTGACGATGTCCTTCACCAGCGTCTGCGCACCAAAGCCCACCGCGATACCGACCACGCCAGCGCCGGCCACCATCGGCGCAATGTCGACCCCCAGCGCCGACAGACCCATCAGCACCGCGATCGACGCCAGTGTCACGAACGACACATTGCGCACGATCGGCAGTACCGTGCGCAACCGGGTGGCCTGTCCAGCCAGAACATCGTGGGCATCCACCGACTGCACCTCGGCCAGCCGACGTTCGATCATCGCCTTGAACACGAACCAGACCAGATCGGCAAACAGCGCAATGATGACCAGGCTGAAAAGGCTGCGGGTAATCCGCACTGGTACCGATGCGCCACCCATGAGCTGCGCCAGGTCGATGCCCAGGTTACGCGCCAGCAACAGGCCGGCCACCATGATCAACACCAGGCGTATCCCCCGCACGATCGCCGCCCCCTGGATGCTGAACACCACCGGCTCGCCCACGAGTGCGCCCGGCGCACGCTCCAGATGCAGCGCGATCGCACTGATCAGGCGCATCAGGCCATACACCGCCAGCAGCAACGCACCGAACCAGAACACACTGTACGCACCGATGATGCGCAGCAGCAGCAGCAATACAAACGCCACCGTCAGCAACCAGCCAACCGTCTTGTGTCGCTCGTTGCGCAGCCCCGGCCTGCGCCACACCATCTCCATGACCAGCGCCAACTGAAAAAGCGAAAAGACATACGCCACCAGGCGCCAGACACCGGGCTCCACACCCTGGGCAATCAGCCACTCGATCAAGGCATACAGGAAAGCAAACCAGGTCACGTGGAGCACCAGGCGCCGATGCCAGAACCAGGCGGCTTGCGTGTCGATCGGCAGCAGCCGGAACCTTTGCGCACCCGGTGCGAACAGCAAGCGCCCCAGTACCAGCGCCAGGCGCATCATCACGACCGCCACCAGCAGCCGCAACAAGGCATCACGCAGCACCGGCGGCCAATCGAAAGCCAGGAAAGCGCCGATAGTGCCCAGCGCAAACGCGGCAACCCAGCTGGCGCCGAAACCCAGGCGTGCAAACGCGGCGCGCAAGCGTTCACCCGGGGTATCCATGCGCGAGGCGATGATCCATTTGCGCACACCGCCGGACACCCACCAGAACAGTCGCTCCACACCGAACCCCAGCGCCGCGAACGCCGCCAGCAGCAGGAAGAAATGATTGATGCCGTGCGTCACCATTTCAGCATGCACCCGCGACACCGTTTCGGCCAAAGCGCCGCGGACCTTGGGCAGTGCGACACCGATCGACTGCAGGTGCGCGCGGATGCCGTCAATCTGCCCAGCCAGAACGCCTTCGCCTTCGCCTTCGCCTTCGCCCTCGGCCACGGCCACGGCAGAGGTGGCCGTCGGCACAACGTTGCTGCTGCGTTGCCGCTCGATCCAGCCCTGCACTTCCGGGTCGGACAAGATCTGCAACAGCGCGCGGATTTTCTCCGGAGGCGGCTCCGTGGCGGCCAGCAATGCCGGCGGTACCAGGCCCAGGGTGATGAGCGTGATCATCGTCAGCAGCAGGCGCATGGGAGATTCCGATAAGAAGGATGGCGTACGCGAGGGCAGATTCTAGGGCTGTCAAGCGCAGAATAGGGGCCTGTCGTTGCGTTGACACGGAACACAGGCAGGCGTAAGGTCGCGCCAGAGTGTCGATAGAAAAAGCACTCGGAAACCATCGGTGGTATGCAGACGGGAGACTTCATGACCTGCTTCACAGCGCTTCGCGCACTGCTTCTTTCGACTCTGGCTGTTGTCGCGACCCATGCGCTTGCCGATGCCGATAGGCACGACTGCCGGGGCGAGAGAATGCCGCGGGTGACCTTCATCGAGTTCCAGTCACCCAATCTCGCACCGCCGGGCGGGCTGCTCACCATCAAAGGGAAAATGAGCATGCCCGGCAAAGCGGATGATCGATGGTTTTGCCGGGACGACGATCGGCGCGGCAAGCGCGACAAGAAAGAGCGCAAGCTGGCAGCCGTGCTGATCCTGCACGGCTCGGGCGGAGTCGATGCACGGGGTGACTTCTACGAAGCGGCACTGAACGAGGCCGGTGTCGCAACGCTGCAGATTGACATGTGGGAAGCGCGCGGCGTGACGGGCATCACAAACCGCCCGCCTGTTCCCATCCTCACGATCCCGGATGCCTTCTCGGCCCTGGCCGTGTTGAGCGCCAACGACGCGATTGATCCGGACCGTATCGGGGTGCTGGGCTTTTCATGGGGCGGCGTCATCAGCCTGGCGGCCGCGGAGCAGGCTTACGCCGGCGCCCCATTCGCCCGTGGCTTGCGATTCGCCGCGCACGTGGCGCACTACCCGGTGTGCTACGGCGCCAACAATCCGAACATCCTGCTGGCATTCGGCACCACGCCCGCGCTGGCTGGCACGCAGTTTCTCAACCTGACCGGCGCACCGGTCCTGATCCAGGTGGGCAGCGAGGACGACTACGACAACAGCGCCGGACCCTGCCGCGCGTTGGCCCAAGCGGTCAATCCCACCAACAACAACGTGGTCGAGGTCCGTGAATACGTCGGCGCCTACCACGGCTGGGACCGGTTGATGGTCCCGGTGACGGTTCCAGACCCGTTCGCGGACCAGGGCAGCTTCCTGCTCGGACAGCGCGCGACGCCGCCCCTGGTCGTGATCAGGCCCGACGTCGCGCAGGCGCACGAGGCGCGGGAACGCGTAGTGCGCTTTTTTCGGCGCAAGCTGTAACCCACGCCAATGGCCGCAGCGGACCCTCACTCCTCGCAGTGCATGCGACGCTTGATCATCAGGCAACTCCTGCCGTCCCTGCGCACGAATACCCCCGCGCCGGCGCGGTCGTAACGAACGCCGAACTCATCCCAGCATCCGCCCGGGTCGCAACTCACAATCAGCATCCCCGGCCCGGGAGCGGGTACGACGGGTGGCAACGCAGCGGAGGGAACAGCACGGGCACGCTCCTGCGAGGCAGCGTTTCCGAGCCCGGCGCACATCAAGGCAAACAGAAACCACAGCGTGACTTGGGGTCGAACCATCCCGAACCTGTCTGGCGGTTCAACCTACAAACGGTAGTTGAATGCGCCCGAGCGTGCCCCGATGGGCGTGCCAGGCACGGCGAGAGGAAACGGCGCACTTCCGTGCGCAAGGACGAGCAACGCCGCATGGCGCGTCCAGCGGGGTGCGATCGGGTGCATAGCGCTCTCACCCCACAGGTAACCGGGTTCGTTGCCGAAAGCGTCAGGTTCCATACGCATCTCCATTGGAAATCGAGCGGAAATCGAGCGGTCGACTGCCGTTTGTGGGTTCAACGCTGCGCCTGCGCCTTCACCGCATACACCGAGACCGCTGCCGACTTGCCCTTGAACATCACCTCCCCCAGTACCTCCAGCGCGACCCTGTCGGCCAACGCCAGGCGGGTGTCACCATCGACCAGGATGCCACGCTGCACCTCCTTGGTATGGGCTTCGAGCCGCGCGGCCAGGTTGACGGTGTCGCCGATGCAGGTGTAGGTGGCGCGCTGCTGCGTACCGGTGTAACCCGCCACCACCTCGCCTGACGCAATACCGATGCCAATGCGGATCGGCTCCTTGTCGGTGCCCACCCGTTCCACATTGAACAGCTCGATCATCTCGACCATGTCCAGCGCAGCGCGCACCGCCGCCAGCGGCGCATCGTCAAGGGCCTGTGGCGCGCCGAAAATCGCCATCAGACCGTCGCCGATCATCTGGTTCACGACACCGCCATGCCCACTGATGGCGTCGAACATCAGCGTGTAATAAGTGTTGAGCAACTCGATGGTTTCCTCGGGCGACTGCGACTCCACCAGCGACGTGAAGCCCCGGATGTCCGAGAACATCACGGTGCACGCGATACGCCGCCCGCCCAGCGCAAAACCCGATTCCTCCATGTCGTCCGCCACTTCCGAGGTGGCAAAACGCTTGACAAGTTCCTTCTGCTGGTCGCGCAGGCGCTTTTTTTCCAGGCTGGAGTTGATGCGCGCCTTGAGCAGCGCCGGATTCACCGGCTTGTGCAGGTAGTCGTCGGCGCCCAGTTCGATGCAGCGGACGATATCGGCGACGCCTTCCAGCGAGCTGGTCACGATGACCGGAATGTCACGCAGCTTGCTGTCGTCGATCATCTGCGCGAGCACACCGAAGCCGTCGAGCTCCGGCATCTCCATGTCGAGCAGAACCAGGTCGAAGGCCTCAGCGTGCAGCATGTCCAGCGCAATGCGCCCGTTCTGCGCAGTCGCCACTTTGTGGCCCTGCAGTTCCAGGCTGCGCGTCATCAGCAGGCGGTTGACCTTGTTGTCGTCGGCCACCAGCAAACGCGCACCCGGCCCCGGTGCGGCAGCACGACCGCGCGTAGTCGCCGGCGCCGAAGGCGGCGGCCTTGCCTTGCGATCGTCAACCATCGCACAACCCCTTCAATGCCACAGCCGCACGCTGGTATTCCTGATCGAGCGCGTCAATCGGCCCAGTGTCGGCAACCAGGCCACCGAGTTCCAGATCGCGCGCCATCGCCGCCAGCCGGGTCGCGCCAAAGGTATGGCCGTTGGACTTGAGCGAATGCGCTGCGCGCCGGAACGCGTCGGCCGATTGCGCTGCTTGCGCGCTGCGCAACTCGGCCAGCATCACGGGCGCCTCCTCGAAGAACGTGCCAACCAGTTCGGCCACGAACTCGGCTCCAGCGGCTTCCTGCAAATCGGCAAATATTGTGGGATCGATGATGGGTTCGGGCATGTTTCAATGGTCCTCACGTGGGGTTGCGTTGCTCAAGGCCCCGACCAGTTGGTCGACGCGTATCGGTTTGATGACATAGTCGTCCATGCCTGCGGCCAGGCACTCCTCGCGGTCGCCCTGCATCGCGTTGGCGGTCATCGCAACGATGCGCGGTCGCTCGTGCCGTTTCCACTTCGCTGTGATTTGACGGCTCGCCTTCAGCCCGTCCATCTCCGGCATCTGCACATCCATCAGCACCATATCGTAGGTCTGGCGCTCGACGCACTCGACGGCCTCGACGCCATTGCTGGCCAGGTCGGCCCGGTACCCCATCGGCTGCAACAGCCGCAGCGCCAGCTTCTGGTTGCCTATCGATCATCCGCACCACCGGATGCACCCGCGGCCGATCGGTAGAGGCGCTTGCCTGCGCCACATGGCTGCCCATGTCTTTATCGGCGATCATGTTCCACCGACACTGGCCCGCAACAGGAAATCGGCGGGTCTGAGAATGGGTATTTCTCGCCATGGATGCAGTACCAGCAAATCGTCATCACTGCTGACCAAAACATCGGCCTGGCACACCTGCGCCAGCGCAAGGAACTTGTTGTCCTTGGCATCTCGGCAATGCGGTTCCAGCGCCAACTCGTCTTCGAGCGTGACGGGATAGAAATGCAGGTACGTGCGCAACAGCGCGACAAAATCCGATCGGGAGGCCCTCGCAAGATAACGATCAAGCCTGTCACGCCGCATCACCTGATCGAGTTCCAGCCAAGTCTGCACGCTGGCGCACACCTCGTACCGCGCCAGGCCAAGCATCAAGGCCCGGTGCGGCGCGGAACCGGGCCTGAGTGCCGCGCTCACCAGCGAACTGGTATCGAACACCACGCGCCGCATGGATTTCATCGAAGTTCATGGACCAGGCGATTGACTTCATCGTCCGTGAGCGCGCTGGCGGCGGGCTTGGCCAACGATCCGGCTCGGGCTGTCCAATCCTCCATCGCCTCCACGGCCTTGCCGCGTTTGACCCGGGCGTCGAGCAACTCTTCCATGTCTTGTGGCGACACGATGAATGCCGCCGGCCTGCCATGGCGGGTCACGGTTACCGGCTCGCGCCGCGCCATGTCCAACAACTGACCAAAACGATTCTGAGCCTCGGCCGACGTCACTGAAATCATCACATTCTCCCCATATTAGCTAATTTGTACATTTTAGACATAACGGCTAATTATTGGGGAATCGACACGACTCAATCTACCTTGCGATGGCCAGTCGCAAGCAACGCCTCGACCAGCGCATCCACCCGGATCGGCTTGGTCACGTAGTCGTCCATGCCCGCCGCCAGGCACTCCTCGCGGTCGCCCTGCATCGCGTTGGCGGTCATGGCCACGATGCGCGGGCGTTCCCCCGGTTTGTAATTCGCAGTGATGCGCCGCGACGCCTCCAGCCCGTCCATCTCTGGCATCTGCACATCCATCAGCACCACGTCGTAGGTCTGGCGCTGCACGCATTCGATGGCTTCGATGCCATTGCTGGCCAGATCCGCGCGGTATCCCATCTGCTGCAACAGCCGCATGGCCAGCTTCTGGTTCACCACGTTGTCCTCGGCCAGCAGAATGCGCAGCGGGTGCCGCGCTGCCATGCCCGGGTCCATGCTCGGTTTGGCTTTGGGGGCTTCGACCTTATGTGCCCCTTCTGCTGCCAGCAGGTTCATTACGGTGTCGAACAGCGTGCTTTGGCGCAGCGGCTTGGCCAGAGTGGCTTTGAACAGGTCGCCGGCTTCTGCTACGGCCTCGCGCCGGCCCAGGCTGGTGAACAGCACCAGCGGCAGCGCCTGGTGCTTTTCGTGGATGCGCCGCCCCAGCTCCACCCCGTCCATCTGCGGCATGTGCATGTCGATGACGGCCAGGTCGAACTTCTCTCCCGCCTGAAGCCAATCCAGCGCCTGAGCTGGAAACTCGGTGTCCTTCGGAACCATGCCCCAACGCGCTGTTTGCAAGGTCAGGATCTTGCGGTTGGTGGCGTTGTCGTCCACCACCAGGATGCGTTTGCCGGCCAGCGCTGGCTGCTCGCCCAGGAAGCTGCGCCGCGTGTTCTCCGGCATCTCGGCTTTTGGCGCGCGGATGGTGAAGCGGAAAGTTGAACCCATCCCCGGCCCCTCACTCTCCACCCACATCGTGCCGCCCATGATCTCGCAGAGCCGCTTGCTGATCGCCAGCCCC
>Ga0105047_10003643_pt1 | contig 27130 bp, 22 predicted proteins | sample MAT04_FD_78384 | JGI IMG/M metagenome (GOLD analysis project Ga0105047, IMG submission 78384) | Freshwater microbial communities from Lake Fryxell liftoff mats and glacier meltwater in Antarctica - MAT-04 (megahit assembly) | ecosystem: Environmental > Aquatic > Freshwater > Ice > Liftoff... | reverse complement strand
CTGCTTCGACTCCGAAAGAGAGCAACCCCGATGACTGACTTCTCAGCTGCAACTGGAACTTGGAACCTCGACGTCACCCACACCACTTTGGCCTTCTCAGCTCGCCACGCGATGGTCGCCAAGGTTCGCGGACGGTTCGCCGACTTCCTCGGCACTATCACTATCGACGCCAACTCACCCGAGAGCTCAACCACCGAGGTGACCATCCAGGCTGCCAGCGTTGACACTCGCACCGAGGATCGCGATACCCATCTGAAGTCAGCGGACTTCTTCGACGTGGAGAAATTCCCTGTACTGACCTTCAAGTCCACCACCATCAAGCACACAGGCGGCAGCGAATTCATTCTCGGCGGCGACCTCACAGTCCGCGACACCACGCGTCCGGTCGAGATCGAGGTTGAGTATGTGGGCACGAGCACTGACCCTTGGGGCGGAACCCGGATCGGTTTCGAAGGCCACACCGAAATTTCTCGCCAGGACTTCGGCCTGAAGTTCAACGTTCCCCTCGATGGTGGCGGCGTACTCGTTGGCGACAAGATTCGCATCGACATCGATGTCGAAGCTGTCAAGGAAGAAACAGCAGCCGACACCAAGTGACTAGAACGCCAAGTCAGGGGTCGGAAGTACTAGTCGCAAGCAAGCGTGAACCCGAGACTCCCCTTCATCCTCCCCCGAGGTTGTGAAGGGGGAGTTCGCGTTGGAGGAGCGCCTCGTCTACTTCGGTCTGGCCTGCAACCCACGTAGGTCGGGGTCGGGTCGTGGTGGTGTCGCCGTGAACGTCAAAGGCGCGAAGCGCCAGTGAACCAGGCACCACCACGACCCGACCCCGACCAACCAACCAACTACGACCCGCTAAGCCACCCGACAAGCACCGCATGGGTGGACATCAGCTGCGAGATCGGCACGAACTCACCTTGGGTATGAGCCAGTGACGGATCACCGGGCCCGAAGTTGACGGCTGGAACCCCCAACTCAGAAAACCGCGAAACATCTGTCCACCCAAACTTCGGTGTTGGCCCCGACCCAACCGCCGCGATGAACTGCGCAGCCGCTGGGTCGTGTAGCCCTGGTAGAGCACCGGGCGCGTTGTCCACGACCCTGACCTCGAAACCGTCAAAGACCTCCCGCACATGAGTAACGGCCTCATCAGCTAACCGAGATGGTGCGTAGCGGTAGTTGATGGTCACCGAGGCAGCGTCGGGAATCACATTGCCTGCGACCCCACCGCTGATCGCCACCGCATTCAACCCTTCGCGATACTCAAGACCGTCAATCTCCACCACGCGCGGCGAGTACTCGTTGAGCCGGTTCAGGATCTGCCCGACCTTGTGGATCGCATTAACCCCCATCCAAGATCGCGCACTGTGCGCCCTTGTCCCGGCAGTGGCGACCTCCACCCGCAGCGTCCCCTGACAGCCAGCTTCGACTCCCGCGTTGGACGGCTCCATCAAGATCGCGAAGTTCGCGGCGAGCCATTCAGGGTGACTCTCGGCCAGCAACGCCAACCCGTTGAATCGCGATTCGATCTCTTCACATTCGTAGAATAGGTAAGTCAGATCATGAATCGGTTCAACCAACTCCGCCGCCAGCTTCAACGCAACCGCAACCCCGCCTTTCATGTCGCAGGCTCCCAGACCGAACAGGTTGCCTCCCTCGATGGCATGCGGCAGGTTGTCGTGCTCAGGGACGGTGTCGAGATGCCCGCCGATCACGATTCGTTCGGCCCGATCAAGGTTGGTCCTAGCTAGGACTGTGTTACCCGAGCGCAAGACCTCAAGGTGCTCGCAATTGGTGAGTGCTAATTCGACGCGGTCAGCGATGACAGCCTCGCCCTTGGACACACTAGGGATGTCGATCAGCGCGGCCGCCAACTCAACAAGGTCGCCGCTTAGATCGAGATTGGGGAATTGGTCGAGGCGCGCTACTTCATTACGAGTCACGCAAGTACCGTAGCCCGATGACCACATCTACCGATGAATACCTCACCTCCGCTGCTTCAGGACTTGGCTTGGCCTCCTACGCAGGGGACCTGCTGCTCGATGTTTGGTATCCGTCACCGTCACTGTCAGCAGAGCCCCACGATGTCGAAGGCCTCAGCGCCGCGATCTCGATGGACCCTATTCGCGGGGTCCGCAACCAGACAATTCGCACTGTCATTCCGGATCTTTCTGCACCGCCGCGCGGTGCCGCCGACGTGTATCTGCGACTCCACTTACTTTCTACCCGCCTGGTGAGGCCCCGCTCGATCAACCTCGACGGGGTGTTCGGCCTATTGGCGAACGTTGCTTGGACGGATCTCGGCCCAGTTGCTGTCGAGGATGTCAACGGGGCGCGACTGCGCGCCCGCTCGAGGGGAGTGCAACTGACTGTCCTGGGGATCGACAAATTCCCAAGGATGACCGACTACGTAGCCCCGACCGGAATCCGCATCGCCGATGCCGACCGCGTACGCCTCGGGGCTCACCTGGCCGAAGGCACAACCGTGATGCACGCGGGCTTCTGCAACTTCAACGCGGGAACGCTTGGCGCATCGATGGTCGAGGGACGAATCTCGGCTGGTGTGATCGTCGGGAACGGCTCGGATATCGGCGGTGGCGCGTCGATCATGGGCACGCTGTCCGGCGGGGGCTCGGAAGTCATCTCCATCGGCGAGGATTGCCTTATCGGGGCCAACGCCGGGATCGGCATCTCCCTAGGTGACAGGAGCGTGGTTGAGGCCGGCTGCTACGTCACGGCCGGCTCCAAGATCTCCTTACCTGACGGCGATGTGGTCAAGGGGGCGGAACTGTCTGGGGTCACCGACCTCCTGTTTCGTCGTAACTCGATCTCCGGCGCTCTAGAAGCCGTAGCTCGCACTGGCACCTGGGGTGGGCTCAACGAGGCGCTGCATTCCAATTAAGGGTGCACCTTGGTTGAGTCAGGAATCAAACCCAGCCAGGCGACAACTCGGCAATTAGGAGGTGGGGATGACCAACCCATTCGTCGGAGCCACTCCTGCCTTGGACGGGCGCCCTTTCCGCTGGTCTGTTGGAATTCGACCTATCGCCGCCGAACAGTGGCTCGTCACTGACGCGTCCAGCGAAGCTGACCTCGCCATCAAGGACTCGCTCTTTGAGAGCCAACACGCTGACGTCGTGGTGAGTCTTCCAAAAGCCAGCCAGGCAGGCGAGGAACTGCTGGCTCGTATCATCGACCACTTGCATACCCACGGTAAGGATCGCTACCTGTTTGATGGCCCTGTAATTACTGACGTGACAACCGGGAGAGTCGTGGACACCTCTGCATACCAACCCATCGAATCCTGCGGGCGTTTGGTTGCCGAGGACTTCGCGATCTTGTCACCGACCAGCGACGACTGGGCCCTGAGCGCGGCTAGCATCTGCTTCCCCTCTCGCTGGAACCTGCAGAGCAAGCTCGGCCAGAATCTCAGCGGCATCCACAAGCCCGTACCCGGCTATGAAGACCGTCTTGGCGCCGCCGTTCGAAAGACCTTTGAGCGACTCGATGACACATCGGTCGTATGCCGAACCAACTGGACCCTGCTGGACACGAACGAATTGCACTTGCCAGCAGCTGGCCCGTCGGCGCAGGCGTCGGAATCGGAGACTACATCTGCATCTGCATGTGCATCTGGAGGTGATACGACTGACAAGCCCAAGCACGCCCCCGCAAACAGCTCGGGCCCCCAGGGCTTGAATTGGGTCCGCACTGAGCGCCAGACTTTGCGGAAGTTGCCACGCACGGGGGCAGTAGTGTTCACGATTTTGACCCGGGTCATCCCGCGTGCCGACCTCGATGCGGCGGCCCGCGAGGCGCTGGCATCGACCCTGGCAACAGTGCCTGGCGACATCGCGAGATACAAGGGCTGGGTCTAGCGCTGTGCGATGGAACAGCTCGGGCCGCACGCCGTCGCGTTACCGAGCCATCCACATCGAATGAGCATCGCCTCGACCATGACCGCAGAATCGCAGGCATCCTCGTGAACGTCCTGCCATCCCAAGCGTAGGGTCACCCGACCCGACAACATCACCGCATTGTCCCTGCGACCATCGCGAAACCGCGATCCCGAGTCAGCGTGACCCAACCGTCCGTCAAACTCCAGAACCAGTCCCGGTGGATCGATCAGTCTGTCGCGAAACACAACCGCACCTGACTGATACTCCCGTACCTGCCCTCGCCCCAGCGGCAACTCGTGGTTACGCAATATCCGCCGCACACCGTCGACTTCAAGTACCGATGTCGCGCCATCGCGCATTGCCGAGATCAACTCCAGCACCAGTTGCCGGTGACGGTGCCGTGTCCTAGCTGCCAGCGCGACCGCGAGCTTGTCAGCGGTTGTCGCATGACGCTGACATGCCTTCGTGATCCAATCCATGACAGCTGCTGAGGAATCCAGCGAATCGACATGGTCCAGAACAGCATCAGCCGCCTGAACGATCGGAGGCTCACCCTCGCGAACCCTGACGAGGCCTAAACTCGACTTGCGCTTGACTTCAACAACGTCACATGAATCGCGAACGCTGCAGCGTCGAGGTACGTGGACCTCGACGGGTAGTGAAAACGGCTCAAGCCCCATCGCTTGCAACGCTGAGAGTCCCGCGACAGCTGACTCGTTGCCAGCGTGTAGATGCCCAACCCAACGCCAAGCCTTCGGGCTGAGCTCACCAGTGGTTGTCGCGTAGATCCCTGGCAGTACAACTCGCCACCTGAATGAATGGAGTTGACTGCGAATCATCCCCGAAGTCCAGCCGGAGCCCAGGAGTTGAGCCCGGCTGACGATTCCGGCCTGTTCCAGGTTCGTTTCGAGCAGAAGTGCATGGCGATTTACCGAGCCGAAATTCGCATTCATGCCTAGATATTGCGGGATTCGGAGCAGGTCAAACGCCCCGCGAAGGCATCTGTGGATTATCTGGTCTGTTTACGGCAACCTAGCGACACCAAATGGACCAGGTATCGGAATCTCAGCCTGGCCAGGAGGGAGACGGGTCCTCTAGCGGGGCAAGCGGGTCAGCGCGACGCTGACGCCAAGCTCTTCAGAGTTCCCACCCGAGTAGACACCCTTGAGCGGACTCACGTCTGAGTAGTCCCGACCTCGGGCAACTGCTGTGTGGGCTTCCCCAACTGGGTTTCCGTTTGTCGGGTCGCACGCCCACCATTGGCCGTCCCAAACCTCAACCCAAGCATGACTCTCGCCAGTGACAGTCTGACCAATCTCGCCGTCACCTGCGTACAGGTAGCCGCTGACGTAGCGAGCCGGAATTCCGACTGAGCGCAACAGCGACAGCGTGACGTGGGTGAAGTCCTGGCACACCCCGGAACCGGCTACCCAGGCCTCGCTCGCCGTCGTAGAAACCGACGTAGAGCCGGTGATGTAGGCCAGATGTCCAGTCACCTCGCTCAGGGCCAAGTCGATCGCGTCGCGAGGTGTCGCCAGCGATGCGAGTCGGTGGACAATCCCGATCCGGTTGGGGTCCGCGTCAGCGTGGTCAACATAGTTGGAAGCACGCAAGTACTCGCACCATGTATCAGTCACAGCATTGGCGGACATGACGTCCCACGAAACGCCATCGGGACGACTCGCCGCCGCGGGAGTATCTACAACGTTTCGCGATACCACTTCAAGCTGCGTATGCGGTTCGTGCACATCGAAGGCCTCAACCAGCGTGCCCCAATAGTCGGTATAACTGACCACCCGCGCCGCCGGGGTGACCCGCAGATCGTGGGCGATCAGCAACTGGCCCATGGAGTCTGCGGGAGTCATTCGCGCCTCATTGAATGACACGGCGACGGGATCGGAGTACCGCATGCCGGTGGTATGGGTGACTTCCAGTCGCCAACTCATACCCCAATCCCTCCCCCGTCGACTGGTGCTTCTTGACCATGAGAATCTTGATCTGCTCGATCGCGTCTCTTTAGTGACTCCATACGACGGTTCCCACTTGTCGGAAGAAGGCGGTCCTGACCTCGGTGCCCGCCTCGGTAGCGCTCCCGAGGCCGTAGATCGCCAAATGATCAACAATCTCAGGGCTCGGATCGGTGGGAACGAATTCAAGCTCGCTGCGCAGTAGCCCAACCGTCCGCAGGATCCCACCGTGCGGTGACACCGAACCCAGGGCTTCGAGTTCCCGCGCTGCTTGTTCGGCAGCTAGCGCGCAGCCGAGCATCGAGCGCGGGAAGGTTGGGTCAAGCACGAGGAAGGCCCGTACTTGCTCACCGTTGAGTGGGTGTCCGCCACGCAGGAACGCATGCAACCCCCCGGCAGCGCGCAACGCAGTTGCTGGCCCGCTCTCTGGCCACAGCAGGTCATGACGAACTTTAAGCAACCGCGCCGTCATGTCAATGCGCTCAAGGGCCCGACCCAGGCGCAGGAACACAAAGGCTTCGTCTCGAGGGCTCGTCCAGTCCAGCACACCGGCAACGACTGCGAGTCGCTCCAAGACGCCGTGCAACAGCACGCCAGGGCTCAGCGGTTCGATCTCGCTGCTTGTGGCGGCACGCAGCCTCAGATGAACACCGTGGAGCGCCTCGTACACGTCCCCGGACAGGGCGTCTCGGATCGCACGTGCGTTCTCCCTGGCAGCGGTCACCGAACCGGCAACCGTCCCGGGATCACTCGTGGAACCGAGGACCGCACGCACCAGGGCGTGCGGGTTATCTACGTTGCGCGCCTCTGCCTCACCCAATGCAAGCGCATCGAGCAATACTCGGCAGCCATCGCCATACGGGACACGAGTGTCCTCCACGAGCAATTGGTGGTGCTCTGCGAGCAGACGAGTTGTCCCTTCCGCCCGCTCCAGGTAGCGCCCGACCCAGAAGAAGTTCTCCGCCATACGACTCAACATGATCGATCACCAGGGAATCGGAATTCACGCTCGGCGACGGGACCTAGGTTCTGTTGTTGCTGCTCCTCTTGCTGGCGCATGCGTGCCTCGTGAGGAGAGGGTAACGAGTCGCGAGGACTATTGGGCGCGCGGTCAGGAACCGTACGGCTTTGCTGATGAGAAGCCAAGATCGCCTCGGCACCTATCCAACCATCGTCATCATCGACATCTTGACTGGCCAAGACCCAGGTGTCTTTAGAACCGCCCCCTTGGGATGAGTTCACTACGAGGCTGCCTTGTGTCAGGGCAACCCGGGTAAGCCCGCCTGGCATGACCCAGACTTTTCGACCGTCATTCACAGCGAATGGGCGCAGGTCGAGGTGCCGCGGTTGGAGCGCACCTGCCCCAACAACCGTCGGCGACGTCGATAATTGGACTACTGGCTGGGCAACCCACGCACGTGGGTCCTCCTGAATCGACTTAGCCGCCTGGGCAAGTTCTTCATCCGTTGCCTTTGGGCCAATGACCAGGCCATAGCCACCAGACCCGTCGACCGGCTTGATCACCATGGTGTCGAGCCGCCCGAGCACGAATGCTCGAACATCCGCGTCACGCAGGTCATAGGTCGGAACGTTAGGCAAGATCGGTGTCTCGCCTAGGTAGTAGTCGATGATCTTGGGGACAAAAGGGTAAAGTGCTTTATCGTCAGCGACTCCGTTGCCCACGCCATTGGCAATCGTCACAGCGCCGGCGCGCGCGGCATTCAACAAACCGGGAACGCCTAGGACGCTATCGGGGTGGAACTGAACTGGGTCGAGGTAGTCGTCGTCTATTCGGCGATAAATCACGTGGACAGGCTGGGGACCTTGCGTCGTGCGCATGTACACGAACCCACCCCGACAGAAAAGGTCGCGGCCCTCCACGAGCTCTGTTCCCATCCTCCTCGCCAGGAAAGCATGCTCAAAGTGAGCTGAGTTGTAGACGCCGGGACTCAGTACGACGACTGTCGGGTGATGAATGTCAGGTGGAGCCGCAGCCGACAGCGCACGGTACAACCGCTCGGGATACTCCGACACCGGTTGTACCCGGTACCCAGCGAATACCTCTGGGAGCACGTGAGCCAGCGTGCGACGATTCTCCAAGACGTAGGACACACCCGAAGGGGACCGAAGGTTGTCCTCGAGAACGTGAAAAGTTCCAGCGTCGTCGCGGACGAGGTCAACACCAGCAACGTGAATTCGAACGCCGTTGGGCGGAACGATTCCGTAGGCCTGCCGGTGGTAGTGACTCGAGCTTGTAACCAGCGATTTGGGAACCACCCCGTCGCGCATGATGTCGCCGCGGCCATACACGTCGGCAAGGAACGCCTCCAGCGCACGAATTCGTTGCGCGACACCATCTGACACTGTGCGCCATTCGTCAGATGTGACGATTCGCGGCACCAGGTCCAGCGGCAATGGCCGTTCACGACCGGACAGAGTGAACGTGATCCCTTGCGCGGACAGATGCGCGTCGCGCAGCCGGCCACGTTCGCGCAAACCCTCGGGACCCATCTCCACTAGCGCATCGGCGAGTGGCTCGAGTCCGGCTCGCACCACACCGTCGGCGTCGAACATCTCGTCGTAGGCGTGCGCTAGCGGCACATAGCGAGGGTTCGCGTGGTCTGGTGGTACATGATCCTGTTTTATCCCGGACTCATTTCCGGCGACGCTGGACATGCCCGCCGGCCTAGAGACGTTGGCTGGCGGGGACGTAGTCACGGGCAGCTGCACCCTGGTACACCTGCCGGGGTCGGCCGATCTTGGTGGCTGGATCGCTAATCATCTCGCGCCACTGCGCGATCCAACCGGGCATCCGCCCTAGCGCGAACAACACAGGGAACATCTTGGTCGGGAAGCCCATCGCCTTGTAGGTCAGGCCCGTGTAAAAATCGACATTCGGATACAGCTTGCGCTCGATGAAGAAGTCGTCGGACAGGGCGACCTCTTCGAGGCGGCGAGCAATGTCGAAGAGCGGATCGGAGATATCCAGCTTCGCCATCACATCGTCGGCTGCCTTCTTGACGATCTTCGCGCGGGGATCATAATTCTTGTAAACCCGGTGGCCAAAGCCCATGAGCTTGACGCCATCTTCTCGGTTCTTGACCTTGTTAATGAAGGAGTCAACGCTGTCGTCGGACAGGTGAATTTCCTCAAGCATCTCCAGTACTGCCTGGTTCGCGCCACCGTGGAGTGGACCAAAAAGAGCGTTAATGCCGGCGGAGACCGAAGCGAACAAGTTCGCGTGCGCCGAGCCAACGAGGCGCACCGTCGAGGTCGAGCAGTTCTGTTCGTGGTCGGCATGCAGGACCAGCAACATGTCGAGGGCATCGGTCAAGACTGGATCGGCCTCATAATGTTCGGCTGGCCACCCGAATGTCATTCGCAAGAAACCATCGACAAGTCCGAGGCTGTTATCCGGGTAGAGCAGTGGCTCTCCGACTGACTTGCGCAATGCGTAAGCAGCGATGGTTGGGACCTTGGCCAACAGCCGGATGGTTGAGATCTCGACCTGTTCCTGATCGAACGGATCGAGTGAGTCCTGATAGAACGTCGACAGGGCACTGACCGCACTGGACAAGACCGGCATCGGATGCGCGTCGGAGGGAAAGCCATCGAAGAAGTTCTTGAGGTCTTCATGCAGCAGCGTGTGCACCCGAAGCTCTTCGGTGAAGGCCGCGAGTTGTTCAGCGCTGGGAAGTTCGCCGTAGATAAGCAGGTAGGAAACCTCAACGAAACTCGACTGCTGGGCGAGTTGCTCGATTGGGTATCCGCGGTAACGCAAAATACCCTTGTCACCGTCGATGAAGGTGATCTCCGAAGTACACGATGCTGTGTTCACAAAACCGGGATCCAATGCGACGACCCCAGTTGTGCTAAGCAACTTGGAAACGTCGATGCCGTTCTCGCCATCGACTGCCTGCACAGGCGGCAGTGCCAGCTCGGTGTCGGCGTGGGTGAGAGTTCCGCCTACGGCAGTCTCTGAAATCTCCGCATCTACGGTTGCTTGCGATTCAATGTCAGCGCTCATGTAACAACCGTATCCCTCGTCCTAGGCCTCGGTCAGCCGGTCTGCTGCAGCAGACACTCTTTCATCGGTACCGGTGAGGGCGACCCTGACATGGCGGGCACCAGAAGGACCATAGAAGTCACCTGGCGCGACCAAAATTCCCCGTTGCGCGAGCCACTGCACTGTGTCCCAGCACGACTCGTCACGGGTTGCCCACAGGTAGAGTCCGGCCGCTGACTCGTCGATCCGGAAGCCTGCCTTAACTAGCGCCCTGCTCAGCCAACGGCGCCGACCCTCATAACGGGCGCGCGCCACAAGTACGTGATCATCGTCGTTCAAGGCTGCGGTTGCCGCCGCCTGCACCGGAGCCGCAACCATCATTCCCGCATGCTTGCGGGTGTTGAGCAGCCCGGCGATCAGTTCTGGATCACCGGCGGCGAATCCGGCGCGATACCCAGCCAAGTTGGAACGCTTGGATAAAGAATGGATTGCCAGCAGGTTGTCGTGGGAGTCGCCGCACACGTCAGGATGCAAGATCGAAATCGGTTCGACGTCCCAGCCAAGTTCGATATAGCACTCGTCGCTGGCTACGATCACGCCGCGCTCCCGCGCCCACTGGACCACCTTGCGCAGGTGTTCAACTCCGAGGACTTTGCCGGTCGGATTGGACGGTGAGTTCAGCCAGAGCAAAGCCGGACGAGACGGGCCAAGTTGGGTGAGTGAGTCCGCACGCACGGGGGTCGCACCACACAGCAACGCGCCTACCTCGTAGGTCGGATAGGCCGTTTCGGGGATCACGACTTTGTCGCGCGCTCCGAGCCCAAGCAAAGTCGGTAGCCACGCCACCATCTCCTTGCTGCCAATACTAGGCAAGACAGCCTCTGCACTCAGGCCAGTGACCCCAAGCACGCGATCGGCCCAGTGAACGAAGGCTTCGCGAAGCTCGGGCGTGCCCTGTGTCGTCGGGTAGCCCGGTGAGTCCGCGGCTGCTACTAGTGCAGCCTGAATTACATCGGGAACGGGATCGATCGGAGTCCCGACTGACAAGTCCACAAGGCCATCGACGTGCTGGGCTGCCAACTGCCGAAAAGGGACCAACGAGTCCCATGGAAAGTCGGGCAGATTAGACCCGAGGCTGCGGAACAATTACTCCTCGTGCTCTTGCGGTGGAAGGGCCACGACGGTGGGGTGGTCGTAGCTGATTAAGCCGAGCTTGGCTGCCCCGCCGGGTGATCCAAGTTCGTTGAAGAATTCAGCGTTGACCGGTGTGTAGTCGCGCCATTCCTCGGGGACATCATCTTCGTAGAAGATGGCTTCCACTGGACACACAGGCTCACAGGCGCCGCAGTCGACGCACTCGTCGGGGTGGATATACAGCATCCGTTCGCCCTCGTAGATGCAGTCGACTGGACATTCTTCGATACAAGCCTTGTCTTTGAGATCAACGCAAGGCAGCGCAATCGTGTACGTCACAGTGGCTCCTGTCAAAGTCGAGGGTGCGCCTCACACCCTATTCGCTAGTGCACTGAATCGCGACGCGACCCCACACGAGTCACCCCAGGTAGTGCTGGGACCCGGGTGGTTACTGAACCGTGATCCTCGCCGTGCTCGCGCTGATGTCTTCCTTGACGTCATACACGCCAGCTTCTGGGAACGTGTATGTCTCGATAAGTCCGCCGGTGACAGTGACGCCATCCAAGCCACCGACCAGCACGGAATATACGCCGGGACCATCCGCCTTGAAGGTGACGTTTTGCCCCTTCTGGATTGTCAATTCTGAAGGGGCAAATCCGGCCTTGCCAACAGACATTATGCGCTCAGCCGGAGCCGTACCATTCGACAGAACTGGCTTACCGCCAGCAGTGGAGCTCGATGCTGATTGCGTGGGGTCGGCACTTGTTGGCGACGCAGACGGGCTCGAATCTGATGACGAGCTACTGCCGCAAGCAGCGAGTGCCGGGACCACGGCAATGGCAAGCCCGGCGAAAGCAACTGCAGCGCGCTGAGGGTGTGAGAGCTTCTTCATTCTTGGGTCTCCTATGGGACGGCCAGCATGGGATGTTCAATCATAACGGGCAATCGGTGTTGAAGCGGGGCACGTTCTCAGTACTCAATCGCGCAGAGCCGACTTAGTGGGATACCGGCGACTGTGAAGTCGACTGTGACGCGGTCGAACCCGCGCCGCTGGCTTGCGACGGGGACTTTGCCTTTGGCGCAGGCACGCAAACAACGTTTGGCGCTGGAATGTAGTGGGTGTTGAATGGCTCGCGGTTGACGACGGCCCCGCCCTTGATGAATTCGCGAGTCACCTGGATATCGAAACCATCGACACCCGCTTGCGGGAAGCAGGCTGCCGATGAGTCCGTCGCTACCGCGTACTTGGTGACGTTGGTCCGCTTACCCGAGACGGCCTTGATCGAGTCATACTGCTTCTTGCCCCAGATACTGACCTTCAAAGACTGACCCTTCATCACTGTGGTGATGTAAACACCGGTGCTGGTGTTGTTGCGCAGCTTCAAGTCGAGTTGACCCCACGCGACTGTCGCTTCAAGGCCCGGCTGATAGCGAGAAATCCAGATCAGGTGAGAGCCATGTTCCACAGACTCAAGGCCGGAGTAGAACGCAGCCGTCCACACAGTGGTGGCAGCAGTCGACACCCCGCCGCCGAAGTCCTCGTGAAGCTTGCCTCCCTCTCCGACGACGGGGCCCTTGACGAAACCGTTTGCAGCAGTCCGCTCACCGACTGTGTCATTCATGGAGAACACAGCACCTGGAAGAATCAGTGACTTATTAATCTTCTTCGAAGCCTCGTTGATGTTGTGGAAACGGTAGTCGGCGTAGGGAAAGCGCTGGGTGAACGAGCCCATCTTCTCGGTGATACCGAGGGCTTGTGCCGCCTCAGTTGTGAGCCTTGGTTGGATCGGGCCCAATGCGACGGTGACGGTTCTGTCCACGCCGGTCTTGTCCAACACACCAGCAACTGAACTCGCAACGTTCTCGTCAGTGACTCCGTAGCCAGGCTTCGCGGGCTTCACCACTGGCACTCCCGTGGAAACATCCCAACTGGCATCGACAGCGCGCTTGTCAACGGCCTTGAGTTGATTGACGACGCGCTCATGGAGCATCGCGCCGTCGACGACCGGCTGCAACCGTCCATCTCGAACCTGATAGTTCAGGCTCATTGCGATGTCGGTCGGGTTCGCTGTCGCGCTTTCCGTGCCTGCCTTCACCACAATCGGCTCAGCAACCGCCGTGTGCGCCGAGCCATCAGCAAAGCTCTGCGCATCCGTATTCGACACTGTGGGGTTGCGTGTCTGGGTCGGCACGACAATCGTGTCGGCAGTTGGATACCTACTGAGAATCGCCGCTTGTGTGCCGATCTGGTCAATAGTCTGCCCGGCCGAGCCGTTGACCACTTGCGCAGTTACTCCGACGAACGTGATGCTCGGCTCGGTGACGTCCTGCTCATAGCGCTGGCCCAGCGCAGCGACGTAGTTGTTCAACGCTTGCGCATTTACGGTGGACCGCACCTGCGTTGGGACACCGTGGGCAAAGATCAAGTCGAGCGGATTAAACCGGCTCGAGCGAACCGCATCAACTGTCACGGCGGAATCAAAAGTCAGGCCGAGGTCAGATGGAGGGACAGCAACAGTCTTGCCGTTGACGCTTAGTTTCATCGGGGAATTGCGAAGCGGTCCGAGTTGGGAGTCCAAGACTCGAATTGCTTCACTTCTGTCAAGGCCACCGATATCGACTCCGTTGACATTCGTACCAACGGGCACTCGATCTGACCCGACAACCATCAAAGTCACTGCAACTGCAGCGAACCACAGCAACGCCCAAGACGCGTAACGCAAGTATCGCTGCCGGCTGTTCATTGGTGGCCGCAGGTCGCCACCGTCACCGGTCCCACTCGTGTTGGAACCTGAGCCCCTCGCATGGGGGTAACTCTGCTCGTCGGGGTGGAAGGTAACGCTCAGGGAGTCGGTCGTGGTGACATCCTTGGTCGACCCGGTCGTCTCGCCGCTCACTATTTCAACCCCGTAGTTCATTGACGTCGTGGTTCATTGACATCGAAGTTCGTTGACATTATGGCTCATTGACTTTGCGCTGTTTCCGCTACTCAAAGCATGGTAAGCACGCTAGGGAGTGAGGCCGTGGTAGCGGCGCGCCCAATACGTCAGCGGTTGAGCTAGCGGGTCACCCAACTCGATCTCGTTATGCGGGTCGTTGTCCTCCCACATGCGAAGGGACAGCACCTCGCCAATGATCACAACGTGGTCCCCAGCGACAACTTCCTGTGTCGTGATGGCTTCGATTGTGGCCAGGGAGTCGTTGAGAAGAATCGTCCCCGTGGCTGGCCCGCGATAATGCGGGTAGCGATCAAATTGCCCCTGCAAGGGTCGGCCCTTCGTCGCGAACCAACTCGCCGTCGGCCGCGCCGTCTCGTTGAGGATGCTGATCCCCCAAGTCTTGGGGGGTGAGCCCACAGCATGCGACGATTCGTCGGTGGCAATCACGTCGTGGAAGCGAGTGTTCTTTTCTACGCAGATCAACACCAGCATCGGATCGAGCGACACAGTGGTGAATGAGGTCGCCGTCATAGCGTGATCGAAACCGTCAGCGATGCTCGTGACGACGACGACGCCTGAGGCATAGCGCGAGCCAACTTCGCGAAAGGCCAGTTCCGTTAAGGTGCTCTCGGACATCTGTGGCCTCGAATCGGTGGGTGGCGGGAAGCGATGGAATGGGCGGACAGCGGTCCGATCCCAATTCCTGACTTAGCTCAAACCTGCAAACAGATCGGACTCTTTGCCGTTGTCTGCCAGCGGACCGAGCGCACCTTTGACCAGGCGGAACGCCTCAAATCCCATGGGGCTGTTATCGGCCTTGGCGAATCGGAAGAACCCACCCTCCATGTCAATCTGCGTGGGGTAGGCATGCATCGCCTCGATCTTGTTGGTGATAAATTCCGAGCCATCGATGATCGTGGTGATCAGCGAATCATCGGTACCGAACGCGATGTCATCAGGGTCCATCATCGCGAAGTCGCTGGTATCCCCGGATGCACGCAGCTGCAGGATCCCTTCACGGATCATCGACTTGGGGATAGCCGTCCAGTAGATCTTGGGGATATCCCAAGCCTCACCCAGGTCGGGCTTAAAGGTTGCGGCGGCAGCGAGTTGCGTGGCGTACATCGCTGTGCGGTGGGCCTGAATGTGGTCGGGGTGGCCATAGCCGCCGAAGTCGTCGTAGGTGATCAAGATGTGGGGCTTGAGTTCGCGAATGACAGGCACCAAATCCGTGGCAGCGATGAGCAGGTCGGTTTGCCAGAAGCAGACATCCCGGTCATTGCTGGGCTCCCCCATCATCCCGGAATCGCGGTACTTGCCAGGTCCTCCGAGGAAGCGCCAATCCTCAATACCCAAAGATGTCATAGCGTCGCCGAGCTCGGTGATCCGATGATCGCCGAGGCGATCTTCTCCGCCGACGCCAATGTGCTCGAGGTCAGGAACCAAAATCTCGCCCTCTTCCCCGAGGGTGCAGGTCACGAGCGAAACATGCGCACCGTCAGCGGCGTACTTGGCCATCGTCACGCCCGAACCGATGGTCTCGTCATCGGGGTGGGCGTGCACTAGCAGGATTCGGCGGTCGACACTCATGCGCTCAAGGGTACCGATGGGGGTCAGGGACTGCTAGGGCACGGCGCTTGGTTGAACATCGCACCCAATCTCCCCTCGTTCTTTCCCGCTGAACCACCATGCTTGCGCCAATCCACGCCAAGATGACCCCGTGAACGACACCTATCCCCGTCAACAAGCCCGCACTCGCCGATTCCGTCTCGGAGCCCCTAGCGGCTTTAGGGTCAGCCCGAACGGCCAGCGAATCGCCTTTGTGTGCTCCGAGACCGACAGTGATCCCATTAATCGGTTGCTAGTGGTCGACGTCGACGGTGCAGATGTGAGTGACCCGCGGGTCGTGGTTGACCCCGTGGCACTGTTGGACTCAGCAGCAGAAGACATCCCAGCAGCCGAGCTCGCACGGCGTGAACGAATGCGCGAGACCGGCGCTGGCATCACCACGTTCGCTGTTGACGACAACGCCGAGATTGCTAGCTTTGCCTTGTCGGGCAGTGTCGGTGTGGCGTGGCTGGTCGGCGAGCCGCGGGTTCGGCTTCTGGATGTCACTGGTCCGGCGATCGACCCGCGAGTCAGCCCGGACGGCGCCTGGGTGGCCTGGGTCGCCGATCGGAGCCTGCGGGTCGCGCGCATCGATGGATCGTATGAGCGAGTACTGGCCGAGCCAGAGTCTGACACTCAATCCTGGGGCTTAGCGGACTTCGTGGCCGCCGAGGAATTCGACAGGATTCGTGGGTTTTGGTGGTCACCGGACAGCGACAGATTGATAGTCGAATGTTTCGACGAGGCTGATGTCAATGAGTGGTTCATTGCCGACCCGGCGAACCCTGCCGCGCAACCCAATGCCGTTCGCTATCCGGGCGCCGGCACCCCCAACGCGCAGGTGTCACTGTGGATCGCGACCCTCGATGGAACGCGTACACGGATCGAGTGGGACGGTAATCAACACGAGTACCTCGTTGATGTCTCTTGGTCTGGCGATGGGGCTCCGCTAGTTACGGTTCTCAACCGTGCCCAAATCCACTCGCTTGTCTTGGGAGTCGACATCAACTTGGGCGCGACCACTGTGCTGGCGCAATTAAGCGACCCGTGCTGGGTCGAACACCTGCCTGGAACGCCTGCGTGGACCCCCGATGGCGACCTGATCACCACAGCAGTGATCGACGGTGAGGTCTCTGATCAGCTCGCGATTGATGGTCGCCTGCTCGACTTGGCTGGCTTTCGGGTGCGCGCTGTACTCGATGTCAACGACCGTGGCCTACTGCTGAGCGTCAACTCCACCCCCACGCAGGCGCGGGTGATCCAGGTGGGTTGGTCGACCAGAGTTGGCGCCGATGCCGTCGAGGACATCATCGCGGTAGGCACGCAGGTCGGCTGGAATTCAGTTGTGCGCGGGGGGCCAACCCTGGTCCACATCAACTCGCAGTTCGAGTCCCTCGAGACCATGCGATCCGTGCTTAGAATCAATTCCGACGGGACGACCGAATCCCTGGGCCACATCGACTCCCATGCTGCGGTACCGCTGATCAAGCCACGCCAGGAGCTACTAGCGGTCGGCGAGCGGCACTTGCAAGCTGTCATTCACTGGCCAATCAATCACGAGCTGGGATCAGCAAAGCTGCCTGTGATCATGAATCCCTACGGGGGTCCGCATGCACAGCGGGTTGTCGAGTCGGGACGAGCTTTTGCCGAAACTCAATGGTTGGCCGACCAGGGGTTTTGCGTCATCGTCGCGGATGGTCGGGGCTCCCCGGGTCGAGGCCCGCAGTGGGAGCGCGAGGTATTCGGCGACCTAGCTACGGCACCGCTTGAGGATCAAATTGATGCGTTGACCGCACTTGCGCAGCTATGGCCCGACGACATCGATCTGTCACGAGTCGGCATCAGCGGGTGGTCATTCGGCGGCTATTTGGCAGCCCTTGCAGTACTAAAGCGACCTGATGTTTTTCATGCCGCTGTCGCTGGTGCACCTGTCACTGACTGGGCGCTCTACGACACCGGTTACACCGAGCGCTACCTCGGCTCACCTGAGTTCATGGCCGAGGACTATGCGGCCAATTCCTTGCTCCCCTTGGCGCCTTCATTGGAGCGTCCGCTCATGATCATCCACGGAATGGCCGACGACAATGTCGTGGTGGCGCATTCCCTACAACTATCGGGAGCCCTGAGCGCAGCGGGCCGGGCTCACACGTTCCTGCCATTGTCGAACGTCACCCACATGACCCCGCAAGAAGAGGTCGCAGAGAACCTGCTGCTGCTGGAGCTGGATTTCTTCCGTCGCAACTTGTAGCCGCGACCTTGAGCAGGCGCACGCCCGGGCTACCCCGAAATCGGCGACAGATCGCTCATCGGCCAAGATCGGCTTACGTCGAGTGCAACGCGACTACGGCTGCGGCTTCTTATTCCGGCTTCGCTGACGAGTATTCACATCGAGATCAACCTTGCGGATACGAACTGCGGCAGGGACGACCTCTACACACTCATCATCTCGACAGAATTCCAGCGCCTGCTCCAGACCCATGAGCTTGGGCGGAGCCAGACTCTCGAATGCCTCCGAGGTCGCCGAACGAATGTTGTTCAGCTTCTTCTCGCGAACGATGTTGATGTCCATGTCGTCCTGGCGGGAGTTCTCGCCGACGACCATGCCCTCATATACCTCGGTTCCTGGGCCAACAAACAGCGTGCCGCGCTCTTGGATCGAGAACGATGCGAAGGCAGTAACCGAACCCATACGGTCCGAGACCAGCGATCCCGACTGGCGGGTACGCAATTCACCGTGCCAGGGCTCGTAGCCCTCAAACGTCTGGTGCGCCATACCGGTACCGCGGGTATCAGTGAGGAACTGCGTACGGAAGCCGATCAGGCCACGGGCGGGCACCACGTACTCCATCCGAACCCAGCCGGTGCCATGATTGATCATTTGCTCTAGTCGACCCTTGCGAGAGCCGAGCAACGATGTCACAACACCAACATGCTCTTCGGGAACGTCAACTGTCAGGCGCTCCATCGGCTCATGCAGCTTGCCGTCGATCTCTTTGGTGACGACCTGGGGCTTGCCAACTGTCAGCTCGAAGCTTTCCCGACGCATTATCTCGACCAAAATCGCGAGCTGCAGCTCACCGCGACCTTGGACCTCCCAGGTGTCCGGTCGAGCCGTGTTGACGACCTTGATCGACACGTTACCGATGAGCTCTTGATCGAGGCGGTTCTTGAGTTGGCGGGCAGTCAACTTCTTTCCTGATCGACCGGCCAGGGGTGAAGTATTGATACCGATTGTCATGGAGATCGATGGTTCATCGACCTTGATCAGCGGCATGGGGCGCGGATCGTCAGGGTCAGTGAGAGTCTCGCCGATGAAGATGTCAGGGAATCCGGCGATCGCGACGATGTCGCCCGGACCAGCCTCTTCACCTGGCACCCGTTCAAGCGCCTTGGTCACCAACAGCTCGACAACCTTAGTCTTCTCAACTGTGCCATCTGTCTTGCACCATGCGACCTGCGCACCCTTGCGCAATGTTCCGGAGTAGACCCGCACCAGCGCGAGGCGGCCGAGGTAAGGCGAGGCATCAAGGTTGGTCACCTGTGCACGCAGGGGTTCGTCGGGATCGTAGGCGGGGGCGGGAACAGTCTTGAGGATTGTCTCGAAGAGAGGCTCGAGGCTGTCGTTGTCGGGCATCTCGCCGTCGCCAGGACGGTTCAGCGAGGCGCGCCCGGCCTTGCCTGATGCATAGATGATCGGGAACTCGATCTGATGCTCGTCGGCATCAAGGTCGAAAAACAGTTCGTAAGTCTCATCGACAACCTCGGCAATGCGAGCATCGGATCGGTCGGTCTTGTTCACGACCAGAATGACTGGCAGCTTGGCCTCTAGCGCCTTGCGCAAGACGAAGCGGGTTTGCGGCAGGGGCCCTTCGGATGCATCGACCAACAACACGATGCCGTCGACCATCTGCAGACCGCGTTCAACCTCGCCGCCGAAGTCGGCGTGGCCAGGGGTGTCAACAACGTTGATGACAACGTTGGTCGGTGCGCTAGGCCCGGTGTAGTTGACGGCTGTGTTCTTTGCCAGGATCGTGATGCCCTTTTCGCGCTCAAGGTCCATCGAATCCATAACGCGGTCTTCTAGGTGCGCGTGAGCGGAGAACGCGCCCGTCTGGCGAAGCATCTGGTCGACCAGCGTGGTCTTGCCGTGGTCGACGTGAGCAACGATCGCGACATTGCGGATGTCGTCGCGGGTGGTCAAAGTCGGAGTTTCAGATGCTGCAGTCACCTACAAAGTGTAGGGACTGTGCAGATCAACGTTCGCCGCGGTGGGGCCAACCGGTGACGCACAATACATTCCTCATCCTCCCCACACGGGCGTAGGGTGAGTACATGAGTCGCCGCCTGGAACCTTCCGAGATCGATCGCCAGCTGGTTGACCTTCCCGGTTGGGACTACGACGGGGCTGCAATCACGCGCTCGTTCGAGTTTGAAACCTTCCCGGCAGCCATCGCGGCGGTAGACCAGATCGCCATCGAAGCCGAAGCCATGGACCACCACCCCGATATCGACATTCGGTGGCGCACCGTGTCCCTGGCATTGTCGAGTCACGACGCTGGTGGCATTACCCAACTCGACATCGAACTGGCACACCAAATTGACGCGATCGCAAAGGAGTCGTCGGGGTAGAGGCGCAAGTCGCGCGCGTTGTCGCCAAAGGCACGAATGACCAAAGCCCCCAGTAACGGAAAATCGAGACAAACCCTGAGTAGCATCCAAATGAACACCGGGGGCAGTTTCACCTCCGGCCACAAGCACCGAGAGGGGACGCATCATGCGTCACATCAATCGCGGCATCAAAGTCGCAGCCCTAGGCGCTGTCGGCGTCTTAGCTTTGAGCGCCTGCGGCTCATCGAGTAGCTCAAGCAGCGGAGCCGCCGGAGGCGCTTTCTCCATGGCCATCGAAGCGCCGCAGGGAGGACTCAACCCCACCAACTGCTACGACCTTTACTGCGCCCAGGTCGACCAAGCCATGTTCACCGGACTCTTCCAGTTCAACACCACCGACGGAAAGATGGTCCCCGCTCCCAGCTCGCTGACAAAGAGCGTCACCGCCTCAAATGCTGGCAAGACCTACACCATCGAAATCAATCCCGGCTACAAGTTCACAAACGGGGAGGCCGTCACAGCTAAGACGTTCGTCGACACCTTTAACTTCACTGCCAATGGCGGAAACGGCCAGCAGCTCGGTTTCATCTTCGGGCCGACGCAGCTCAACGTGACTGGCTACAAAGCAGTCGAGGCCGCGAGCAGCAAGACCGGAACCATGAGTGGTCTCAAAGCCACTGGCGAGAACACGTTGGAATTCAACCTCGACACTCCGCTGATCGAGTCACTCTTTGAGAACTTCCTTGCAGGCCCGCAGGTCTATCCGATCCCGAGTTCAGGGATCAAGGACATCGAGGCCTACAACAAGAACGTGATCGGCAACGGCCCCTACAAGTTGCAGGGCACCTGGGACAACGCCAAGGGCGGCACTCTGGTCAAGAACGCCGACTACCCCGGAACTGCTGGCAAGGCCGACACGATCAACATGAAGATCTATGCCAGCGACGACGCCATGTGGGCTGATCTGCAAGCCAACACTTTGGACGTCACGGCCAACCTCACGCAGAATGCGCTCTCGACAGCTCCCCAGGTCCTCGGAAATCGCTTCATCAACGATGAGGGTGGTCTGCAGTACTCGTACTACGGCTTCCCGGCGAGCGATCCCGCATTCAAGGAGAAGGGCGTCCGTGTCGCGATCGCCAAGTCCATCAACACCGACGAGATCAACCAGAAGCTCTACTACGGGACCCGTCAGGCTGGCACTAGCTTCGCTCCGAGCACTATCAACGGTGGTGGCACTGACATATGCGGCGATAACTGCAAGTTTGATGCTGCCGCTGCCAAGTCAATGCTGCAGGCCGCCGGTGGCTTCAAGGGCACAGGGGTCCACATTTCACAGTTGGCAAACGAAACTGGCGATGTCCAGAAAGCCCTCTGCAATCAGATCCAGGCAAACCTGGCGATCAAGTGCGTCGTCGACATCTACAAGGACTTCGGCACAATGCTCGACGATCAGCAGAAGGGCAAGGTACCCCCGGGCACCCTCGTTGGTTCGGGCTGGGTTGCTGACAACCCCACCATCCAAAACATGGTGACGGCGTCTTTCACCACCGGAAACCAGAACAACATCGTCGGCTACGCCAACCCGCAGTTCGACAAACTGCTGCAAGAGGGTACTCAGTCAACTGACGACGCTACCCAAATCTCGAAGTGGCAAGAGGCTGAGAAGATCCTGCTACAGAACGACTTCCCAGCCTGGCCGTTCCAGTTCCGCAATCAGGTCGGTGGTTACTCGACCAAGGTGTCTAACGTGTCGATTAACCCAGGTGGGTTCGTCGACCTAGCGACAATCACCGTCAACCAATAGCGCACATCGGTTGATGGCGCGAACAATGCCTGATTTGACAGCTGGTTCAGAAGGTCTCTCTCTGAACCAGCTGTCAAGTGTTGGTAGGGCGAGCTGATGGGCCGCTACGTCATCCGCCGCCTGTTGCAGATGATCCCTGTCTTCTTCGGAACGACTTTTCTGCTCTTCCTCTTGCTCTCGGTCATTGGCAATCCACTTAGCGCGCTGAGTCCTGCGCAACGGCAGAACCCCGCCTACATCGCCTACCTGACCCAACAGTTCAACCTCGATGACCCGATCATCGTGCGCTACCTGAAGTACATCGGGGACATCTTCACAGGCAATTTCGGCACTACGTATTCCGGCCAGTCCGTGAGCGGCATCGTGTTGGAAAGGTTCCCAGTCACTGCCACTCTGGCTGTGACTGCCATCATCTTCGAGATTCTGATCGGCATCACGGTCGGCGTGATGGCAGCGCGGCGGCGCGGCAAGTGGTTCGACACCGCCTCCCTCGCTGTCGCACTGGTGCTCATCGCTATCCCGCTTTTTGTTCTCGCTTTCGTCCTGCAGTGGCTGTTCGGGATCAAGCTCGGCTGGGTCGCACCATCGGGGATTTCCGACGGCTGGCCAACCAGCTATCTACTTCCTGCCTTTGTCCTGGCGTCTGGCTCGTTGGCCTATGTGCTTCGCCTGACTCGCCAGTCACTGCTTGAGACCATGAACTCCGACTTCATGCGCACTGCCAAAGCCAAGGGCTTGCCACCGCGTTTGATCCTGCGCAAGTACGGCCTACGCAACAGCCTGATCCCGGTGGTGACCTTCCTGGGGATCGAACTCGGAACCCTCATGGGCGGTGCCGTGATCACCGAAGGGATCTTCAATATCCCCGGTATCGGTCAAGAATTGTTCTCCTCAATCCGTCAACAAGAAACAGTCGTCGTCGTCGGCATTGGGACTATTTTGGTGATCGTCTACCTATTGAGCAGCTTGTTGGTCGACGTGCTTTACGCCGTCTTAGACCCGAGGATCCGATATGAGTGATGTTCAACTCGACGTCGCCACGAGCATCGGCGACGACCCGGTGGCGAGTCGAACGTTGCTCTCAGACGCGTGGTATGACCTGAAGCGAAGCAAGGTGTTCTGGTTCAGTGCCGCGCTACTGGTCTTCGTCGCTTTGATAGTGCTGTTCCCAGGACTCATCGCCGACAAGGCGAAGACATCGTCGTTGACCGGCGGCTGCAACCTGACCAACGCGCTCCTAGGACCGAGCAGTCAATTCGTTCTCGGCACCGATCAGCAGGGTTGTGACGTCTGGGCATTGAGTGTCTACGGCGCACGACCTAGCGTTGCGGTTGGTGTCATCGCTGCAGTGGGCACCACCGTCATCGGAGCCTCGCTCGGTTTGATCGCTGGCTTCTATGGTGGCAAGACTGACTCGATCTTGTCTCGAATCTTCGACATCTTCCTTGGCGTGCCCTACATCATCGGCGCAATCGTATTGCTGTCAGTAATCACCCTGCCAGGCATCTGGGGCGTCACGCTGGCGATCACGCTGCTCAGCTGGCCGGTCGCGGCACGAATGGTGCGGGCCAAGACGATCGAGGCCCGCGGCCAGGACTACGTGCTCGCCGCTCGAGCTCTGGGGGCGGATAACAGGCGCATCATGTTGCGCCACATCCTGCCCAACGCGATCGGGCCGTCGATCGTCGTTGCCGTCATCAGCCTTGGTCTGTTCATCGGGGCAGAGGCGACGTTGTCCTACTTGGGACTGGGCATCCGTCCGCCAGACTTCTCCTGGGGAACGATGATCAGCGATGCGCAGAACACATTCTTCGCTGCGCCGTGGACCTTGTTTGTGCCCGCCGGATTGCTGACGATCACCGTTCTGGCATTCGTCCTACTCGGTGAGGCCGTCAGCGATGCCCTCGATCCGAAGCTGCGGAAGTGACCATGTCTGACACCCTGCTTGCAGTCGACGAACTCAAGGTCGAATTCCACACTCGAGACGGTTCAGCGCGCGCCGTTGATGGCGTCTCGTTCACAGTCGAACGCGGTGAGACCCTGGCCATTCTTGGGGAATCGGGGTCTGGCAAGTCTGTCACTGCCCAAGCGATCATGGGCATCCTCGATACTCCTCCGGCCGAGATCACCGGTGGATCGGTCAAGCTGCGCGGCCGGGAGTTGATTGGTCTAGAAGAGTCCGAGTATCGCAAAGTTCGTGGCAAGCAGATCGCCATGATCTTCCAGGATGCACTGTCGGCATTGAACCCCGTGATCAGCGTCGGGGAGCAAATCTCGGAGATGTTCCGAATCCACGAGGGATTGAGCAAGTCAGACGCCAAGACTGCGACCATCGATGTTCTCAAACGCGTCAAGATTCCCGGCGCTGATGTGCGCTACGGCAACTACCCGCACGAGTTCTCCGGCGGCATGCGTCAGCGCATCATGATCGCGATGATGATTGCGCTGAAGCCTGCCGTGCTGATTGCAGATGAGCCCACGACAGCTCTCGATGTGACTGTCCAAGCCCAGATCATGGATCTGCTCTCAGCGTTGAAGGAAGAGACTCAGATGGGACTCATCCTCATCACCCACGACCTCGGGGTTGTCGCTGACGTGGCCCAAAAAGTCATGGTCATGTACTCGGGTCGAACCTTCGAGCAGGGTCCGATCAACGAGATCTACACGCACACTGCCAACCCCTACACCCGCGGCCTGCTTGAGTCGATCCCCAAGCTCGACGAGCGTATCGGGCGCTTGCCAGCTATCAAGGGGTTGCCGCCGAGCTTGTTCAACCGACCGAAGGGCTGCCTGTTCAACCCGCGGTGTCCACAAGCAACCGACCAATGTCGCGATGGCGAGCCCGATCTGGTATTCGTCCAACCTGATCATGGCAGCCGTTGTTGGTTTGCGCAGGAGGTGTTCGCTAGTGACATCAAGCACTGAGACCGATCCAGTCGAGACCAAGCGAGTCATCGACGCAGTTGATCTTGTGAAGTTCTACCCCATCAACCGGGGCATTCTGTTCAAGAAGCAGGTCGGGACCGTCCATGCCGTGGATGGCGTCACCCTGTGGCTCAACGAAGGCGAGACCCTAGCAATCGTCGGGGAGAGTGGATGCGGTAAATCGACAGTGGGCCGACTCCTGCTCGGCCTAGAACCACCGACGTCGGGAACCATCGACATCCTGGGCGACGACATCACCACCATGAGCCAGAAGGCACTGCGCCACAAGCGACGCGATATCCAGATCATCTTGCAAGATCCATATACATCGCTGAACCCACGCATGACCGTGAGATCGATCATCGGCGAGCCGTTCGACATCCATCCAGATGCCCTCCACGGTCGCGACGAGAAGACTGCGGTGTTGGAACTGATGGATCGGGTCGGACTCGACCCAGAGTTCATCAATCGCTACCCACACCAGTTCTCCGGCGGGCAGCGTCAACGCATCGGAGTCGCCCGTGCGCTCGCGCTCAACCCAAGCGTGATCGTGGCTGATGAGCCGGTCTCCGCACTAGACGTATCGGTGCAAGCACAGGTGATGAACCTGCTACTCGAGCTGCGTGATGAGTTCGGGCTGTCATACGTGTTTATCAGCCACGACCTCGCCGTGGTGCGCCAGATTGCTGACCGAATCGCTGTCATGTACCTGGGAAAGATCGTCGAGACTGGACCCCAGGCCGACATCTACGCCGCGCCAGCACACCCCTACACGAAAGCGCTGATGTCTGCCGCGCCGATTCCGGATCCAGAGAAGCAGAAGTTGCGACACCGCATCGAGCTTGAGGGCGATGTGCCATCGCCAGCCGATCCGCCGACCGGGTGCCGCTTCCGTACCCGATGCTGGAAGGCAGAATCCGTGTGCGCAGAGGTTGAGCCCCCACTCGTCGAGATTACTTCGGGCCACTTGGCTGCCTGCCACTTCCCCGAGACGACCTAGCCCGCCGAGCACGCAGACTAGGGGCTGAAGCCTACCTGTCCTTCAGATCGACGTCAGTCCCGCTGTCGTCAGGCTGTTGGACCTGGAACCCGTAGCTCGGTCCCTTGAGTTCTGCATCGGTTGGCAGCTCGGCCTCAATGTCTGCAGCAGTTTCTGCGTGCAGCATCAGACGTCCGGCCCAGACAAGCATCACGATGATTCCGAGTCCGGTCACTACCAGTGCGAAGTAGCCCGGCAGCACGGTCAGCTTGTAGACCAAGAACCCGATCAACGCTGCGGCTGGCAACGTGAAGATCCACGCGATGAACATGTCGCGCAGAACTTTCCAGTTGACTCGGCGACGTTCGCCGACTCCAGACCCAATGATGGAGGATGAGACAGCTTGGGTGGTGGAGATGGGGACGCCAAGGTGGGTCGCACCCTCGATGGCCGTGATCGCACCAATGTTGGCAGCGAAGCCAGACGCCCTAGTGATACGGGTGATCTTCAGCCCCATCGTCTCGATGATCTTCCAACCACCCCAGACAGTTCCAGCAGCGATCGCCGCATGTGCACCGAGGATTACCCAGAATGGCGGGTCGAGTTTACTCGCGCTCTCGGAGGCGAGGTAGCCCCCGGAGTACAGGGTTGCCGCCACGATGCCCATCGTCTTCTGGGCATCGTTGGCGCCGTGACCCCAGGACACGAAGCATGAAGAGCCCACCTGCGCCCAACGAAAGAACTCAGAGTCCTCGTGGACCTTGAAGGCCTTCTGTATCCCCTTGATCAATTGCACCGCCAGGATAGCTATGCAGAAAGCCGTTAGCGGCGAAGCGAAAATCGCAATCACCGTGTTCTGCACCGCTGACCAACTAATCACACCCAACCCACCCGCTGAGATTCCGGCTCCGATCAAACCGCCGATGATCGCGTGTGAGGACGACGACGGCAAACCCAAGTGCCACGTGAAGTAGTTCCAGAAGATCGCTCCCACCAGCGCGGCGAGCGTCACCCTGACCCCGTAGGGGACTGCCCCCGATGCGACGGCCGGTAAGGCATCGAGGTTGACAGTCTTGGAGATCGTGTTCGCCACCGCAGTTCCCACGATAAAAGCTGGCAGGAAGTTGAAGATCGCCGAAAGCCAGACTGCCTGTTTGGGCTTGAGGGACTTAGTTGCGATGACAGTCGAGGTCGCGTTGGCGGCATCGTGAAAGCCGTTCGTGAAGTCGAAGAGAATCGCCAAAAGGACTGTTATAGCGGT
>Ga0105047_10003642_pt1 | contig 27130 bp, 22 predicted proteins | sample MAT04_FD_78384 | JGI IMG/M metagenome (GOLD analysis project Ga0105047, IMG submission 78384) | Freshwater microbial communities from Lake Fryxell liftoff mats and glacier meltwater in Antarctica - MAT-04 (megahit assembly) | ecosystem: Environmental > Aquatic > Freshwater > Ice > Liftoff... | reverse complement strand
TGCCCGGTGCAGCGCCGACGCCCGGCCTAGCCGCCGGCTCCCATCAGCGCCAGCAGCACGCCGCCGGCGACGACGCTGGCGACCTGGCCGGCGGCGTTGGCGCCCATCGCGTGCATGAGCAGGAAGTTTTCGAAGTCATCTTCCTGGGCGATGCGCTGGACGACGCGCGCGGCCATCGGAAAGGCACTGATTCCGGCCGCGCCGATAATCGGGTTGACCTTGCCGCCGCTGAGCCAGTTGAGCACCTTCGCAAAGAGCACGCCGGCCGCGCCATCGACGGCAAAGGCGATCAGGCCGAGGACCATGATGAACAGCGTGTCGGGTTTCAGGAACTCTTTGCCGACCATCGTCGAACCGATCGCCAGGCCGAGGAAGAGCGTCACGGTGTTGGCGATTTCGTTGGCCGAGGCTTTGGTCAGGCGCTCGACGGCGCCCGATTCCTTCATCAGGTTGCCGAGCATGAGCATGCCGATCAGCGGCGTCGCGAACGGCACCAGCGTCCCGACCAGCACGGTGACGACGATCGGGAAGAGGATGCGCGTACGCCGGCTGATCTTGCGCGAGCTGTAGGGCATGCGGATCATCCGCTCTTTTTTGGTCGTCAGCAGCTTGACGACCGGCGGCAGGATGATCGGCACCAGCGACATATAACTGTAGGCGGCGACAGTGATCGGCCCGAGCAGGTGTGGCGCGAGAATGCCACTGACGTAGATCGACGTCGGTCCGTCGATCGCCCCGATGATGCCGATCGAAGCCGCTTCCGGCTGTGTGAAGCCGAGCAGCAGCGCGAAAATCAGCGTCATGAAGATGCCGAATTGGCCAGCCGCGCCGAGCAGCACGAGACGCGGGTTTTCGAGGAGCGGCCCGAAGTCGGTCAGCGCCCCGATGCCGACGAAGATCAGCAGCGGGAACATCTCGTTGGTGATGCCCATGTTGTAGAGCACGGTCAACATGCCGTCTTCGGCGATCATCGGCGACAGCGGCAGGTTGGCCAGCATGCAGCCGGCGGCGATCGGCAACAGCAGCAAGGGCTCGTAGTCCTTGACGATGGCCAGATAGAAAAGAACCATCGAGACGCCGATCATGAACAGCGACTGCCAGGTGACGTTGTTGACACCCTTCATCAGCAGGCCGATCGTTTCTTGATCGATCATCGCTCAGTCCTCCTTGAACTGGATGATCGCATCACCGTGATCGACACTTTGCCCGGCGGTAACGAAGACCTCGCCCACCGTACCGGCGCGCGGCGCGCCGATGACATTGTGCATCTTCATCGCGTCGAGGATCGCCACCTGCTGGCCGCGCGTGACCTGATCGCCGGCCTTGACGTTGACCTCGAGGATGACGCCCGGCATCGGTGCCGACAGCGTTCCCTTGCCGCCGCCCGCCGGCTTGCGTGGCGCGGCCGGCGCCGGGCTCGCCGCGCCGGCGGCAGTGGCAGCCGCTGGCTGGACGACACGCGGCGCCGCACGGGCCGCGACGCTGCGCGGCCCGGCGCCGGCGGCGAAGCCCGGCGTGATCGTCGCTTCGCCGAGATTCTCGTCGCTCGACAGCCTCACTTCGTACACATCGTCGCCGACAAGGACCGAAAAACGGTCGGCGCTCAGCTCCTGAACGTCGATCACGAATTCGCGGTCGCTGATATCCAATTTATAACGTCGCATTATTTTCCTCTCGGCTGCCAAGAATAGTTTTGCCGGGTCCGGCCCGCAGCGACCCACCGGCTGGCAAACAGCTGACTGCCCGGCCAGTAGGTGCGCATGATCGGCGCCGCCTGGCGGCGCAAGGTCAGTTTATGTCTCATCGTCGCCACCAGGATCGCGGCAACGAGATCGGCCGGCATGCCGTTGACCGTCGCCGGCTCCGGTACCTGGGCGCCGACCGCATCGTCGGCGAGCGCCGCGATACGCTCGGCTACCGCATGCGTCTCCTGTTCCGACATCGGCGGCTTGGGCTCTTTGTCGAGAATCAGGACGATCGTCAGCAAGCCCCAGAGCAAACCAAGCAACGCGAAGACCAGTCCCATGCCGAGGACGGTCATCTGCAAGCCCCACGCTAGATTTTCCATGCGCACTCCGCGTCAGATGGGCGTCAGGCCGTGTTTCTTGGCCGGATTGCTCTGCACCTTGGTGCGCAGGACTTCGAGCGCGCGCACCAGGCGCGGGCGCGTTTCGCGCGGCTCGATGACTTCGTCGATCTGGCCGACGTCGGCAGCCCGGTACGGGTTGAAGAATTTCTCGCGGTACTCCTCGAGCAGTTCCTTCTCGCGCAGCGCCGGATCGGCGGCGTTCTTGATCTCGTTGCGGAAGAGCACGCGAACGGCGCCTTCCGGTCCCATCACGGCGATCTGCGCCGTCGGCCAGGCAAAGGTGACATCGTTGCGCATCTGCTTCGAACCCATGGCGACGTAAGCGCCGCCCATCGCCTTGCGCGTGACGATCGAAATCTTCGGCACCGTCGCTTCGCAATAAGCGTAGATGATTTTGGCGCCGTGGCGAATGACACCGCCGTATTCCTGTCCGGTACCTGGCAAGAAGCCCGGGCAATCGACGAAGGTAACGATCGGCACGTTGAACGCGTCGCACAGGCGAATGAAGCGGGCGATCTTGTCGGAAGCGTCGATGTTCAGTGCGCCCGACATGAAGCACGGCTGGTTGGCGACGATGCCGATCGAATAGCCGTCGAGACGGGCAAAACCGATCACCGCGTTGGCGGCGAAATCGGGCTGGATCTCGAGGAAGCTGTCCTGGTCGAAAATCGAGGCGATCGCGTCGCGAATGTCGTACGGCGTGTTCTCGCCGTCCGGGATCAGCTCGTTGAGTGCCTCGTCCATCCGGTTGACCGGGTCTTCGGGCGTGATCTGCGGCGGATCCTCGTTGTTGTTCTGCGGCAGGTAGCTGAGCAAGAGCTTGGTCATGGCGATCGCCTCGACCTCGGTATCGGTCGCCAGGTGAGCGACGCCACTGCGCCCCATGTGCACGTCGGCGCCACCCAGATCGAGCGCGGACACCTGCTCGCCGGTCACCGCCTTGATGACTTCCGGGCCGGTCAGGAACATGCAGCTGTCGCCGCCCATGATCACGAAGTCGGTCAGTGCCGGCGAATAGACGGCGCCACCGGCGCAGGGGCCCAGGATGACCGAGATCTGCGGCACGACGCCCGAAGCCAACACGTTGCGCACGAATACTTCGCCGTAAGCGGCGAGGCTGCGCACACCTTCCTGAATGCGGGCGCCGCCCGAGTCGTTAAGACCGATCACCGGAATTCCGGCATCGAGCGCGAGATCCTGGATGCGGGTGATTTTCTGCGACTGCACTTCCGAGAAGGAGCCGCCGAGGACGGTGAAGTCCTGCGCAAAAACAGCGACGCGGCGGCCGCTGACCTTGCCGAAGCCGGTGACGATGCCGTCGCCCGGGTAGCGGTGCTGGTCGAGTCCGAAGGCGTTGAGATTGTGTGTCGCCAGCGCGCCGAATTCCTGAAACGAATCCTCGTCGAGCAAGAGCGCCAGACGCTCGCGCGCCGTCATCTTGCCCCGCTCGTGCTGCTGGTCGATACGCTTCTGCCCGCCGCCAAGTACGGCCCGGCTGCGCATCTCGCGCAATACCTCAAGGTGCTTCTTCGTCTTTCCACCCATCGTCATCGTCACTCCTTCCGGCCTGGCTCGCTGAACACCCTTGAAAGGGTGGCTGATTGAAGACAAAGGCGGAATTATCAACTGGCGCGCCAACGCGGTCAATGAAAGCTCCCGCGCCGCAACACCAATTGATCGCCGTGACGCCCTGTCGCCAAGGCTTGCCGCCTGTACGGAAAAATATTGGGGCGAATTGCGGCGTGCCTTTTATGAGGTTCACTGGCACCCGGCGCGCGACCGCCAAGACGCTGCTTTACTGTCGGCGACCCGAGGTAGAATGAACGCCGTTGCGGATGGATCTTGAGTACTCTTTTGCTCGCTTCCGGGCTTGGCTGGTTCGTTCCCGAAGCGCAGCGCGTTCGACAAAACCGGGGGAAAAAATGGGTCAGAATGTAACCGTCAATCTTCGTACCGTCGCGCTGGTCGGCCACGGTGCGGCGGGAAAAACCACGCTCGCCGAGACATTGCTCGGCGCTGCCGGCGCCATTGCCAGCCGCGGAACGGTCGAAAAGGGAAACACCGTCTGCGACTTCGACGCACAGGAAAAGGAACTCGGACACTCGCTTAATTCGGCGATTGCCAGCCTCAGTTGGCTCGGCGCGCGTGTTCATCTGATCGACACGCCGGGTTATCCCGATTTTGCCGGTCAGGCGATCGGCGCGCTGGCCGCGGTCGATACGGCGCTCATCGTCGTCAATGCGCAGACCGGAATCGAACTGTCGACCGAACGGATGATGAAGCTCGCCGGTGAGCGCAATCTGTGCCGGATGATCGTCGTGAACAAGATCGACGCCGACAACGTTGACCTCGCCAAGCTCGTCGGCGAGCTGCGCGAGCGTTTCGGTCGTCAATGCATGCTGCTCGACCTGCCGACGAACAACGGCCAGGACGTCGTCGAACTCCTCGGTCACGACAGTGGCGAGAGCGACTTTGAATCGATCGCGACGGCGCACCGCGCGCTGATCGACCAGATCGTCGAAGAGGACGAAGACCTCCTCGCACGCTATCTTGAGGAAGGGGCCGACCCCAGCCCCGACGAGCTGCATACGCCGTTCGAAAAAGCCCTGCGTTCCGGCCACCTGATCCCCATTCTCTTCGTTTCGGCGAAGACCGGCGCCGGCATCCCGCAACTGCTCGACGCGCTGGCCAAGCTCGCGCCCAACCCGACCGAGGGCAATCCGCCGCCGTTCTATAAGGGCCAGCCGGGCGACGCCGACGCCGAGCCCTTCCACGCCGAAGCGGACGCCGGCAAGCACGTGCTGGCGCACGTCTTCAAGGTCGTCAGCGATCCGTTTATCGGCAAGCTCGGCGTTTTCCGCGTCCATCAGGGAACGCTGCGCAAGGAATCGCAACTACTCGTCGGCGACGCCAAGCGACCGTTCAAGGTCGGTCATCTCTACCACCTGCAAGGCAAGGAATACGTCGAGGTCGAGGCGCTCGTGCCGGGTGATATCGGCGCCATAGCCAAGGTCGATGAACTCGAGTTTGATTGCGTACTGCACGACTCGCACAGCGAGGACCACATCCATCTCAAGCCACTTGAATTCCCGCAGCCGATGCAGGGACTGGCCGTCGAGACCAAGCGCAAGGCTGACGAGCAGCGGCTGTTCGACGTGCTCCACAAACTTGAAATCGAAGACCCCTGCTTCAAGGTCGAGCGCCATCCGACGACCAACGAAACGGTCATCCGCGGCCTCGGCGAGATGCATTTGCGCGCCAAGCTGGCGCGCATGGCGCAGCAATACAAGATCGAACTCGACGTCAAGCCGCCACAGATTGCTTACCGTGAAACGATCACCGCCAAAGCTGAGGGCCATTGCCGGCACAAGAAGCAAAGCGGCGGTGCCGGCCAGTTCGGCGAAGTGATGCTGCGCGTCGAGCCGTGCGAGCGCGGCGCCGGCTTCGAATTCGTCGATATCGTCAAGGGTGGAACGATTCCCGGGGTGTTCATGGCAGCCGTTGAAAAAGGCGTTCGCCAGGCGCTCGAGGACGGCGTCGTCGGCGGTTTTCCGGTGCACGATTTGCGCGTCATCGTCCATGACGGCAAGTCGCACGCCGTCGATAGCAAGGACATAGCCTTCTTCTCGGCCGGCCGCAAGGCGGCGATCGACGCCATCCGCGCCGCTTCGCCGATCGTCCTTGAGCCGATCGTCGACATCGAAATCCTGGCGCCCGATGAAGCGATCGGCGACCTGACCGGCGACCTCTCGAGCAAGCGCGGGCAAGTCACCGGAACGCAGCCACGCGGCATGGGCAGCATGGCGATCGGCGGCAAGGTACCGCTCGCCGAGCTCGACGACTACCAGGGGCGCTTGAAATCGCTGACCGGCGGCCAGGGTTCGTACAGCATCACTTTTTCGCATTACGCGCCGGTACCGACGGCGACTCAGCAACAACTCGCGGCGCAAAACAAGATGGCCGTTCTCGACGATGAGTGAGCGGACCGAGGCGCAGCCGACGGGGCGATGACCGGCTTTTTCGATATGCTCGGCTGGGCCTTGCCGCTCGCCCGCCGAGTGCTCTACTTCTGGTTGCGCACGACGGTCTTCCCCGAGCAACGGCAGGAGCTCGGGCTCGATCCGGGCAAGCGCATCTGCTACGTGCTGCAGGATCACCAGCTGTCGAACCTGCTCGTTCTTTTCGAGGAATCGCAGCGCGCCGGCCTGCCGCCGGCCGACGCGCCGCTCGCGGTCGGCCGGACGACCTGGCCGCACTCGGTTTTTTCGCTCAACCGCCAGCATTCACTCGGCGCCACGGCGCGCGAGCGCTACGCTCAGGCACCCCTGATGCGCGCCTTGCTGCACGATACGCTGGCCAACAGCGGGCCCGACGTGCAGATCGTACCGGTCGTCATTCTCTGGGGGCGCGCCCCGGACAAACAGGAATCGATCCTCAAGGCGCTGTTCTCGGAAACCTGGCGCCGACCCGGGCCCTTTCGCCGACTGTTCACCATCCTGCTGCACGGGCGTAACGTGCTTGTCCGCTTCAACACGCCGATCCTGCTAAGTTCGCTGACCTACTCGGGGATCAACGAAGAGCAGGCGGCGCGCAAGCTCGCGCGCGTTCTGCGCGTGCACTTTGGCCGCCAGCGCAAGATGGCGATCGGCCCCGACCTTTCGCACCGCAACACCGAGATCGAAGCGCTGCTCACCGCAGCGCCAGTGCGCGCAGCCATTTGCAGCGAGGCGGCGACGCACAGTATCGCGATCGCCGAGGCCGAGCGGCGCGCACGACGTTTCGCGCTCGAAATTGCATCAGATTATTCGTACGGCACGGTACGCGCGCTCGAGCTGTTCCTGTCCTGGCTTTGGAACCAACTGTATGACGCGATCGAGATCCATAACGTCGAGGTCGTCACGCGCATCGCGCCGAGCCACGGCATCGTTTATGTCCCGACGCACCGCAGCCACGTCGACTACCTGCTGCTCTCGCACTCGATCCACCGCCAGGGATTGACGCCACCGCACATCGCCGCCGGCGCCAACCTCAATATGTTCCTCGTCGGACCGCTGCTGCGCCGCTGCGGCGCGTTCTTCCTGCGCCGCAGCTTCAAGGGTGAAGCGCTCTACGCGGCGGTCTTCCACGAGTATCTGCACGTCATGCTGACGCGCGGCTTTCCACTGAAATATTATATCGAAGGCGGGCGCAGCCGCAGCGGGCGCACGCTGACGCCGAAGGCCGGCATCCTCGGCATGACCGTGCACAGCTTTATCCGCGAACACGAACGGCCGCTCGTCTTCGTCCCGGTCTACATCGGCTACGAGCGCGTCATCGAAGGCCGCACCTACGTTCGCGAACTGGACGGAAAACCCAAGCAGCGCGAATCCTTGTGGGGCGTTCTCAAAAGCGCGCGTCGCATCAAAAAAGTTTTCGGCACCGTCCATATCAACTTCGGAGAACCGCTCGCGCTCGCCGGTTTCCTCGAGGCCTACCGCCCGGGCTGGTCCACCGAGTCGGCCGCTGCGCCAGGTGACTGGGCGCGCGAAGCGACGCACTGCGCCGCCAGTGAACTCGCCAGGCGCCTCAACGCGGCGGCGGTCGTCAATCCGGTTAACCTGATCGCCTTGGCGCTACTCGCTAATCCCCGTCACACCGCCGACGAACAGGCGCTTCTGCGGCTTCTCGCCCACTATGCGGCGCTCTCGACCGAGGCGCCCTACGCGCCGGCGACGATCGCCTGCCCGCTCGACCCGCGCCAGGTCGTCGCCTACGTCGAGCGGCTCAAGATCGTCGAGCGCCTCGCACACCCGCTCGGCGACCTGATTCGTGTACCCGATGGCGAAGCGCCGCTGCTCGCCTATTTCCGCAACAACGTGCTGCATCTTTATGCCTTGCCGGCGCTGCTCGCCTGCCTGCTCAAGCACAATCATTCACTCGGCGTGCAGCGGGTCTCCGAGGCAGTCGCCGGAATCTACGAACTGATGCGCGCCGAACTCTTCTTGCGCTGGGCGCCTGACGAGTTGCCGGCAGCGACGGCGGCGATTATCGAGGTGTTGCTCGCGCGCGGGCTCCTGCGCCAGCGCGGCGGCGAGGAACTCTGCGCGCCGGAAGCGAACAGCCGGGAGTTCGCTGAACTGCGCCTGCTCGGCGAGACGATACGCCCGACGCTCGAACGCCATTTTCTGACCCTGGCGCTGCTCGAGCACGTCGGCTCAGGCTGCTACACGCGGCGTGCGCTGGAGAGCGACTGTCATTTGCTCGCCCAGCGCCTGGCGCTGCTTTACGAGTTCAATGCGCCGGAACACTCGGAGATAACAACCTTCTCGGCACTGATCGCCCAACTGATCGACGTCGAACTGCTGCGCGAGGATGAATCCGGGTTGCTGCATTTCGACGCGCGCATCACGACGCCTCTGGCGCACGCCGAACTCGTTCTACCGGCCGAAGCGCGTCAAACAATCCGGCGCATGGCGAGCACCGCGCGCTAAGCGGGTATGTTTTAGGCTCTCGGATTCGGCCGTGCGCCACGCCGCGCCGCATTTTCAAGGCGCTCTTTCTCAGCGAGCACCTTGCTCGCATAGCCCTCGTCGGGGTCATCGGCCGAACCGGCGTAGTACTGCAGGCCGGAGACGAGACCGCCGCTGCGCCGGATTGCCTCCTGCAGCACGTGTACGCCGACCGTGATGTTGATCAGCGGGTCGAGAAGCGGTTTGTCGCCGGCGCCGCTCGGCACCTTGTCGCGATGAAAGCGCGGAATGACCTGCATCAGGCCCTGCGCACCCATCGCACTTTCGGCGAAAGGATTGAAGCCCGATTCGATTCCGATGACCGCAACGATCAGCAGTGGGTCGATGCGCCGCTCCTTGCCGATCAGCTGGGCAACCTCGAAGACCGGTTGCAAGGCGTCGGCGGAAACGCGGTAGCGGCGCTTGACATAATCGAGCGCACCCTGCATGCGCGGCGACAGAACGTCCGGCTCCGGGGTGAGAACGGCGACGACCGCGCTCGACGCGTCCGCGGCGCTTGCAACATTCGGCGTACGCGGCAGGCTGGCGGCGGCAACGTCGATCAGCGCAAAAACGAAAAGCAGCCCGAGAATGACGAGGCTGTGTTGAAGCAGATTAACGGCCGCATCACGACGGCCGGACGTGGATTCCTTGAGCGAAATCGTTTCCGACATGCTCCCTCCTTCACGGTTGTCATCGCGCAAAAAAACAGATCGGGCGACAAACGGTTATAGGCGCGTACAAGCCCGAATCAATGGCAATTTTTATGCCAGGGGCGTACTTCCACAGGATGGCTGCTCTTCTGAGAGCGGCTGGTGGCGAGAAGCGTTGCTACTGCGCATGCGCTTGGCATGGTCTTGCAGTCACACACCGAAGCATTATATTGATTAAATGAGCTTAAGTCAATTTCTGGCGGGCTACATTCGGGCGGGCTAAGCGTGGGCGGGCTAAGAGCTGGCGGCGCACATTCGACGCATCCACAGACTTGTCCCCATCCCTTGTCGATAAGCTGGGGATTCCAAGCGGGTCAAACCGGCGTCAGCTTGGCGTATTCGAGCGCCAGCCACTTCATGCCAGCGGCGCCGAAATTCACCTGGACGCGCGCCTCGGGGCCGCGGCCCTCGGCCGAAACAATGACACCGAGCCCGAATTTGGCGTGCTGGACGTTTTGCCCGATGCGCAGGCCGTCCGGGCTTGGCGCCTCGAAGGCCCGCGGCGCAGCGGAACCGTTGGGGTACGGTCGTTTTGCGGCAAAGGCGGGCGCCTGGCCGATTTTTCGCAGCAGCGCTTTGGGCAACTCGTCGAGAAACAGCGAGGGCAGGCAGTAGCGCGTCTGGCCGTGCAGCATCCGCGTTTGCGCGTGGCATAGCGTGAGCCGCTGGCGCGCGCGCGTCAGCGCGACGTACATCAGTCGCCTTTCTTCCTCGAGGCCGTCGCGTTCCTGCGTCGAATTATCGTGCGGGAAGAGACCCTGCTCGAGTCCGGTGATGAAGACGGCGTCGAACTCGAGCCCCTTGGCGGCGTGCACCGTCATCAACTGCACCGCGTCCTGGCCGTCGCCGGCCTGGTGTTCGCCGGCTTCGAGCGCGGCGTGCGCGAGGAAGGTGGCGAGCGGGGTCGCGTCGGCCTCAGCCGGCGCATTGCGGTCCTCCTGCTGAACGAAGCTTGCTGCCGCGCTGATCAGCTCGTCGAGGTTCTCGAGCCGCTCGCGGCCCTCCTTCTCGGCGAGGTAATACTGGCGCAGGCCGCTCTTTTCGATCAGGTGATCGATCACCTCGGGTAACGGCAGTTGCTCGGTTTCGGCGCGCAGCATTTCGATCAGCCGGATGAAGCCGGCGACCGCCGTTCCGGCTTTCCCGCCGAGGCTGGCGGCGGCGTTGTACAGGCTCGAATTGGCCTGGTGCGCGGCCTGCTGCAGGGCTTCGCTACTGCGGTTGCCGATGCCGCGCGTCGGAAAGTTGATGACGCGGGCAAATGCCGTGTCGTCGTCCGGATTGGCCATCAGGCGCAAGTAAGCGAGCGCATGCTTGATTTCCTGGCGATCGAAAAAGCGCAGGCCGCCATAGACCCGGTAAGGTAGGCCGGCGGTAAACAGCTGATGCTCGAGAACCCGCGACTGCGCGTTCGAGCGGTAGAGCAGGGCGATCTGCTCGCGCGCCACACCCTCGCGCACGAGTTCGCGGATTTCGTCGACGACAAAACGCGCTTCGTCGATGTCCGAAAAACCTTCAAAAACGCGGATCGGCTCGCCGGCGCCGGCGTCGGTCCACAAATTCTTTCCGAGCCGGCCGCGATTGTTCGTGATCAGCGCGTTGGCGGCGTCGAGGATGTTGCCGTGCGAGCGGTAGTTCTGCTCGAGACGAATGACGTTGGCGACGGCAAACTCGCGCTCGAGGTCGCGCATATTGCCGACCTCGGCGCCGCGAAACGCGTAGATCGACTGGTCATCGTCGCCGACCGCAAAAATGACGGCACTTCCCCCCGTCCCCCTTCCCGGGGAAGGGGGTGACCACGGTTCGCTGCGCTCCGTGTCATGGAACGTTCCGCCTTGAGGCGGCTCGGCGGCGGAACGGTTCTCCGAACGGCCGGCGAGAAGTTTCAACCACGCGTACTGCAAGCGGTTGGTGTCCTGGAACTCGTCGACGAGGATGTGCTGGAAACGCTCCTGGTAATGGCGGCGCAGCGGTTCGTTGCGCGTCAACAATTCGTAGGTGCGCAGCAGCAGTTCGGCAAAATCAACGACGCCCTCGCGCTGGCACTGCGCGTCGTACTCGGCGTAGAGCGCGACGCGGCGGCGCGTGTATTCGTCGTAGGCCTCGGCGTGCGCGGCGCGCAGGCCCTGGTCTTTGTGCGCGTTGATGAAGCTGGCCAGTTCGCGCGGCGGGAACTTCTCGTCGTCGACGTTGAGGTTCTTGAGCAGGCGCTTGATCGCCGAGAGCTGGTCGGCCGAATCGAGAATCTGGAACTGCGCCGGCAGGGCGGCTTCGCGGTGGTGCGCGCGCAGTAGCCGATTGCACAGACCGTGGAAGGTGCCGATCCACATGCCGCGGGCGCTGTGCCCGGAGTTAAGCGGCAGCATCGCCGAGAGTCGGGCGACCATTTCCTTTGCCGCCTTGTTGGTGAAGGTCACGGCGAGAATTCCCTGCGGGCTGACCTGTCCGGTCGACACCAGCCAGGCGATGCGCGTCGTCAGTACACGCGTCTTGCCGCTGCCGGCTCCGGCGAGGATCAACGCGTGTTGCGGTGGCAGGGTGACGGCGGCAAGTTGCTCGGGGTTAAGACTGGCTAATAGATCGGACATGGAATTTCTCGAAAGCGCAGCGGCCATTATACCGGCTGCCTACCAGGCGACCGGCCGACGACGCGCCGACAAGCCTGTTGGCATGACCAGAAGCGAGGCGCGAGGCGGCGCTGGAAGGTCATCAGGCCGACATCGCCGAGAAACGCGACGTGAGCGCAATCACCTTGATATGTAATAGTTTTTCGTTCTCTGCGCGGTGTTTTCAGCGCCGCAAATTGACCCGAACGGAGCAGCAGCGTAGGATAGCCGTTTTCGATCAACCGTTATTGGAACTCATGCCATGAACGCTCCACAGGTCGCTCCGAAGGTTAAGCACGGCGTTATCGCCGGTGACGAATTGCAAGCCCTTTTCGCGTTGGCCAAGGCCGGTAAATTCGCCCTGCCGGCGATTAACGTGATCAACTCCAGCACGGTTAACGCGGTGATGGAAGCGGCAGCGGAAATCAAGTCCCCGGCGATCCTCCAGTTCTCGAACGGCGGCGCCCAGTTCTACGCCGGCAAGGGTCTGAAAAACGAAGCGCAGCGCGCCTGCATCGCCGGCGCAGTGCTCGGCGCCAAGCACGTGCACGCCCTGGCCGAACTTTACGGCGCCAGCGTCGTCCTGCACACCGACCACGCCGCCAAAAAACTGCTGCCGTGGATCGACGGCCTGCTCGACGCCGGCGAAAAGTTCTTCAAGGAAACCGGCAAGCCGCTGTTCTCCTCGCACATGCTTGACCTGTCGGAAGAACCGCTCAAAGAAAACATCGAAATTTGCACCCGCTATCTCGAGCGCATGAGCAAGATCGGCATGACGCTGGAAATCGAACTCGGCGTTACCGGCGGCGAGGAAGACGGCGTCGATAACAGCGACGTCGACAGCTCGAAGCTTTACACGCAGCCCGAGGACGTCGCTTACGCCTACGAGCAGCTTTCGAAGATCAGCAATCGCTTTACCATCGCCGCCTCGTTCGGCAACGTGCACGGTGTCTACAAGCCGGGCAACGTCAAGTTGCAGCCGGTGATCCTCAAGAACTCGCAGGCGTTCATCGAGAAGAAATTTGGTACCCAGGCGCAGCCGATCGATTTCGTATTTCATGGCGGTTCGGGGTCGACGCTTGCAGAAATTCGCGAAGCGATCTCTTACGGCGTGATCAAGATGAACATCGACACTGACACGCAGTGGGCGTTCTGGGATGGCGTCAAGAACTACTACAAGAAGAACGAAGCCTACCTCCAGGGCCAGATCGGCAACCCCGAAGGCGAGGACAAGCCGAACAAGAAGTACTACGACCCGCGCGCCTTTCTGCGCGCCGGCGAAGAGAGCTTCAAGGCCCGCCTCAAGCAGGCCTTCGCCGACCTCAACAACGTCGGCACGCTGGCCTGATCAGCGCTCGTTAAAAAACCGGCTCAGTAAGCCGGTTTTTTTTGCGGTGCGCTGCGCCGTCGTGTCAATCCCGCAGCGGAGCGGAGCGGTCGCCGAGCGCTTCGAGTTCGAGTTCGAGCCCCCCGTCGAGTCCGGCGTTGAGTTCGGCGGCAATGTCGGCTTCAAGATCGGCGTTTGCGCCCGTCTCGGCAATTGGCTCATAGCGGCTGCGGTGCAGATCGAAATTGGGCAGGATGCGGACATACTCCGACGACATCAGCGGCGACGAAATCATGAAGTCGGCCGAAGCCCGGTTGCAGGCGACCGGAACGTTCCAGACGACGGCGATGCGCAGCAGCGCCTTGACGTCCGGATCGTGCGGTTGCGGTTCGAGCGGATCCCAGAAGAAGATGATGAAGTCGATCAGTCCTTCAGCGATCTTGGCACCGATCTGCTGGTCGCCGCCGAGCGGTCCGCTCTGCAGTTTCTCTATCGTCGTGTCGAGCGTCTTTTCGAGCAGCGCACCGGTCGTCCCGGTGGCGCACAACTCGTGGCGAACGAGGAGTTCGCGGTTGTACTTGGCCCACTCGAGCAGGTCCTTCTTCTTGTTGTCGTGCGCGACCAGCGCGATGCGCTTGCGCGGCGCGACAGGCAAGGCGTCCTTGAACATGATCATTCTCCTTCGGCGGTGATACAAGGTCGTTTCGAACGGCGCTTGCTGCGCAGGCTGTCGAGGCCGCGCAGCAATATGCGCACCCGGCGCCAGCAGGCGCGTGCGGTGGCAAAGTCGCGGCGTTTGCGATAGAGCTGGCCGAGCCCGCGATAGACCTCGGCGTTGTTCGGCTGCACTTCGCGCAGGCGCGAAAAACCTTCTTCGGCGGCCATCAGATCGTCGACGCGCAAGGCGGTCTGGCCGACCGCGAGCATCGCCTGCGTCGACTCGGGCGCGGCGGTCAGCGCGCTGCGAAACGCCCGCACCGCCTGCTTTAGTTTGCCGAGTGCGAGCAAGGTCGTGCCGACGTCGTACCAGGTCCTCGCCAGTTGCGCGTTGTTGCGCGTCGCTTCCTGGTAGCAGGCCTCAGCGGCGGTCTCGACGTGCGCGGCACTGGCGCTACCGGCCACTGGACCGGCGCCGCCGACCGCCGGCTGGCGCTGCACCTGGTCGAAGACCTCGATCGCGTCTTCGACGCGGCCGGTGCGGTAATAGACCAGTCCGAGAAACTGGAGCGCGACCTGATCGTTGGGAATCGTCGCCAGCAGGCTGCGGGCGACCGCTTCAAAATTGGTGAAATCGTTGCGTGCGTAGAAATTACCGAGCAGTTCAACGAGCGCGCTGATCATGGGACATCTCCTTTTGAGGCCCGCCAACATCGCGTGCCAGTCGGAGCGCGATAGGCGCTGCCGACAAACGATGATCGTCGAATCCCGGGTTCATAGGCGTGCGCTTGTGTGCCCGTGTGTAACTTTCTGTAGGGAGCGCCAGTTTGCCGGCGCACTGTTACGGCGACGTGACGGCCGTCGACGCGACGTATCCGCGGCGGCCGCGGCGCAGCAGTCTGGCGAGTTCGCGCTCGGCCTCGGCCAGCGTCGCGCAGGCCGGTTCGAGGAAGGCGTTGCACGCCGCCCAGCGCCCAGCGGGCGTGCGCAGCGCGGCGACCTGGCGTCCGCCGTCGAGCGTCGCCAGCAGGCAGGCGCCCTCCGCGCCGCGCCACGACGCGGCAACCAGATCCATGGCCTCGTCGCGCGGCACGCAGAGGGCGATCAGCGCGTCGATCGGCGAGTCGCACTCGAGGCAAACGATCGCCGGGAAATAACGGCGGGCAGGGGCGTCGGGCGGCGGATTCATCGTGCCAGCTTCTAACACGCGTCGCGCAACTTGTAAAACGCCGGCCCGAACAGGCACAATCGGGGCAACCACGGATCACGGAGTTCGCCATGCGCTTTGATGTAATGATCGTCGGCGGCGGTCTGGCCGGCCTGGCGCTGGCTTGCGCGCTGCGCGCTAGCCGCCTGAAAATTGCCCTCGTCGAAAATCACCCGCCGGCGCCAGCCAACGGCGGGAAGTCCGGCTGGGATTCTGGATGGGATTCTGGATGGGATTCGCGCATCTACGCGATCAGTCCGGCGAATGCCGACTTTCTGCGCGAGATCGGCGCCTGGAAGCATTTCGACGCGCGCCGGATCGCGGCGATCCACGCCATGCAGATCGTCGGCGACGGCGGTGCGCAGCTCGAATTTTCGGCCTACGAGGCCGGCGTCGGCGAACTCGGCTGGACGCTCGAGTCGTCGCTGATGGCCGCCGAACTGTGGCAGAGCGTCAAGCGACAGAGCAATCTCACGCTGTTCTGCCCGGCCGCGCCGCGCACTCTTGCGATCGGCGCCGACGCCGCCCAGCTGACGCTCGCCAACGGGCAGATCTTGTCGGCCAGCCTGCTCGTCGGCGCCGACGGCCGCGACTCGTGGGTGCGCGAACACGGCGGCCTCGAGGCGAGCAACATACCCTACGGCGAGATGGGTGTGGTCGCCAACTTCGCCTGCACTCGTGCGCACCGCGCAACCGCCCGCCAGTGGTTTCGCGACGACGGCGTTCTCGCCTGGCTGCCGCTCGCCGGCGATGAAACGCAGGAGCCAGGCCAAGAGCGCCGGCGCCATCGCATCTCGATGGTCTGGTCGACGCCCGACGCGCACGCCTGCGAGCTGCTCGCGCTACCGCCCGAGGCCTTGGCCGAGCGCGTCGCGGCAGCCGGCGGCAAGGCGCTCGGCGACTTCGAACTGATCACGCCGGCCGCCGCTTTCCCGCTCAGCCTGCTGCGCGTGCCGCGCACCGTCGCGCCGCGCCTGGCGCTGATCGGCGACGCCGCGCACGGCGTCCATCCGCTGTCGGGCCACGGCATCAACCTCGGTTATCAGGACGCCCGGGTGCTCGCCGAACTGCTCGCCGCAGCGCCCGAGTGGCAGGACGTCGGCAGCTTGCGCCTGCTGGCGCGCTACCAGCGCGCGCGCCGTGAGGAAACGCTACTCGTGCAGTACACGACCGACACACTGCGCTGGCTGTTTCGTGAGAAACTGCCGGGGCTAAAGTCCCTACGTAACGTCGGCATGAACCTCAGCGACCGCTTGCCGGTCGTTAAGAACCTCCTGATTCGTTACGCCATTGGCGCCTTTTAACCCCCGCTTCAGACGGAGATACCCATGTTGAAAAAACTCTTGCCGCTCGCTTTGTTTGCCGCCCTCAGCGTGCCGGCGTCCGCCGACGAAGCGAGCGTCAGAAAGGCGATCGAGGGCAAACTCGGCGCCAAGGTGACGAGCGTTACCAAGAGTCCCTATCTCGGACTGTACGAAGTCTATGTCGACGGCCAGATTCTTTACACTGACGAGAAGCTCACGGCGATCCTCGCCGGCACGCTGATCGACGGCAAGACGATGAAAAACGTCAGCGCCGAGCGCATGCAGAAGCTGACCGCGATCAAGTTCTCTGATTTGCCGATTGAATTTGCCGTCAAGCAGGTGCGCGGCGACGGCAGCCGTGTGCTGGCGAGCTTCGAGGACCCGAACTGTGGTTATTGCAAGAAGCTCGCCAAGGATATGGCCAAGCTCGACAACGTGACGATCTACACCTTCCTCTACCCGATCCTGTCGCCCGATTCGCTCGAGAAATCCAATCAGATCTGGTGCTCGGCCGACAAGGCCAAGGCCTGGAACGACTGGATGCAGGACGGCAGGGCGCCGTCGGCGAAGAGCGACTGCGACACGAGTGCGGTACAAAAGACCGTCGACCTCGGCCGCAAGCTGGCGATCACCGGTACGCCGACGCTGTTTTTCACCGACGGCGAGCGCATTCCGGGCGCCGTCCCGCTCGCCCAGATCGAAAAGAAGCTCGGTCAGACCGCCGGCAAGTAGTTCGCGCGGCGCGCCGGATATTCCGATCGCGCCCGCAAGAGGCTGCCTGAAGGCAAGCGAAGCGGGCGCTAAACGGCGTCAGCGCCGCGCGGCCGGCAGCTAACGCCGGCCGATCGCTTTGACGAGCGGGTCGGTAACCGGCTCGGCGTCAAAATCGGCATCGGTGAGGATGTGGGTTCCGGTTTCGCCGCGCAGCGCCTCTACCGCCGTCTCGAGGCTGGTGATAATCACCCGCTTGCCGCCTGAACTCAGGAAAAGAATAGCCGCCTCGATTTTTGGCCCCATGCTGCCGGCTGGAAAATGGCCCTCGGCATGGTATTTGCGCATCGTGGACAGCGACACATGATCGAGGTCGATCTGGTTGGGCTTGCCGAAGTTGATCGCCACGCGGGGCACCGCAGTCAGGATCATCATGTCGCGGATGCCGAGCACATTAGCCATGACGGCGGCCGTCAGGTCCTTGTCGATGACCGCTTCGACGCCGCGCCGGCGGCCCATGCTGTCGCGCACGACCGGGATGCCGCCGCCGCCGCCGGCGATGACGATGGTCCGCAGGCACATCAGCGCTTCGACCAGCGAAATATCACAAATATGCCGCGGCTTGGGCGAAGCGACGACGTAGCGCCAGCCGCGTCCCGAATCCTCGCTGACCGTAACGCCGAGTTCCTCGGCCAGCGCACGGCCTTCGGCTTCGCTGAAAAACGGTCCGACCGGCTTGGTCGGATGGTCGAACGCCGGGTCGTCGGCGTCGACCTCGACCTGCGTCACCAGTCCGACCACATGACGCGGGTTGCCTTTCTCGCGCAGCACGTTTTCGAAGGCCTGAGCGAGCAGATAGGCCGTCGCGCCTTGTGTCTGGGCAACGAGAATGTCGAGCGTCTGCGGCGTGACACGATGGCGGGCGATGGCGTTGGCGAGCAGCAGCTTGCCGACTTGCGGGCCGTTGCCATGGACGATGACCAACTGGTTATCGAGCTCGAGTAAAGGCAGCACCGTTCGCGCCGTGAGTTCGGCGATCGCTTTCTGCCCTGCCGGCGTGTCGTCACCGCCTGCCGCATCGATCGCGTTGCCGCCGATCGCGACGATCAGCCGGCGCGGAACCTCGTATGAATTTTCCATAGCTGACTCTCCTGACACGGTGATTGCACAAATGCGCAGATTATGCGCACGAGCGCAGCAGGCTTTGATTGAATCTATTGCACAATCGGTTCCCCGCGGCACCGACCTGCTCCCGGCAAGGCCAGACGGGGCAAGGCGTACCAGCGTTCGAGCAGTATCCGGAGCGTGCCCGGGCGGGCTTGACGGTGGCCCCTGCGTTGACGACTATGAATCCCGTAACAACCGAGCGGGGCGCGAAACCACGCGCATGTCGATTGGCGAACCTTCAGGGGGGCCGACGTGCCGCATGGCCTAAAAGCCGTTTTAGCATTCGTTTTCGTTTTCGTATTGCGGTGGCGCGAGCGTCGTGTATTTTTTGTCAATATAGGGAGTCGTACAAAATGAAAAAACATTTTTTAGCGTTGTGCCTATTTCTCATTGCTGGGAGTTCTTCGGTGATTGCTCAAACCGCCGTAATCAAAGGTCAGGTTCCCGCCGGCCAGAACAAGCAGGAAATCGTCGCCATGGTGCAGAAAGTCATTCTCGGCGCGATGGCCGGCGACCGGGCATTGGTAGATCGCTACATGGCGCCGGATGTCGAGCTCATTTTTGTCGGGCGAAAGCTCGGCGCAGCCGACGAGATCGGCAAGTTCAACCAGACGCGCTATAAGTGGGTGAAGAAGTCGATAGACCGCTGGGACGTGACCTTCGAGGGCAACGAAGTAATCGTTTCCAGCCTCGGCACGTTGTACGGTGAGTGGCTCGACGGCACGCCGTTCAAGGGCAATCGCTACATCGACCGCTTCATTCTTGTCGATGGAAAAATCACCAAGATGGACGTCTGGAACGACAGCGCCGAATTGCTCATGAAACGCGCCGGACTGATCAAGAACTGAAACGCCGTAGCGGCGCCGCCGGCCGCTGCGGCGTTTGAACGAATGTCTTGCACAATGGGTTGCGCGCGGGTCGTTCAATTGCCGCGCAAGCCCAGGTGCTGCAAGGCGTAGCGCCCTTGCAGCGGGGGCCGTGTGGTGTCGCTTGGCGTGTTGACAGATACCGGGCATCTCACGAACATATTCGGGGTCGGCGCGCCGGGCGGTGCAATACCGACAGTGGTGAGCGGGCGCTGGAAACAACAGGAGAGTCTCTATGCTGCATGCAGTCGTGATCAAGGGGTGCTTCCAGGATTCGGTGACGCTGATGGTCGTCTCGCGCGATCTGTCGGCGAATCCGCAGGTCAATCGCGTCTCGGTGATGATGGGGACGCCGGCCAACAAAAACGTCTTTCGCGAAACCGGCCTGTGGCACGCGGCGCTCGACGCGGCGACGCCGAACGACCTGTGCATCGTCGTCGATAGCGAGGCCAGCGACCCGGCGACCGCCGACGCGATGGCCGAAGCGGTTAGCGCTCGCCTCGCCGAGCTTGCTCGCGGCAAGCGGACGGCTGGTTATCCGGTCGCGCGAAGCTGGCGGCGTGCGCAGCAACTGCTCCCCGAAGCCAATATCGCGCTGATTTCAGTCGCCGGTCACTACGCCCATGAACCGGCTCGCCAAGCGCTCGAAAGCGGCTGCCACGTGATGATTTTCTCCGACAACGTCAGTCTGGAGAAGGAAATCGAACTCAAAACGCTGGCGCGCGAAAAGGGCTTGCTGTTGATGGGCCCCGACTGCGGGACGGCAATCGTCAACCAGGCGCCGCTGGCTTTTGCCAATCGCATCCCGACCGGGGCGATCGGCGTCGTTGGCGCTGCGGGTACCGGAATCCAGGAAGTCACCTCGCAAATAGCCCGGCTCGGCGGCGGTATCACGCACGCGCTGGGCCTTGGCGGCCGCGACCTTTCCGAGCGCGTCGGCGGTATCAGCGCGCTGACCGCGCTCGACTTCATCGCCCAGGACCCGGCCAGCCGCGTCATCGTCTTCATCTCGAAGCCGCCGGCGGCTTCGGTCAAGGAACGCATCCTGGCGACGCTGCAGGCGATCGGCAAACCTGCCGTGGCGCTTTTTCTCGGCGAACGCGTCATCGCGCGCAACGTCGGCAACGTGCATTTCACGCAAACGCTCGACGAGACGGCGGCGCTCGCCGTCGAACTGGCGGGCATCGATAGCCGCCTGGCGATCTTGCCCGACGTTTCCGGGACGACGATCTGCGGCCTCTACTGCGGCGGCACGCTGGCCGCTGAAGCTGCTTTCCTGCTCGCCGAACGGCTCGCTGTCGAGACCGACGCGGCGCATCCCGATGGCGTTATGCTGCACGCGTTAGGCCATCGCATCATCGATCTGGGCGATGACAGTTACACGCGCGGTCGCCCGCATCCAATGATCGATCCGTCGTCGCGCAACGATGTGATTGCCAAACTGAGCGACGATCCTGCGGTCGGCGTTCTGCTCTTCGACGTCGTTCTCGGCTACGGCGGTCACCTCGATCCGGCCGGCGAGCTCGCGCGCGCTGTTGGTGAATTGCGCCTCGCGCGCGGCGCAGCGGCGCCACTCGTCGTCATCGCGACGCTGACCGGGACCATCGGCGACCCGCAGGACTTGGCCGGCCAGACCCGCGCGCTCGAGGACGCCGGCATCACCATCGCCGAGAGTGTGCGCGCTGCGGTGCTGCTCGCCGCCAGCGCCGTCAGTGCCAAGCCGGCATCGGCTGGTGAAGCGCCGCCCTTGCTGCGCGAGACCCCGGCGGTAATCAACATCGGCCTGCGTGGCTTTGCCGACGACCTGTTGCATAACTCGGTGCGCGTCGTACACCAGCAATGGGAGCCCGCCGCGGGCGGCAACGAACGTCTGCAACGCCTGCTCGCGCAACTCAATTGAGCGGCATTTATTTTTAACGGAGAATCCCTTGTACGAGACCCTGAACCACGCCAACGCCGCCGTCATCGCCGAAATCAAGAAGGCGCGCCCCATCCTTGTCGACGTGCGCCCCGCCGCCGATTGCGTACCGGCGTTGCGCGAAGGCCGCACGCTGCTACATGCTGGTCCACCGATCGCCTGGGCGCAAATGACCGGTCCGATGCAGGGCGCGGTGATCGGCGCGTCGCTGTTCGAGGGCTGGGCGACGAGCGCCGCCGCCGCCGAAAAACTTGCCGCCGAGGGCGCAATCCGCTTCCTGCCTTGCCACGACCATTCAGCGGTCGGTCCGATGGGCGGGATTACGTCGCCGCACATGCCGGTGGTCGTCGTGAAGAACAGCGTGCAGGGCAATTTTGCCTACTGCAACCTCAACGAAGGGATCGGCAAGGTGATGCGCTTTGGCGCCTTCGAAGGCGAGGTGCAGACGCGCCTGGCCTGGATGCGCGACGTGCTCGGCCCGGTGCTCTCGGCGGCGCTTGCGCGCCAAGCTGACGGTGTTGACCTCAGCGCGCTGATGGCGCAAGCGATCACCATGGGCGATGAATTTCACCAGCGCAACATCGCCGCGTCGGCGCTGCTGCTGCGCGCGCTCGCCGCCGACATCGTGAGCAGCGGCGCGAGCAGCGCCGAGCAGCAGGAGGTGCTGAGTTTCCTCGCCCGCACCGACCAGTTCTTCCTCAACGTGGCGATGGCTTACTGCAAGTGCGCGATGGACGCTGGTGCGACGATAGAGGCCGGCTGCATCGTCACGGCGATGACGCGCAACGGCCTCGATTTCGCAATCCGCGTCAGCGGTTTCGGCAAGCGCTGGTTTACGGCGCCGGTCAATACGCCGGTCGGCCTCTTTTTTACCGGCTATTCGCAGGACGATGCCAACCCGGATATTGGCGACAGCGCGATCACCGAAACGCTGGGCATCGGCGCCGCGGCGATGATTGCCGCGCCGGGTGTGACGCGTTTCGTCGGCGCCGGCGGCTTTGCCGACGCGCTCGAAATTTCTGAAGAAATGCGCGAGATATTCGTCGATACCAACCCCTTGCTGCAGATTCCGACCTGGGATTTTCAGGCCGCCTGTCTCGGGCTTGACGTGCGTCGTGTCGTCGAAACGGGAATCACGCCGCTGATCAACACCGGTATCGCCCACCGCAACGCCGGCATTGGCCAGGTTGGCGCCGGAACGGTGCGCGCGCCGCTCGCCTGTTTTGAAAAAGCGCTCGAAGCGCTCGCCGAACAGCAGGGCGTCACGGCCTGAGCAAGAGTTTTCAGAATAATTGATTGGCATTTCCTGCGTAGCCGTTTCAGAAACATCAACCGATTTCACAAATATCAAGGAGTGGTCGAATGAGTACGAACGATTCAAGCGCCCCAGTCGCTGACCGGAGAAACATGGGCATCCTGGCCGTCTTGGTGGTCTGTACCGGACTGGCTTTCTACGCCCATTCGGCTCCCGGAACCGGCGTTGCGCAGGTCATCGGGATCATCCCGATCGTCCTGATTCTCGGCCTGCTTTTCATGCAGGTGAATATGCTCGTCGCCGCGCTCGCCGGCGGCGTCATGGCGATGATCATCGGCGGCATCGGGATTTCGGTGGCCAACAAGGGGCTGCTCGAAGCGGTGCCCAAGATGCTCTCGATCACCGTGCCGATCATCAACTCGGCGATTGCCATGGCGGTGTTCAAAGCCGGTGGCTACTCGGCGGCGCTCACCCTGGTGCGGCGCAATATCGGCGGCCGCGTCGAATACGTCGGCGCCTTCATCGTCATCCTGCAGGCCGCAGCAACCTATATGTCGGGCATTGGCGGCGGTAGTGCGATGGTCATCGCGCCGCTCGCCTTTGCCGCGGTCGGCGCCATTCCGGCCGTCATTGCCGGCATGTCGATCGCCGCAGCAGCGTCGTTTACGACCTCGCCGGCTTCGCTCGAATCGTCGGTTGTCTCGCAGCTTTCGGGCACGCCGGTCGGTGAATACGTCGCTACCATGCGCCCCTACTGGCTGCTCTTCTGCGCCATTGCGGTGGTCATCGCCTTTGTCGGCACCTTGCGCGCCAAGTCGCTGTTCCATGGTGAAGAGCCCGAGGAATTCAAGGCGATGTCCAACGGCGAACTGTGGAAACGCACGATCCCGGCGATTTTCCTGCTCTTCGCGGTCATCGCTGGCCCGTTCATCAACAAGATGTTCGGCGGCCCGGTTCTTGGCCCCGTCGTTTATGCGATCGTCACCGTGGCGCTGGTCTATCTGTGCAGCGATTTCAGCCTCAACCAGTCGGTCGATGCCATGGTTGACGGCTCGTCGTACATTCTGACTCGTCTGTTCCAGGTCGGCCTGTTCCTGATCTTCATTGGGCTCATCGAAAAGACTGGCGCGTTCGCGACCATCGCCGGTGTCGTTAAGATGGTGCCGTTGTCGATGGTCGTCCCGGCCGCCGTGCTCGCCGGCTTTGCCATCGGTTTCCCGGCCGGAGCCTACGTCGGTTCGATCCTGGTGCTCATCCTGCCGATCGCCGTGGCCCTGGGATTCAGCCCGCTGGCCATCGGTTTCGTGACCATAGGCGTCGGTTTCGGCAGCCAGGTTTCGCTCGTCAATATCACCATGCAGGCGCTCTCGGCGGGGTTCCGTATCTCGCTCGTCGAGGTCTCCAAGGGCAACGCGCCGTACGTGTTGAGCTGTCTTGCGCTGCTGCTCGTGTTGTCGTTTGTGATGGTTTAAATCACGCCATTTTGTTAAAGGACTGGACATGGATCTCGTTTTCCGCAAGGTTCGACTCGACGACAACGGGTCGCTCATGGATGTTGCAATTGACGGCAGCAAGATCGCCGACATCGGGCCGGATCTGGCGTGCCGCGGCGGCAAGGAAATCGAGGGCGCAGGCCGGGTGCTGATCCCCGGCCTGATCGAGTCCCATCTGCATCTTGAAAAAGCTTTTGTCATGGACCGCAAGCCGAACCGTTCGGGGACGCTGATGGAAGCGATCGCCGTCAGCGCCGCGCTCAAGCCGACCTTCACGCGTGAGGATATCGAAAAGCGGGCACGACGTGTCTTGAAGACGATCATCGGCTTCGGCACCACCTGCGTGCGTGCGCACGCCGAGTTCGATCCGGCGCAGGGTTTTACCGGTTTCGACACGATCCTTGACCTGCGTCGTGAATACGCCGACCTGATCGACATCCAGGTTGCCGCTTTCCCGCAGGAAGGCATCTTGAAAGCGCCCGGGACCGACGCCATGATGGTCGAGGCGATGAAGAAGGGCGCCGACGTCGTCGGCGGCATCCCTTACAACGATACCGACGCCACCACGCATATCGACTGGGTCTTCAAGCTGGCCAAGGATTTCGACAAGGACCTCGATTTCCACCAGGATTTTCGCGACGACGCCGACGCGATGTCAATCGAGTATCTGGCGCGCAAGACGATCGCCGAGAAGTACCAGGGCCGGGTCAGCGTCGGCCACCTCACGGCGCTCGGCGCCGCAGCCCCGGCGCTGCGCGCGGAGATCATCGCGCTCATGCGCGACGCGGGCATTTCGGTCATGTGCCTGCCGGCCACCGACATGCATCTGGGCGGCCGCAAGGACGAGAGCAACGTCAGGCGCACCCTGACGCCGCTGCGCGCCTTGCGCGACGGTGGCGTGAACGTCTGCCTGGCAACCAACAACATCCGCAACGCGTTTACGCCGTACGGCACCGGCGACTTGCTGCAGATCGCCGCGCTGGCGCTGCCGGCCTGCCATCTGGGCGGCGCCGACGACCAGCCCACTGTGCTGCCCATGCTGACGACCAATCCGGCCAAGGCCCTCGGTTTGAAAAACTACGGCCTGGCGATCGGCAAGGACGCCGACCTCGTCCTGCTCGATACCCAGCGGGTCGCCGACGTCATCCTCGACATTCCTGATCGCAATGTCGTCGTCAAGCGCGGTCGGATCGTCGCCGAGACGCATCGGCAGGTCGAATACGCGTTCTGAGCGCGCGTCGATCGACGCGCGAACGCCGAGCGTCGCAAAAGTCCGGGTCAGGCCGCTGGCGCTGAGCAGTGCGGCCAGTGCCGCGCTCCAGTGCGGTACGCCCGTGCTGCGCGCCATGCATCGCAACGGCTTCAGCCTGACCATTGCCGGCAGCGACGAAGACCTCTATCTTGGCGCGCCGGGCTGCGGGCTTTTGCCGCTGCACATCGTCGCGCGGCGCTGCGATCTGCAGCGCATCGGCGCCACCGCAAGCCGGGCCGGCGCAGCGGCGCAGGCGCCTTTCGAGTTCTCCGTCGACACGGCTGGCGTGCGCATTTTTGTCACGCAGCTAGCGCCCGACCCGGCCGGCATGCGTTCGCCGCGCGCTCACGCCAATCTCGCGGCGCTTGGCCACGGGTTGCGCGCGCTGTCGGCACCGCTCGGCCTCGGCCTCCCGGCGGCGGACCTGCTAACGCCCGGCGGCTGGGTGATGCAAACGGTCGCCGCCGTGCACGGTGCAGCGCCCGCTGGCGAGGACGCTGCGCTGGCGTTGATCGGGCGCGGCGCCGGATCAACGCCAGCCGGAGACGATATGCTGGTCGGCATGCTGGCGCACGCCTGGGCAACGGGTGGGGCGAGCGCGCCGCTCGTCACGCTGCTGCGCGGCCTTGCCGACCGGCTGCCGGCCTTGACGACGCGGGCGAGCGTCGGCTACCTGCGTGCGGCAACGCGGGGCGAATTTGGCAGCCATCTGCTCGCGCTCGTGCGCAGCCTGCCCAACACGCAATGTGCGCACGTGCTCAAGCTCGCCGGACGCGTAACGCGCCACGGCGCAAGTTCAGGGCTCGACACGCTGAGCGGTCTGATCGCCGCGAGCGAAGCCGCCGCCGCCATAGCGACCGACGCCGCCCAGCGCGCCGCGACGGCTTATTCATAACGCGGCGGCGTGCTACAGTACAGCGCTTGAGACCGCGCGGCGCCTGAAGCGCGCTGGGTCCGCCTGACTGGAGATGCCGTGTCCGAGTCGCTGAGATCGAGGTTGAGTCAGGACGAGTTGCGAACCTTTCTCGCCGTCGCCAGGCTGCGCAGTTTTTCTGCTGCGGCCGACCTCTTGCACAAATCGACTTCGGCCATCAGCTACCGCATCAAGACGCTCGAGGACAGCGTCGATGCACCGCTCTTTCAGCGCACGACACGCGCCGTCACGCTGACGCCATCCGGCGAGTATCTGTATGAGAAGGCGAGCCAGATTTTCGACTGGCTGCACACCTTGCCCGACGAACTCAAGCAGGTCCGCGAAGGCATAGAGCCGCATTTCAACCTCGTGGTCAACAATCTTCTTTACGATTCGGCGAGCATCGCCGCCTTGCTCGCCCATCTGGCCGAGCGCTTTCCGTATACGGAGATCAACGTTCGCCGGGAGGTGTACATGGGCGTCTGGGATCAGATGCTGCACAACGGCGGTCATCTCGCCCTCGGTGTTCCCGGTTTCGATTCGGTCCACGACGATTTTACGACGTTGCCGCTCGGCGTCGTGAATTGGGTCTTTGTGGTCGCCCCCAGCCATCCGCTGGCGCTCGCCGAGGGGCCGCTCGGCAGCAACGAGTTGCGCGCCTATCCGGCGATCAACGTCGAGGATACGTCGCTGCATATGGCCAAGCGCACGGCGTGGCGGCTGGCGCGACAACGCGAACTTTACGTCCCCGACATGCAAACGAAAATCGCCTGCCACGTCGCTGGTCTCGGCGTCGGCTTCCTGCCGGCGCCGATCGCCGGCGAACTCGTGCGTCAAGGCCTGCTGCTCGAGCGCCCGGTCGTCGTCGGCCGCCAGCCATCGCCGCTCGCGCTCGCCTGGCGGAGCGCCGGCACCGGTCAGATCGCCACCTATCTCAAGCAACTGTGCGTCGCCAACGATGCGACGCTGCGGCCGTTTTTCGCGCCGATCGATCCGCACGGCCCGAGACCGCATGACGGAGAATTCGGCGCTCGCCGGTGAGCGACGCCGACGCCGTGCGCGGCTCCTTGCCGTTCATCTTTCTCGGCTTGCTCGGCCTGCTCATTGTCACCTACGTCCCGGCGCTCAGCAGGTGGCTTCCGCGCCAGGTCTATCAGGGTCTGT
>Ga0105047_10003641_pt1 | contig 27133 bp, 26 predicted proteins | sample MAT04_FD_78384 | JGI IMG/M metagenome (GOLD analysis project Ga0105047, IMG submission 78384) | Freshwater microbial communities from Lake Fryxell liftoff mats and glacier meltwater in Antarctica - MAT-04 (megahit assembly) | ecosystem: Environmental > Aquatic > Freshwater > Ice > Liftoff... | reverse complement strand
CCTGGGCGTCGAGCACCAGGCGGGCGTCGGCATCCGGCCCGAGCAGCGTGTGACCGCGCGCCAGGCTGGCGAGATCCACGCTGGGCAGCGCCACCGCATGACCAGTTCGCGGTTGTCCGTGGGCCTGCCAGTCGGGGAGCGCGGTGAGCTGACGGACCAGCTCGTGCTTGCTCTTCATGGCCTGCTCGAACGGCGACCGATCCAACGCGATGCCGCCCATGGACCAGCGGCCCTGCGAATCCCGCGCCGGCGTTCCGGCCTTGGTCTCGATGACCAGCAGACCGTGCTCGGGATGCACCAGGACGATGTCCGCCTCGCCATCGCGTGGCGGCCCACCCGGGCGCTCCGCACCGGTCCAGCGCACGTTGGGATACAGGCGCCACGCAGGATCGATCGCCGCGCGCAACCGCTCCTCCACCAGCTGTTCGGCGCGCAAGCCATCGGTCACATCGGGACCATAGCGAACGACCGCGCGCCCGACCACCATCCGGATGGGCCACCACGGTCTGTCCACACTGAGGTGAGTCCCAGCCAAGTGGCGTTCCGTAGGGTGGTCGCTGTGGCCGAATGTTCGCTGGGACCCCGACAAGGAGCGGGTCGATCTCCTGAAGCACGGCGTCGGGTTCACCGAGGCGGAGGCGGTTCTGCGCGATCCTGAGACCAACGGAGCGCTTCTGGTCGTGATCACCGCCTTCGGCGCGTCCGGTACCATCCGCATCATCTCCGCACGGCGCCCGACGAGGCGTGAACGACATGCATACGAAGATCACGCCCGCAATCCCGACCATCGATGACCTGCAGCGGATCCTGTCCGGCCCACTCGAGGTCCGGATCGACGGAGCCGCCGCGTACTGGATCGGACAACCTGATGGGACACCCCTCGGCCCGGAGTCCGATCGGACGCTGGACCCCTGCGCCCTGGTCCTGCGACTGATGGCCGATGGCGTGGACCCTGACGACCTCATGCTGTTGGCGCGTCTGGAGAACGGCGAGCTCTACGACGTGGGTGCTGGCGTCAACCTCGTCGACATGGCCGAGGGCACCTTCGGCATCCCGGCTCGGCCGCGCATCCCGGCAAACAAGCGGACGGTGCCATGACGGAGACGAGTCGCCTCGTCGACCTCCACCGCGCCACGATCGTAGGCGGCGAACGCTACAAGCCAGGTCCCCGGTGCCCGGTAGATTTCTACCCTATGGACACGGCCATCGCATCAGGAGAGGTCGTGATGCACTTCGGCGCGATGCGCCAGCCACCGCGCTTGAGGGTGGCTTGCCGAGGGTCCGATGCCACCCTACCCTCCTGTCCCGGACCGACAGCACGGGGGCGGGTCCGCCGACGATCGCCAGGTGGTGACCGCTGATGCCGCTGCCGAACGACCGGAGCACATCCGCTGGGACCCCGAGCATCCGCGTACCGGCAGGGTCGTCACAGTCCCAAGCGCGTCGCGTTCATCCATGGTCGCCGATCCTGTTCCAGAGCTGCGCGGCGAACTCGGTGCCGCGCCGTTCGTCCCGCAGGTCGCACCAGACCCGAAACGGGTGCGCGATCATCGCGTGTCGGCCGTCAAGGTCCCGCCTCGATGCGCGATGCGTTCCGATCCGCCAGCGGTCGAGCGACACGACCAGGTTCGCCTCGTCCTCCCGCGCCGGTTCCAACTTCAGGTCCTTGGCTATGCCGGGGACATCTGCACGCTTGCTGGACACCCAACAGCGAAGCTGCCTGGACCCGCCGGTCCCCCAGACACCAAGGTCCTCGGCACCGATCCGGCCGGTCACGGCGATCCCGATATCCACTTCGGCCGCCCGCGCGCTCAACCGTGCCGCGACATCGGTGGGGGTCTGGCCATAGAGGAGCCGAACACGCGGACCGGTCCGGGCCATGCGGTGCGCTGAGCGAGGATCTCGGCGAGTCCGACCCTATCACTGACCGTGACGCTGACACCGCGGCTGGTGCGGTTGTCCGTCACCCATCCCTGGCGTGCGAGCTGCGAGACCGTCCGGGAGACGGTGGACGGACTCACTCTGGCATCAGTTCCTCCATCGCCGGCGGCGTCCGGCGGCGGCCGATCCCTCCGCGGAGGCGGGATGGGCGCCGAGCGACAGGTGCTCCGGGTCAGGCAGCGGATCCTCCTGGTTGCCGCTCGGCTCCAGGCTGTCGGCCTCTGCGATGTGCCAGGAGCCGGCACGGTTGCCGCGCAGATCGTTGTCCGTGACGACGGCGCCAGCGTTGTTCGTGATGAGCAGCGCGGCCATCCGGTTGCCGGTGACCGTGTTCCCCGCGATCCGCGGCCGGGTGCCCGGGTTGTCCAGCCAGATGCCGTTGCCGTTCGAGCCGTGGATGCGATTGCCCACGACGCGCCCCAGCGCACCCTCGTCGATGAGCATCCCGTTCCCCAGGCTGTTGGTCACGTCGTTGTCGCGCACCTCCGGATCGGTCAGGGGCCCCGACACGATGATGCCGAGGCGGTTGGCGTCCACGCGGTTGCCCTCGATGATGGGTCGTGCGCCGTGCTCCACGACGATGCCGGCCCGGTTACCGGTCACGGTGTTATCCCGGATGGTGCAGCCACCCATGTGAGCGATCACGATGCCGCCGGCCGCGCTGCCCTCCACGGTGCAGCCCTCCACCAGGGATGACGGAGCGGCACCCAGGAGCGCGATCGCCGCGCCGACCGAGCCGGTCACCCGCGTCCGCTGAACTGTCAGGTGGGCACCGTCCGTCGCGCCGATGCCGACATCGTGGGCAGCGTCCACCAGGCAGTCCTCGATGAGGACGGTCGTGCCGCGACCACCTGCCTGCAGCGCGCCGCGGTGCGCTCGCGCCGTGCAGCCGATGACGGTGACGTGCGCACCCTTGACGACCCAGATGGGGTTCTGTGCGCCATCGTGGAAGGTGCAGTCCTGGAACGTCACGCGGGCGGCGGGGCCGCCGATCCACGCCGTGGCGCCCAGATGCGAGCTCAGGTCACAGCGCTCGATCGTGGCGGCCGAGTCATGCACCGCGATGGCGGACCAGGATCGCCCATCGTTGCCTGCGAACGCGGGTCGGATCGTCAGCCCCACGACTCGCGTGCCGGCCGCCTCGATGCCGAGCGCTTCCCCGCCGACGGGCTCCAGGATCACCGACCCTGCGGGCCCATCCGCCTCGATGGTCACCGCACGGTCCACCACGACGCAGCGCCGGTAGGTCCCGGGCCGGACGAGCACCCGATCGCCCGCCTCCGCCGCGGAGACGGCGTCATCGATCTCCTGGAAGGCCGCGGGGTCTGATGCATCGACGATGAGCGTGCGTGCCTGATGTGGCTTCGGCACCGGCGGATGCTCCCTGCCCACGCGCGCGCCCGGCCCGAAACCGGCTGCCCGCAGCGCGGGACCGGGGTTCCACTCACTCTTGCCGTCCGCTTCCTCCTCGGCGTCCTCCTCCGCCTCGTCAGGGATGACCTCATCCGGGTAGCGCGCCATCGCCGCGGCGACCAGCCAGGGAAGTCGCGCGCGCGCGGCTTCGTGCCGATCCTTCGCCCAGAGGATGAACCGCTCGAGGAGGTGCTGGCTCTCGTCCGCGCTGTCTGCCTGCAGCAGCATCGCCGGGAAGCACGCGATGTGGGCGATGCGGCTCTCACGCGGGACCCACGCTCCGACGGCCGGCGCGTGATCGGACCCGTCCCAGTCGGCGACCTCTGCTCGATTCATGGCGTTGGCGATCCATGCCGCACGATCCGGGCCGTATCGCTCGGGAAGGAACAGGCCCACGTCCAGCCCCGGGCCGATGTCATCGCGCGTGCTGCGCCGCAGAGCCAGCATGGCGGAACCGTCATCCGGGCCCGGCACGATGACCTTCAGCATGGCCCCGTCCGCCTCGAGGCGCGCGTCCATCCCCGCGTCCGTCAGCGCCTCCGCGGCCGCCGCAAGGAACACGTCCGTGAAGGGATGCACCACGTCCGGCAGCCGGAGTGCCGACTCCAGTGACGGCGCTGGATCCGAGCGCGGACCGCGGACCGGATGGGGCTCCCGATCGCGGGGTGGCGTGTCGCCATGGACAGCCAGCGCCCGGTGGGCCATGCCGGCCTGGATCGCCGACGCCACGAAGAACAGGTCTCCCAGCGGGGAGGCGCGTCCGTCACTCACGACCACGCCGCACTCGAAGGCCACGCGGCCGGATTCTGGGTCATAGGTCCAGGCGCTGAGGGCCGCATTCCCATTCAGCTCCCCGACCAGGCGGTAGGCTTCCACGTCGTCCGGGACATCCCGGAACGCGGCGACCGCAGCGCGCATCTGACACCGGACGGGCCGGCCTGGGCGCTCCGTGGGTGCGCCCGCATGGATCCGCTGGCGGACCTGCGATGGCCACCACGTGTACCCGCGCTCCTCGGTGACGACCCAGGCATCACCAACCCGGAGCGCCTCATGCACCTCTGCGATGAGCTTCAGGCCGGGGTCCGCGGCGTTGGCGTGGCGCTCCATGACGCTTACCTCAGGTCGATCGGTCCGTGGTCCAGGGTGACACCCAGTGCACAGCGTCCCAGCCCGCGGTGATCGGTGCGAGAGTCCCGTGCTGGGTGCCGGACGCATCACGCCAGGCGCGCCAGACCGGACTCTCCGGCGGACAGCTGGTTGCGCGCCCACCGGGCACGGATCGCGGCGTCCATGAGCAGGTTGGTCATGCGCGCGACGCGGGACGGCCGGCTGTCCCGAGAGAACACGAGCTCCGGCATGAAGGTGTGGTGGACGAGCGACGCCTGCGCATCATGCAGCCAGCCACCCAGGTAGTGTCCGTCCAGGTTCTCCAGGCCGTCCGCCACGTTCAACCGCGCCGCCGTCTCCGCCCCGGCCACCAGGTCTGGCCCGAAGGGGAGGTGGAGCAGACCCAGGAGGCCCCAGCCGAACCCTGGGTGGCGCGTGGACGCCAGCGACCAATGCGCGCCGCCCTCGAGGTCTGCTGAAGCGCTGGGCCCGGCGACACGCACCGGCAGCACCTCCGTCATCTCGTCCTTCAGCGCCCTGAAGTCACCAGGCGTCACCGACGTCCGCGCGCCCGCCGCGACGTACAGCGTTCCGACGTCCATCATCTCGTCCGGCTCAGTCCGCGGTCCTGACACCGGGTGGATCGCCTCGTCCGCATCGCCATCGAGCAGGCGCGCCAGCTCGTGGATGCTCTCCGGGGAGACGATGGTCAGCTGGACGGCTGCCGCGTGGATGAGCAGCGGCTGGAGCCAGTCGCGGTTCCCGTCCCACAGTGACACGGCCAACCGCCGGTACAGCGACCCCGTCCGCGCGTCATACACGACGCCGCCCAGCACAGAGTCCGCGTTGCCCATCGACGTCAGCGCCGCCGCCCGGTCCGCCCGGACGCCGCGCACGAGCGGCATGTCCACGACCACGCGTGTGATGAGCTCCCCCAGGATCTCCCGGGGCGGCTCCGCTCGCACGACCTGACGCGCCCACGACGGCCACCATGTGAACCCTGTCTCGGTCCGCACGGACCAGCGCTCGTCCACCTGCAACCCGCGGAACAGCGCGTCTGTGACCTCACCCGGATCGACCGGCAACCTGCACCTCGGCTCCGCCGGGTCCCAAGCGCCCGACCTGAACGCCATCCTCGCCGACGCCTGTGCCAGCTTGTGTGGCACACACGTCCGTGACCCATCGGGTCGGCGATCAGCCGGACATGCCGCCGGGCATCATGGCGAACACCTGGCCCTGGGCGCTGCGGAGCGCCCGGAGATGCCGCTCGTCACGGATGAGCAATCGCACGTGCCATGGCGCGAGACAAGGACCACGATGGATGCGTCTGACAGGCCGAGATCGAGAGCGCCATACCGCTCGACCTCGCGCGCTCGTTCGATATCCACCGAGGCTATGGACTCGAACTGGTAGGCGCCGCGGCCGCCCCGCCGCCCGCCGCCGCACCATGGTTTCCACTGGGACTGAACGGCGACGCCCGATGCGGGGGTCCGGTGAGGGCCGCTCGGCTCGGTGTCTCCATGGTTTCCAGTCCTGCTCTGGATCGGGGGTGGTATCCGGACCCCGGGCGCGGTCGTGGCCCCGGTCGATCGTCCGCTGGACCGGCCCGAGCGGTCCGCCGTTCAGTCCTGCTGGAAACGGCCGGACGGACGGCCGCTGGACCGGCCGAGCGATGGCGGCAACGGCCGCCGCGCCTGGGGTCAAGGTCAGCATCGCGAACGCGTGGGGCGCGGTTGTGCGCCGCGCTGCGGGACGCCGACCTGCGAACGCCCCGCGGCGGGATGTCGGCCGGCGGATGCGATCTTCGGGTGCCGGTCACCCGTTCGTGGATCGCCACCACGGCGCTCGCGCTCGACGTGCCGATCGTGACGCAGGACACCGACGTGCCGAGCATCGGCGGGCCGGTCCTCCGGGTCTGACCGATCGCGCCGTCATCGGGCTGAGGTCCGCCGACAAGGGCTGATGAAGGCGTCGCCGCTACGGTGACGAGATGGACGCCATTCGACCGCAGCTCACGCCCCGGCGCGCAGCCAGGGGATGCTCGACGGGAATGGGCATCAACATCGTGCCACCCGGACGCCGCGACCCCGCGGGGCCCTGCTGGACGGGCTCCCCGCTCGCGATCGAGGCGCCCCACGGGTCATGCGCGCCGTCAGGTTTCGGATCGAGCTGATCCTCGACGATCGCGTCGCCATGATCCGCCGAACCCCGCCCGGCTGCCCCTCAGCAGCTCCCCGCAGTCGCCGCCTCGATAGGCATTCGCGTGGCCGGCCCGATGGTCGCCCCGACATCCAGCAGCGGCGCCCCCTGCACGACCTCCCCGGCCGTACCGCTGCCCGAGACGGTCATGGTCGTGCCGTCGACCGTGATGTCCAGCTCGAACGTGACGTCGAAGTCCACGCCCGGCAGCGACGTGGGCACGCGCCCGCCGGTCGTCGCGTGCGTCCGCTGGACCCCGCTCACGCCCCGGAATGAGAACGCCAGCGGCAGGTCGGCGAACGGCACCAGGGAGAGGCCGCCCACGCGCAGCACGCCGGACCACGGGCCGTACGGACCAGTGCACGACAGGAGCTCGATGACCCGACCCGCCAGCACGGCATCGCCCAACGCCGGTCGATCGCGGACCACCCGCACCGCAGCCGGCCGTGGCGTGGGCTCGGGGGTCGTGCCCGGCTCCGGCGTGGCGCCCGGCACGTGGTAGATGACGGTCGCGGGCCCGGACGCCGATCGGGAGATGAGCAGCGCCAGCTTCTGGGCCAGCTGCTCCACGGTGGGCCGAAGGTACGGCTCCAGGACGCCCCGCACCAGCGACGGCAGCAGCCCGAACAGCTCATCGATGGCGATCCGGCGTAGATCCTCCAGTTGCGGCCGTTCCACGGTCACGCGCGCTCGGACCTGGCCCGTCCGATCCTCCCAGGGGTCCGCGACCTCGTCCACGAGGGTCATGAAGTCCCAGGTGGCGACCCCGTCCGCGTCCAGCCGCCCCTGTCGGGTACCCTCCGCGATGAGGCCGTCAGGCGCCTGGATCAGCGCGTCCCACGTGACCGGCGCGCCCTCCGGCTTGAGGTTCGGCAACGTCCGACCCGCGACCCGCGCGCAGTCCTCCACGTACGGCGGCCATTCGTCGAAGCCACCCAGGTCCACCCGCACCACCAGCTGGCCCGCCTGGCCGGGTGACCCACCGACCCCCTTGGCGGTCACCGCAGGCACGGCCGTCACGGTCAGCGACCAAGGTCGGATGGCAGACACGATGGTGGCCACCATGCCCGCCGCCGCCGCCACGCGCCCGATGAGGTCCAGCACCGGCTTGGTGATCTCCCGGATGATGTCCCGGAACGCCTTCTCGGCCAGGCCCACCACGAACGACCAGACCGCGACCAGGATCGGGCCACCGAACGACGCTCCCAGGCGCAGCGCGTTGAACACCCGGTCCAGGGCGCCATTGAGGAAGTCCGAGGCAGCCGTGCACAGGCCGCCCTGCGCGGTCAGGATGTCGCCGCCCAGCAGCGCGAGCGTGCCGAGGCGCGGCCGCGGCGCGCCGCCCGCGTCGGCGAGCCCGGCGGCCGCCGCCTCTGCCATCTGTTCGCGCGCGATGTCCGACACGAACAGCGTCAGCACCAGCTGCGGGAACAGCACGGCCGCCGGCTCTGCCCAGTCAGGCTCACCCATCAATTCCCGGGCGACGGCGGCGCCCTCCGTCTCCACGGCCGCCACGTACCCCGAGAGGACCGACGAGGCGTCGGCGAGGTCCGCATCCGCGGGCACCAGCGGGTCGAGGTCCTCGCCCACGACGCCGCCGCCCGCCCACGCCTCCACGGCCATCGCGCGCACCTGGTCGATGAGCAGTGTCATGGGCGACGCCGTGCCCTCCACGGGACGCATCGGCTCTGGTGCCATGGGGTCTGCGTACGTGCCGATCCCCGAACGCGCCAGGATCTCCACGACAGCATCCACGTTCGCCGGCCCGAACGGCTCCGCCCGCACGGCCTCCACCAGCCGGCGTGCCTCGGCCACGGGCGCCTCGGACGGTCCGGGTACGGGTGTGGGCTCGACCGCGGTCCCGCCGCCCGCCAGCCGCTTCGCGAGCAGCCACGCGAGGCCCCGCGCGGACACCACGTTCGGACGCGGCGCGCCCCCGAAGCCCAGATACTGGACGCTGAGCGCCGCGTCGCCAGTGACCGCGATCCAGACCCCCGTGAAGTCCACGAACGCCGCATCGCCGATGCCCGCCACCAGCCGCGCGTTCTCATTGAAGGCGAGCTCGCCCTCGAAACGCGTCCTCCCGCCCGTGGGCTCCACGCCAACCCACAGCTCCCACGGCCCGTACACGGGGTCGACCGCATCCAGTCGCCAGTAGCAGCCGGCGGTCATCAGGGCCTGCGATCCTGGCGAAGCGCTGATGACCCCGGTCGCGCCCGTCGCGCGCAGGATCTCGTCGTCCGTCAGCAGGCCACAGGCATCGTCACCCTGGACTCTCTCGGCGGCGAGCGCCGGGACCGCCGCCACCGGACCTCGGACCGGCCCCGGGACCGCCGCGACCGGGGCCACGGACGCCAGCAGCACCGCCACCAGCAGGAGCACGAGCAGGCGCACCCGGCTCGGTGCCCGCTCAGCTGCCATCGATGAATCCCATGCGTGAGAGCACCAGCTCACCCATCGACACCAGGAAGGTCTGTGCCGCGGGCGCTTCATCGGTGAAGAACAGCATCGGCTGGACGACGAAGACGTCCTCGCCCAGGTCCACCCACAGGCCCTCGTCCGCCTCCCAGGCCGGAAATCCGCCCACGGTCAGGTCACGCCCGCCCGTCTCGAAGTCGAAGCGCGTGAACCACAGATCGTCCTCACCGCCGGTCTGGATGGTCGGGTCGGTGGGCTCCAGGCGCACGTCCAGCGTGAACACGTCCCCCACGGCCACGTCGCCGTCGTAGGTGCAGTTCGCGTCACCGGACACCATGGACGCGAAGGGCAGCCCGGTCAGATCGGCGATCTCCGCCACCGTGAGCACGCACAGCGGGCCGCTCGTTGCCGCCGCCGGGCCCTGGGCAGCGGCAGGCGCGCCGAGGACCGTGCCCAGGAGCAGCGCGAGCGCCGCCACGAGGCGGCCGGCCGGGGACGATGTCACGGCCCCGATGCTACGGCAACCCGACGACCGCGGACAAGCCCTCGGCCGGATCGCGCGCGAAGTCGCGGTCGACGCTTGGGGCTCCAGCCGATCCGGGTCCTGGTGGGGTTGCTACGATGCCACCCCGCGCGTGTATCCCCGACCAGCAAGAGGGCAGGACCATGGCTCGACGTTCCAGGTTCCCGCGTATCGCAGCGGTCGCGATCGCGGGCGTGACGCTCGCCAGCACGCCCGTGCTGGCCCAGGCGCCATCCGCCAGCCCGGTGCCCGCCCCGGTGAACCTGTCCCCGGCCCCCTCGGCATCCGCGGACCCCGGCATGACTCCGATCCGCGAGGCCATCCTGCTCACGCACGTCGCGGACGGGGTCACGGGCTGCCTGCCCGAGCGTGTCCGGGCATTCCCAGGTGAGATCGCGGCCGTCTTCTGCCCCGTCGGGGCTGCGGACGAGCGCCTCGTGATGCGCCAGTTCGACTCGCTGGAGGCCCTTGCGACGACCTTCACCGACTTCAGCGTCGGCACACCCGGGGAGACCGGCGCGTGCCGGACGGCCCCCGCGCTCGAGCCACGCCTGGATGGCGGCGAGTCGGTGGGCCAGCTCGCGTGCTACGACGCGAGTGATGGCACCCGGGTCTTCATCTGGACCGACGAGCGCTTCGATGTCCTCAGCTGGGTCATCAGCAGCCAGGATCGCCCGTTCGAGCAGCTCTACCTGCAGAACGCCGCGCTGGGCCCCGTGGCCGTGGAGGCGCCCACATCGAGCGCAAGCCCCGGCGCATCTGACGCGCCCTTCCCGACCGACACGGAGGCAGATCTCCTGTCTCACCTCCCCGAGGCCCTGGTCGACACCTGCAACCGGGCCGACTTCGCGGTCTCCGACGCCGCGACGGCCGCGGTCGTCTGTAGCGCGTCCGTCGGCGGTGGCTCCGTCACTGTCACCTACCAGTCGTATGCGGATGCGGCGGACATGGATGCGGGCTACAACGGGAACCTCTCGTTCATGGGCGTGGAGCGCGGCACGGGCCCCTGCTCTGGCGGCGAGTGGCCGGGCGAGGAGACCTACACGATCGATGAGGAGCCCGCCGGACGGGTCGCCTGCGCCGAGCTCGGGGACTTCGCGCGGTTCATGAGCTGGACGGATGAGCGGCTGCTGATCCACGGCTACGCCGAGGGCTTCGGCGTCGCCCTCGACGATCTCCACCAGTGGTGGCTCGACGACTCCGGCCCCGTCCTCTGACGTGGTCCATGTGCTACGATGTCGCACATGGAACGGGTCGGGGTCCGGGAACTGCGGCAGAACGCCAGCGTGTACCTGCGACGGGTCGAGTCGGGCGAGACGATCGAGGTGGCCGATCGTGGGCGGCTGGTGGCCCGCCTGACGCCCATCGGCGATGCCGGATGGGACCAGCTCGTCACGGAAGGCCGCCTTCGACCGGCTGAGGCACACCTCCGCGACCTTGGCGACCCGCTGCCGCTTGCCGCGGGAATGGAGCCACCCACTGAACGGCTGGCGCGCATGCGTGACGGATGACCATGGAGGTCGACTACCTCGACGCGTCCGCGGTGGTCAAGCTCGTGGTCCAGGAGGCGGGCTCCCGCGAGTTGCGCGTGTGGGTCCGGGATCGACCGCGCCTGGCCTCGTGCGCGTTGATCCGGACGGAGGTGCCTCGAGCGGTCCGGGATCTCGGACCGGACGCCCTGGCGATGGCGCACCGAGCGATCGCCAGCATCGACCTCATCGCGGTGGACGATCGTGTCCTGGATACCGCGGCGCACCTGGACCCGTCCATCCTGCGCAGCCTGGATGCGATCCACCTTGCCGCGGCCCTCGCGCTGGGGTCCAACCTGCACGCGATCCTGACCTACGACGCACGGATGATGGGCGCCGCGCGCGCGCTCGGGCTGCCGCTCGTCCTGCCCGGCTGACGGCGCCGCCGCGTCCGTCGCGATCCCTGCACCGTGGACATCGCCGCGCGACGCTCGCGATCGGGGATCCGGGGGCCGGGTGCCTGCATCCCGGCGCACACGATCAGGGCCATGAACGGGCGTTCACGAACAGACGTCGACCAGGATGAGCGAGAGGAACCCGGTCGAGCTCACGCCGCTGGGGTTGGCGCGAAGCCTCACGGGAGATGTGGTGAGCCTGAGTGAAGTGGTGCGCCGTAGGATCGTCGCCGCCAAGGTCCACGGGCATGCTCCCGTTGCACCGCGGGCTGGCGCCAGCGTGCTGCGGGCGCGACGGAGGACGTAGCCCGACCCCGGGCGGATGGCCGTTGACCGGCCGATGGCGGTCGGTCAGGATGCTGTTCCCCCCACACCGGAGAATCACCGTGCGCCTCGCTCCCCGCGCCATCGGCATCCGCCGAGTCGCCGTCCCGCTCCTGGCCGTCACCGCCATCGCGATCTCGGCCGTCCCGGCTGCCGCGGGCGTCCCGCCGCGCTGGGCCTATGGTGTCGTCCGCGACCCGACGGAGACGGAGGCCGCCATCCTGCCCGCGAAGGATCGTGGCAACTCGACCGGTGGCCGCGTCTCCGCGGAGAAGACGGAACCGGGCAGCGTCCGCGTGACGTTCGCAGGTCAAGGCGCGAACGGCGGCACGGTCCTCGTGACGCCGCTCACCACGAAGCCTCGTGCGTGTGCCGTGGGCGGCTGGAGCTCGGACGGTCTCAGCACCATCGCGTCCGTGGAGTGCTCGGACCGGCACGGCGTCCCCACGGACACGCCGTTCATCGTGAGCATCCGGTTCCTGCGCGCCGGGGACGACCAGGTCGCGTACCTGTGGGCGAACAATCCCGCATCCGCCGGCTACATCCCAGACGCGGGACGCCAGATGAACGGCACGGACCCGTTCGCCCTCAACTCCATCGCCCAGGTGGAGACCGGCGTGTGGGACGTCACCCTGCCCGATCTCGGCGCACCCGGAGGCACGGTCCAGGTCAGCAGCTACGGTGGCACGCCCGCCCGATGCGGCGTCGTGAGCTGGGCGGAAGACGGCGATGACGAGCAGGTCCGCGTCCGCTGCCGCACGCTCGCCGGCGTTCCCACGAACGTGCGCTATACGCTGCTCTACGGCAAGGGCCAGGGGATGGCCGGTCCGGACCAGGGCAAGGCCGCCTACCTCTACGCGCATCGAAAGAAGGCGGCGTCCTACACGCCGACGTTCCGCTACACGTCCGAGGGCGGCGCATCCACGGTCACCCGCCAGGGCAAGGGCCGCTACCGCGTGACGTTGCCCAACATGGCCAAGGGCGGCGCGGCGCACGTGACGCCCGTCGGCGACGGCTCGGTGCGCTGCAACGTGGCGTCGATCCGCCGCGAGACACTCCCGCAGCGCATCAGCGTCCGCTGCTGGAACGCCGCCGGCAAGCCGGCCGACGCCCGCTTCACGCTCAGCTCCCTGCGGTAGCCGGCGGGTTCGGCGCATCCACCATTCGGTGGATGGCGCTCCACCGACCACCCGCTGGGCACGGCAGCCCTGCGTCCCGATGCTGGTCCCAGCCGCGATCCCCCGGTCGCGGCCCCAGACCCGCTCGGAGACCCACGCCATGCTCAGCCACCACCCGCCAACGCCACCCGGCCCGACCGCGCCGCTTCCCGTCGTCGGCGCCGCGCCCGCACAGCCAAACCCCGCGCTCCAGCTCAGCGGGGTCACCAAGCGATACGGCACCGTCGAGGCGCTCCGGGGCATCGACCTCTCGATCCAGCCGGGTGAGGTCGTCGCCATCCTGGGCCCCAACGGCGCTGGCAAGACCACCGCGATCTCGATCCTGCTCGGTCTTCGGCAACCCACCAGCGGCACGGTCCGCGTCCTGGGTGGCGCGCCCGGTGACCGCGAGGTCCGCGCCCGGACCGGCGCCATGCTCCAGCAGTCGGGCGTCGCGGGCACCCTGACCGTGGGCGAGCTCATCGACCTGTTCCGCGGCTGGTACCTCGCACCCCGCCCGCGTCAGGACCTCCTGGCCGCCGCGGACCTGGTCGATCTCGCGGCCCGCCGCGTGCGGACGCTCTCCGGCGGCCAGCTCCAGCGCCTGTACTTCGCGCTCGCGCTGGCCGGCGATCCCGCGCTGGTCTTCCTAGACGAGCCCACCACGGGCATGGACGTCGAGAGCCGCCGCCGCCTCTGGGACGTGATCGGGGAGCTCGCCACGGAGGGCACGACGGTCCTTTTCGCCACGCATCTCCTGGAGGAGGCGGATGCGCTGGCGACACGCATCGTGGTCATCGACCGCGGTCGCATCGTCCGGGATGGTACGCCCGCCCAGATCAAGGCCGGCGCAGGCGGCGCCACGATCCGCCTCCGCGCGGACGGCCTGGACGCCGCCACGATCGAGGGCTGGCCGGGGGTCATCCGCGTCGCCCCCGCGGGTGCCCGCCTCGAGATCGTGGCGCGCGACCCCGGCGAGGTCCTCCGACGCGCCTTCGCGACCGGGGCCCGCATCGACGAGTTGACGGTCGAGGAGCACGCCCTCGAGACCGCCTTCCTGGACCTGACTGCGCTGGAGCCTAACCGATGACCGCGACCACCCGACCCACCGACCCGACCGACACCCGACCCACCGACCCGAAGGACACCCGACCCACCATGCCCCGAGCAGCATGGGCCAGGGCGCAGGGCACCCGACCCTCGGCCGCCCGACCCGGCACCCTCGGCATCCTGGCCCGTCAGCTCCGCGCGGAGCTCCGCCTCAACGTGCGCTCGCCCGAGTTCGCGGTCCCCGTGCTGGCCCTGCCGATCGTGCTGTACCTCATCTTCGGCGCCCCGCGCGCCGGTGAGCAGATCCCCGGAGGAACCGTCGGCCTCTACACGATGGTCGGCTTCAGCATCTATGGCGTCCTCAACATCGTGCTGTTCGCGATCGGCCAGGCCATCGCGGACGAGCGTGGCCGCGGCTGGCTGCGCCTCGTGCGCACGTCGCCGCTGCCGTCGTGGGCCTACCTGGCGTCCAAACTGAGCCTGGCCGCGGTGCTGTCGGTCGGTACCGTGCTGCTCATCGGCGCCGTCGGCACCATCAGCGGCGTGGCGGTCCCCGTCGACCTCTGGCTGGCGGTCCTGGGCGTGCTCGTCCTGGGCGGCCTGGCGATCGCCCCCATGGGCTTCCTGATCGGGTTCCTGGCGCCGCCCCACGGCGCCGGCGCGATCGCGCTGCTGCTGCTGTTCCCGCTCTCGCTCGCATCCGGCGTGTTCATGCCCGTGGATCAGCTGCCCGCGGTCGTGGCGGACCTGGCGGCACTCACCGCCACCTACCACCTGTCCGAGCTGGCCTACCAGGCGGCCGGGTTCGGCGCACACGGCGACACCCTGGTGCACGTGGCCGTGATCGGGGCGTGGTGGCTCGCGTCGCTGGCGGCGGTCGCCGTCACGTACCGGCGGATGGTCGGCAGCCAGTTCGCCTGAGCGCCAGGGGTGCCGGAGCGACCCACACGGGCGGGCTAGGATGACAGCCATGCGCCAGCAGCCCGGCCTCCCGACGTCACCGCCCGGTGGCGTCGACGTCTGGCAGCGCTGGATGCCGGCGTGGCACGTCTACAACCTCGGCGTGCTCGTCGCGACGACGCTGCTCGCGTTGACGTCCGGCCAGGTCTCCGACGCCGAGCTGCCGGGCGTGCTCGGGGTCAGTGCCATGCTCGTGGTCGGCTACTGGGTGACCTGGATGCAGGACGACCCGTGGAGCCGGCCGACCAGGCTGCGCATCGCCCACGCGGTCCTCCTGCTGGGCACCTTCGCGTTTCTGCTCCACCTCGCGCCCGCCTTCGCGTTCCTCCAGTTCGCGCTCTACGCGCAGCTGTTCTTCATCCTTGAGACCCGGCTGGCGGTCGTCGCCGGCCTGTCCGTGGGCGTCATCATGGCCGGCCATGCGCTCGCGGACACCGGGGGCGACGTGGCCGACGCCGCGCCCGCGATGGTGCTCCAGCTCGCGGCCGCCGCTGCGTTCACGATGCTCTCGGCATGGATCGGCGCGATCATCGTCCAGAGCGCGGAACGCCAGGCGCTGCTCGAGCAGCTGGCCGCGACCCGGGCGGAGCTCGCCGCGGCAGAGCGGGAGGCGGGCGTCGCGGACGAGCGCGCGCGGCTGTCACGCGAGATCCACGACACCCTCGCGCAGGGCTTCGCGAGCGTGGTCACCCACCTGGAGGCGGCCGACGCCGTGCTCGACACCGAAACGGACCGGGCACGGACGCACGTCCAGGCCGCCGAGGCGGTGGCCCGCGCCAGCCTGGATGAGGCGCGCGGCCTGGTCTGGACGCTTCGCCCGGCGGTGCTCGCGGACGGGGGGCTGCCCGCGGCGCTCCAGCGCGTGGTGGCGGGCGCAGGCCCGGGCGTCGAGCTGACCATCTCTGGCGTGGCGCGGCCGCTCCACCCAGAGGTGGAGGTCACCCTCCTGCGAGCAGCGCAGGAGGCGCTCACGAATGCCCACCGGCACGCGCACACGACGCGCGTCTCTGTGACGCTGACCTACTTCGACGACGAGGTATCGCTGGACGTCATCGATGACGGCCAGGGATTCGACCCTGCGGCCATCGCACCGCCCGGGCCCGACGGCGGCCACGGCCTGCGCGGGATGCGCGAGCGCGCCGAACGGCTGGCGGGTCGCCTCGACATCGAGAGCACGCCCGGCGAGGGCACCGCCATCGCGCTCGCGCTACCCGCGCTACCCGCCCCCTCGGCGCCCCGCCCATGACGGCACTGCGCCTGCTGCTCGTCGATGACCACCCGGTCGTACGCACCGGGCTGCGGGGCATGTTCGAGTCCGACCCCGGGTTCACGGTCGTGGGCGAGGCGGCCGATGGGGCCGCGGGCGCCGACCTCGCGGCGGACCTTCGGCCGGACGTGGTGCTGATGGACCTCCAGATGGCCCCTGTCGACGGGGTGGAGGGGATCCGGCGCATCCGCTCGCGACCCGGCGCGCCGCCCGTGCTGGTGCTGACCACATACGACTCGGACGTCCAGATCCTGCGCGCCATCGAGGCCGGCGCCGCTGGCTACCTGCTCAAGGATGCGCCGCGGGAGACGCTGTTCGCCGCGGTCCGCTCCACGGCGGCCGGCGGGTCGGCCCTGGCACCCACCGTCGCAGCCCGGCTCCTCGGCCGCCTCTCACCTGGCGCGTCCGCGCGCGGCGGCACGGACACGCTCACCGTGCGCGAGCTGGAGGTCATCCGCCTCGTGGCGCGCGGCGCCTCCAACAAGGAGATCGCACGCGACCTGCGCATCTCGGAGGCGACCGTGAAGACGCACCTGCTCAAGGTCTTCGAGCGCCTGGGCGTCGCCGACCGGACGTCCGCGGTCACCACCGCCATGGAACGCGGTCTCATCGAGCTGCCCGGCCGCGACTGACCGCTACCAGGTCGGGTGCGCGGACATCCCTCCGTCGACCACCAGGTCATGGCCCGTGATGAACGATGCCATGGGGGAGGCGAGGAAGACGCACGCATCCGCCACGTCCGACCCCTGCCCGAGCCGACCCAGCGGCGCGGCGGCAAGCCAGCGACGGACGCCGGACGGCCACCCGTCCTCGATGCCGTCCCGGTGGATCAGCCCGGGCGAGACCGTGTTCACGCGCACGCCCTGCGGTCCGTACTCGAGGGCGGCCGCACGCGCGTGCATGATCACGGCCGACTTGGACGCGGCGTAGTGCGCATGCCCGTACGCCGGCTGCGACCCCTCGATGGACGCGATATGCGTGATCGACCCCCCGCCCTGTGCCGCCATCACGCGCGCGGCCGCCTGCGTACACGCGAACGTGGCGCCCAGGTTCAGGTCCACGACCGCGTTCCAGTCCGCCAACGACATGGACGCGAGCGACTGCACCGGCTGCACGCCCGCGTTGTTCACGAGCGCGTCCAACCGCCCGAACGCCTCCACCGCCGCCCGCACGACGGCCTCGCAAGCAGCCTCCTCGGCGAGGTCCGCCTCGACCGCGATCGCGCCGCCGCCCGTCGCCCGCAGCTCCGCGACGAGCCCGTCGGCGAACGCCGCGTCCGAGCGGTACTGGAGCACGACCGATGCGCCGGCAGCGGCGAATCCCCGCGCGATGTGGCCGCCGATGCCCCGGCTCACCCCGGTGACCAGGGCAACCCGTCCGCCAAGGTCGATCATCCGTGTTCCTCCGGGGCATCCGCGGAGTGCGCTGGCCGCATGCGCGCCAGGCCGTCGAGCAGCAGGTCCAGCCCGAACGCGAAGTCCACGTCAACGCCCGCCCCGGCCGCCGCCGCGTGCTCGACCAAGGTGCGCAGCGCGGGGTAGGTCTCCGACGGCAGTCGCGTCGCCATCTCGGCGGCCAGCTGCTGGGAGTCGGCCGGGTCGAACGCCCACGCCTGCTGCTGCATCGCGAAGCCATAGGTGTGGCTGTCGAGCGCCATGAGGGCGTGGCCGGTGACCGCCGGCGAGAACCCCGCTGCGAGCAGGGTCGCGATCATGCCGTCGAGGTACCGCAGCCGAGCCGGCCCGGGTTGGAGCCGAGACTCCAGCACCGAGGCCGCCCACGGGTGGCGGCGGAGCACCCCGTGCGCGGAGATCGCGCTCTGCCGGATGCCGGCGCGCCAGTCGTCACCCGGCACCGGCACCGTGAACTCCGCCGAGACCAGGTCCGCGAGGCCATCGAGGATGTCCTCCTTGCCCGACACATGCTTGTACAGCGACATCGCCTCCACCTTGAGCGCCTGACCCAGGCGGCGCATCGAGACCCCGTCGATGCCTTGCTCGTCCGCGAGGCGTAGCGCGGTGCGCAGCACCTTGTCGCGCGTGACGGGGGCCCGTCGACGACGTGCGGGCCGTTCCGGGGAGGCTCGTTCCATGCGCACAGTCTCCCGTCCCGGTGACGGCTTGACAAGGTGTACGGCGTAGTCCCAGGATTACGGCGTAGCCACGGCTTACACTGTAGCACGCAACGACTGCCGGGTGGCAGCAGGAGGCCAGTCATGTTCGGCTCCATCGTCGCGCTCGTGGGGGTCCTGGTGGTGGCTGTCGGGGTGCTCGCAGCCGGCTTCGTGCTCGGCATGCGCAGCAAGTCCCCGCTCGTCCGGCTGCTGGGCACCGACCAGTGCCTGCGTCTGCGGCGGGTCCGGACGCTCGACGCGCTCCAGGCAGCCTGACCAATCCCGGTCAGCCCGCCCGCAGGACCCCCAGCAGCCGGGTCACCTCGGCCGCGATCGCGGCGCGTCCGGCTCCCTGATAGCGGCGCGGATCCACCATGGCGGGGTCCCCCGCCAGCGATGCCCGCACCGCGTCCGTGTAGACGTGGTTGAGGTGGGTCGCGATGTTGATCTTGGTCATGCCCGCGTCGATGGCCCGGCCCAGCTCGTCATCCGGCACGCCGCTGCTGCCATGCAACACGAGCGGCACGGGAACGGTCTCGCGGAGCCGGCGGATGAGCGGCAGGTCCAGCGCGGCGTCGCGGGTGGTCATGGCGTGGCTGGTGCCCACCGCCACGGCCAGCGCGTCCACGCCGGTCGCCGCCACGTACGCGGCCGCCTCGGCGGGATCCGTGCGGGCGCCCGGCGCATGGACGCCGTCCTTGCCGCCGACCTCGCCCAGCTCCGCCTCCACCCAAGCGCCACGGGCGTGGGCCGCGTCCACCACCCCGCGCGTCGCCCGGACGTTGTCCGCGTACGGCAGGCGGGATGCGTCGAACATCACCGACGGGATGCCGAGCGCGATCGCCTCGTCGACGAGCGCCTCCGACTCGGCGTGGTCCAGGTGGACGCTCGCGGGGACCCGTGCGCCGCGGGCGAGCGCCAGGGTCGCGGCCGCGATCGGCTCCAAGCCCCCGTGGTACGCGACGCAGTTCTCGCTGATGGCGAGGACCACGGGGACGCCGGCCGCCTCGGCCCCCAGGACGAGCGCCTCGGCGTGCTCGATGCCGATGACGTTGAAGGCGCCGACGCCCCGACCGGCAGCCCGGGCTGGGGTCACGATGGCGGCAGCGGGCACGAGCGGCATCAGCGGGCTCCGATGGTGGTGGACGGGGCGGCTCCGACCAGGTCGAGGGCGAGCATGGCAGCCCCGAGCGACCCGGCGCGGTCGCGTGGCAGGAACGTCCCGCGCACCTCCTCGACGATGCGCAGCTCTCCATCCACCAGCGCGCCTTTGAGGCTCGTGCCACCGACGTCGACCGCTGCGACGCACCGCCCTGTGGCCGCGGTTGCGCTCTCATGCTCGATCATCGCCACGATGGTGCACCTTCGCGCGCGGGCGCGCAGCGGTTCCGCAGCGGTCGCTCGAGGGTCTCCGTGCACCGCCAGGAGCAAATCACCAGCTGCTGGAGCTGCTCGCTGCGCGCGGTCACGTCGAGGCCGACGAGCTTGATGGCGGCCGCATGGCCCACGGGGCGATCCGGGGAGCGCTCCCCGATCGCGATCACCAGCTTGCCCTGCGCGTCTCCGTCGATCATGCGGCGGAGCGCGTCGGGGACCTCCTCGAGGGGATACGTGCGGTCGATGACCGGCCTGAGCGTGCCATCGGCGACGAGGCGCAGCGCTGCCTGCGAATCGGTCGGGTCATTGGGTCTCCAGGCGAGCATCAGGCCCACCTTCCGGGAGTGACCCAGGGAGATGGCGGGTCCCACCACCAGCGTCTGAAGGATGCGCAGCGTGGACGGGCTGCCGAACGTGGCGTAGCGGCCACCCGATCGGAGCACCTTGCGCCACGCGAACACAGACCGCGTGCCCGCCGTATCCAGGATCAGGTCGTAGCACCTGCCCAGTCGGGTGACGTCCTCCTGCGTGTGGTCGATCACGTGGTCCACGCCCAGGGCGCGCACCATGTCCAGCTTGGCGGTGCGCGCGACACCGGTCACCTCCGCGCCGGCCGCCTTCGCCAGCTGGACCGCGAACGGGCCCACGCACCCGGACGCACCGTTGATGAGCACCCGCTGGCCGGGCTTCGCACCACCCATGGAGCGCAGCCCCTGGATGGCGAGCAGCGCCGATTCCGGCAGCGTGGCGGCGTCCTGGAGGCTGACCTCCGCGGGCACCTTGTGCCACGCCTTCTCGGGTGCCTTGGCCAGCTCCGCGAACGCGCCCGAGCCATGGTTCGTGAGGTCCGCCATGACGCGATCGCCGACCCGCAGCCCGGTCACGTTGGAGCCTACCGCCACGACCTCGCCGGCCGCATCCAGGCCCGTCCGCCGCGATCGAGGTCCGCGCGCCCCGACCGCCAGGCGCGAGATCGCGGGCGTGCCGGTGAGGTAGTCGATGTCAGCCCGGTTGACCGACGCGAACCGGACGCGCACCACCACGTCATCCGCTGTCGGCACGGGATCCGGCAGGGTCTCGAGACGGAGCACGTCCGGCGACCCATAGCGGTCGCGGGTCCAGGCGCGCATCAGCGCGAGGGTCCGGCGTGGTCGCGGACGGGGACGGTGGCGGACTCGGCATTCACGTCACCGATGCTACCGTGACAAGTGCGTGGCGTGACTCGGTGCCGTCACCCGGTGTGGCACCGGATCCCGGATTGCGTCCGGCCCGGTGGCGATGGGCGATCAGCGCGCTGGCCGTAGCTGCTCCCCGTTCCGGTACGCTGCGTCGGTGAGCGGCCTCACCCAGTTCCACGCGGCGCCCGGCGTCATCGACCTGGCCTGGGGCCACCCGGACCCCGAGCTGCTGCCGGCCGACCTGATCGCGGAGGCGGCTGCGGCCGCGCTGCACCGGTACGGCCCTGACGCGCTGGGGTACGGCGCATCCGCGGGTCCGCCACCGCTGCTGGACTGGCTGCGCGGGCATCTGGCGCGCATCGACGGGCGCGCCCCGGACGCGGGCGAGCTGATGATCACCGCGGGCGTGTCGCAGGGCCTGGTGATGACCGTCACGGGGCTGACGCAGCCAGGGGATGCGGTGCTGGTACCCATCCCCACCTATCACCTCGCGCTGAGCATCCTGCGCGAGCACCCCGTGCGCATCGTGCCGGTGGCCACGGACGAGGACGGACCACTGCCCGCTGCGGTCGTGGCGACGGCGGATGCACTGCTCGCCGAGGGTGTGCGCCCGCGCCTGCTGTACACGGTGCCCACGAGCGGCAACCCGACGGGCATCACCGTGCCCCTCGAGCGGCGGCGCCAGCTCGTCGCGGTGGCGGCCGGTCGGGGCACGATCCTGGTCGAGGACGACGTGTACCGCGAACTCGCCTACGACGCCCCCGCGCCGCCGTCGCTCTGGTCACTCGCCGCGCCGGGTGCGGTGGTGCGCCTGGGCTCGTTCTCCAAGACGCTCGCGCCGGGGCTGCGGCTGGGATGGCTCACCGCGGACGCGACGACCGTCCAGCGGTTCGTGAACGGCGGTCTCATCGACTCCGGCGGCGGCGTCGCGCACTTCGCCGCGATGGTCGTCGCTGAGCTGGCGGTCTCCGGCGCGTACGAGGCGAACCTGGTCCGGTTGCGCACGGTCTTGGCGGCGCGGCGCGATGCGATCGTGGACGCCCTGCGGACACACGCCCCGGAGCTGGACTTCCGCGAGCCGTCGGGTGGCTACTTCGTGTGGCTGCGGCTGCCCGACGGTCTGACCGCACGCGAGCTCCGCCCGGTCGCGGAGCGCCTCGGCGTGTCCTACCTGCCCGGCGAGGTGTTCACGGCCGGCACCGACGTGGGACGCGACCAACTGCGCCTGTGCTTCACGCGCTACGCGATCCCCGATCTCGTGGAGGCAGCGCGCCGGCTGGGAGCCACGGTCCGGGAGGGACGCGTCTCCCGCGCCTGAGCCGCGTGACGCCACGCCGGACACACGAAGGTGCCCGGATGAACCCTCGCGTCCCCGTTCCCACCGCGCCTGGTCTTGCGACCCGCGCCTGCGGTCCTGGTTCCTCGCTGGCCCCTCCGGGCAAGAACAACAATAGGCGCCTGGCCCTGGGCTGCACAAGCGACTTGTCCACGCGATTCCGGGAACGTGTCGGCGCTGTCCACCGTTTGTGCACAGTCGACGTGCGCGCGCGCCGCGCACTCGTCCGGCGGGCGTGCTATGTGCCGGCCCGAAGCCCCGGCAGCACCAGGTCCATGGGCCGCTGCGAACACGGCTCGAATGCGTGCCCGACGGGGCTCCACGACGTGCTCCCGGAATCTCGCCATCATCACCCCGACGTTGATGGGCTGCTGCGCTTCCTGGTCCTGCTGGTGCCCGTCTGGTGGGCATGGATGGGGTTCACCTGGTTCGCCACCGCGTTCGACAACGACGACACCCTGCACCGGCTGGCGTACCTCTCGGCGGGACTGGGCATCGTCTGGTTGGCGGCATCGGTCGAATCGGTCGGTCGGGGGTCGGACACGAGTTTCGTGCTCGCCTACGCGTTCGTCATCGCGGTGCTCATCGGGTTGTTCTGGTGCGACCGGGCGGCGCGGACGGATGCCCGAGCCCCCACCTGTTCATCTACGCCGGCATCGCGGCCGTCGGGGTGGGTGTCCAGCTCACCCTCGAGAGCACGTTCCCGGGTGCGGACGCCGCCACCTCAGACGGCGCACGGCTCGTGCTGTGCGCCGGCGCGGCGCTGCGGCTCGCGGCGCTGCGGCTCGCGGCGCTGGCGTTCATCGCGTGGACCACGAGTTCGCTCCGCGACCGCGGTGTGCGCGCGCGGCTTCTGGCGGCGGCGTCGGTCGTGGCGGTGGCGGCGATCGAGTCGGCGGCGATGCTGCCCGCGCCGGTCGTCGCCGCCGGGGTGCTGGCCATCGTGGTCGGTCTGACGGCGTGGCAGGAGCGCTCCTCCGACTGACCGCTGGGCACGGGAACGGTACGTGGTCGGGCGACCGGCAGGGGGAGGGGCGCGCGGGCTATGCTCGGGACACCGTGAGTGTCGCCCTCGTCTTGCTCGTGTCGATCGCAGCCGGCGGCTTCGGATCCCTCGTGGGCATCGGTGGCGGGTTGATCATCGTCCCCGTCCTGACGACGATGCTGGGCTACGACATCAAGGTCGCCATCGCCGCCAGTCTGATCGGTGTCATCGCGACGTCGGTCGGCGCCTCCGGCCACTACCTCGCGACGGGCATCGCGGACCGGCGGCTGGGCGTGACCCTCCTGGTCGCGACGGCGCTGGGCGGCCTCACCGGCGGCATCCTGTCCCGCTATCTCGACGCGCGGATGCTGGCGCTGCTGTTCGGCATCCTGTTGCTGTTCGTGGCGGTCCAGATGACGCGCCAGTTGCGCGGGTCGGGCAGGGTGATCGCGGCTGCGGACCACCCCGACGGGCAGGGCTTCGACTCCAGCTATGTCGAGCCCACGACCGGTGCCGTGGTGGGCTACCGGGCACGCCGACTGCCGTTCGCGAGCGCCATCAGCTACGTCGCGGGCAACATCTCGGGCCTTCTGGGCGTCGGCGGCGGGATCATCAACGTGCCCACCATGAACGTGGTCATGGGCGTGCCCATCCGCGTGGCGACCACCACGTCCACGTTCATGCTGGGCGCCACGGCCGCCACCAGCGCGATGCTCTATGAGAGTTCCGGCCAGCTCGACCCGCTGCTTGCGGCACCCGTGGCGCTGGGCGTGTTCCTGGGGGCGCGCGGAGGTGCGCTGTTCTCCCGGCGCGTCTCGCCGCGACAGCTGCGCATCATCTTCGTGGCCGTGGCGCTGTTCTTCGCAGCCCAGATGTTCCTCAAGGTCTGGACGCTCAGCCAGGGGCCAGGCGGATGAGCGCCGTGACTCCGACGCCTCCGATACCCCCGCGCGTGGATCCGGCCGGCCGACCGATCGCCGCGTCTCGCGGCACCCGTGCCGTGCTCGCCGTGGGCACCGCGGTCAGCGTCACGTGCTTCGTGCTCGCGCTGGTGCTGGAGTTCCTGGGCCGGCCGACGGGCGGCGGGTCCGCGACCGACCTGGGTGCTGTGCTCCGGTCCGCGTCCGCGCTGGAGGCCTGGGGCTGGGCCACGCTAGGCACCTACGCCGTGATCATGTCCCCCGTCGCGGCGATCATGGCGACGGCCCTGGAGTACCTGCGCGCGGGTGACCGCCGGACGGCCTGGACCGCGGCGGGTGTGCTCGTCGTGCTGGCCGTGAGCCTCGGTGTGTCGCTGCTCAGCCGCTGATCGGTGCGCCGGGGCGCGGATACCTTGCCACTGGCCATGCTGCTCGGGGCATGGACGCCGCACGGATGGGGTGTCGGCAAGGCCCGCCGGCCCGATGTCGCGTGGCCCGTCGGCCCGATGTCGCGTGGCCCGTCGGCCGGATGACGCGCGGCCGCCCGGTACGAGCGGCACGACCGAGGGCGCGCACCCCGGCCGCACGCTGGTCCCGATATGCCCCGAGCAGCATGGCGGTGCGGGGGACCGGTCGGCACGGCCGCCAGGGCGAGGCGCATCAGGACCCTCCGAGCATGGCCCGTGCGGCGAGGCCCGGCGGCAGCGAACCGGTCCTCGCGAGCGTGTCGTGGAACTCCCGCAGCGTGCCCGCGGGCAGCTCCGGCATGGCCACGTCCGCCAGACCACGCTGCGCGAGCCACTCGGCACGGATGCGCAGGATCTCGAGGCAGCCGGTGAGGTACGCGGAGGCCTGCGTGGGCCACCACGCGTAGCGCCCGATCTCGGCACGGGCGGTCGGTTCGGGCATGGCGAGCCGCTCCACGAGGTAGGTTACCCCCTCCTCGAATGTCATCTCGCCCAGGTGCATGCTGGTGTCGATGACGATGCGCGCGGCGCGGAAGATCGTCGCCTCCAGGTGGTACAGCTCCTGGAGCGGCTCCTGGAAGAAGCCGTGCTCGCGCATCACGCGTTCCGCGTACAGGGCCCAGCCCTCGTTGAAGTAGGGCGTGGAGAGCACCCGCCGCAGCTTCGTGGCGTGGATCCGGCGCATCACGAGGTGCCAGTGGTGCCCTGGGTAGGCCTCGTGGACCGCGGTCGTCGGGATGCCGCCGTGGTTGTTGTTCTCCAGCCGCGCATCGATCTCCTCGGGCGGTGCCCCGTCGGGTGCGAAGGGCACGAAGAAGTGGCCGGTCAGGGAGTCGGAGAAGGCCGGCGGCGCCATGTAGGACGCAACGCCAAGGACCGGCCGCTGGAAGACCGGGCTCGGCTCCACCGCGCAGTGCTCGCCCTCGGGCAGGCTGACCAGGCCCCGGTCGACCAAGAAGTCCCGGGCGCGCTCGGTCCAGACCTCGTAGGTCTGACGCATCGCCTCCTCGGTCAGCGGATGATCCTTGTTGGCGGTGGAGATGACCTCGTGCCAATCGGGGGTGCCCGCGATCCGATCCGCGAGCGTGCGCATCTCGGCGTCCAGCCGGTCGAACTCGCGCTGGCCCATGTCACGCAATGTCCGAGCGTCGTAGGCGAGCGCCTCCCGTTGCTGCAGCACCGCCGTGTAGCGCTGCTCCCCGAACACCCACGAGCCGTGCGCCTCGGTCGCGAACGCGCCCAGGAACGCGGCCCAGCGCTCGAACGCCTCCGCCACGGGCGCACCTGCGGCGTGCAGCCGGTCCTTGAGCTCCAGCGGCTCGACCTCGTCGGGCAGGAGCTCGCGGACATAGCGCGCGCTGCTCCTCGCGGACGCCATCGCCCGATGCACGATCAGCGGATGCGCCAACGCGGGGTCGAGGTTGGCGCGCCCGTGCTCCAGGAGCCGTGGTGCCTGGGCCAGGCGCGCGCAGGCAGCATCCACCAGGTCCTCGACCGGGCGCAGTCGATGCAGGAACAGCGAGAACAGGCCGTCCGTGATCGGGCCCGAGTAGGTCAGCGGGTCGCGGCGCCATCCCTGCCACTCCGCCTGGACCAGGCGCCCGCGCAGCATGGCGATGGCGAGATCGCGATCGATCCGCTCATCGGGGGACAGGTCCGCGTCCGGCAGCGCCTCGAAGCGCCGCAGGTACGCGGCAACGTCCGAATCACGCAGCTCGAAGGCGTCCGCGGACAGGTCGTCAAGCTTGTCGTCGTAGGCGGGCAAGCCAAGGCGGCTCGCCAGCGTGGGCGAGTGACTGAACTCGGTCTCCAGGAACTCGTCGACCAGCTGGGCGAGCGTGGTCATGGGGTCTCTCTCCTGGCGTGGGGCCGGCCGTCAGGGGGCGCGGCGGTCGATGAACCGGCAGCGCGGAGCGACGGCACACGCGTCGCAGGCGGGCTTCCGGGCGTGGCAGGTGCGACGGCCATGCTGGATCAGGTTGACATGCGCCTCGTGCATCTGGTCGGGCTCCAGCATCGCGAGGTACAGCTCGTGGGCCTCGTCCGCGGTCGCCTTGGGCGGGATGAGACCGATGCGCAGGCTCACCCGTTCCACGTGCCGGTCGACGGGCATGAGCGGGGTGCCGAAGCTGAACAGGAGCACGACGCTGGCGGTCTTGCGACCGATGCCGTCGATGGCGGTCAGCCAGTCTCGGGCCGCCAGGGCGGGCATCGCGCCCAGGAACTCCAGGGAGTGGCTGCCGGTCGCCTCGCGGATGGTCCGGAGGGCGGACTGGATGCGCGGCGCCTTCTGGTTGGCAAGACCGCCGGGGCGGATGGCGTCCGTGAGCTCCGCGATCGGCGCCTGCTCGACGGCGTCCCAGTCGGGAGTGATCGCGTCCTCCAGGCCGATGCCGCCCCAGCCCGGGCGGTTGATCCGGGGGGCCGCCGCCCGGTCCGCCGCCCGGGCCTCCTCCGGTGGGGTGCCCTCCGGT
>Ga0105047_10003640_pt1 | contig 27134 bp, 24 predicted proteins | sample MAT04_FD_78384 | JGI IMG/M metagenome (GOLD analysis project Ga0105047, IMG submission 78384) | Freshwater microbial communities from Lake Fryxell liftoff mats and glacier meltwater in Antarctica - MAT-04 (megahit assembly) | ecosystem: Environmental > Aquatic > Freshwater > Ice > Liftoff... | reverse complement strand
CGGGCGGGTTGGGCCGTTGAACCATGATTCTAGGGCCATCGGCCATCGGTGTGCCCATGCCATGGAGGCTTCAGCGCCGGTTAACGCAAACCGTTTAATATTTGCATTTCAGTCTAGACTTATAGGGAGGCTCTCATGCTGCTTCGCACCACCTTCACTCCGCGCACTCTTGTATTGGCTCTGTCACTGGCTGCGAGCGCTTCCCTGTGGGCCGCAGACCCGGTCACCGATGCGCTGCAATTGGCTTATGCACCGTACCGCGCCGCCTTGTTCAAGACCAATACAGGATCACAAGCCGATTCGCAGCAGGTGATCGGGCAGGCACAGGCGGCCTGGACGCAGATCGTCAGCCAGTTTGGCAGCAAGCCGGTTGCGCCCTATGACCGGGACACCGGGTTCGCAGCGTCGCTTAGCGAGGTAAGCCGGGTGTATGCCAAAGCGGCGGATGAAATCAGCAAAAACCAGCTCGCTGCCGCCCACGAAACGCTGGAGCATGCGCGCGAGGTGATGGCCGGGCTGCGTCACCGCAACAATGTGATCGTATACAGCGACCATATGAACGCGTATCACGCTCAAATGGAGCGTATTTTGATGGAAGGCGTCCAATGGATTGACCAACCCAAGGGGCTGCTGGAACTCACCGCACAAACCGGTGCACTGGAGTATCTGGCTCGGCAGCTGGACACACAGGCGCCGGCTGAGTACGTCGCCAATGCGGAGTTCAAAGCGCAGCTCAATGCGGTTCAACAATCGGTGGCAGACCTGAAAGTGGTCTTGCTGGCGCAAGATGCTTCGGCAGTTAAATCGGCAATCGGCAAGCTGAAGGGGGCGTACAGCAAAATGTTTGTGAAGTTTGGTTGAGGCCGCGTGCTGAGAGGGTGTCAGCAAAGTGGAGGCCGTGTCAGATAGAATCGTATTGCGGCGCAGCAATAACCTTGCTGCAGCAAACCAGCCGCGGCGACCAACATCTATCCGATGGCATCCACACCTTCCAAAGAGCTTTTTATTCTGGGTTTGACCCGACAAGGCAAGACGTTTCGCCCCAGCGACTGGGCTGAGCGTCTGGCGGGGGTGATGAGCCAGTTTCGTCCTGGTGGCCCGCAGCCTGGCAGCCATCTGGGGTACTCCCCGTGGTGTGTGCCAACGTCCATTGGCCAGGTGAAGTGTGTGATTGTCCACCGCGATCTGCGTGAATATGACGTGATGGCGTGGGATTTTTGCCTGAACTTTGCCAAAGACAACGAATTGCAGGTCAGCGAAACCCGTCCTGTTCCCGATTAGCAGAAACAAAAAAGCCGTTCAGTTGAACGGCTTTTTTGCTTTGCTGGCAGCGCACCCTTACAAAACGGCGCGCTGAGTTTTTAAAGACCCTGCGCGTGCTTTTTGCCTAAAATTAGGCTGCGAGTGCCAAGGCTTTCACCTTGGTAGCCAAACGGCTCTTGTCGCGTGCTGCTTTGTTTTTGTGGAAAATGCCTTTGTCTGCCACGGTGTCAACCACGGCTTGCATTTTCGCAAACAGTTCTGCGGCTTTGGTCTTGTCGCCGGCAATAACTGCTTTCTCGACGTTCTTGACCGCAGTACGGTACTTGGAACGCAAAGAAGTGTTTGCTGCATTGATTTTGACGTCCTGACGGACGCGCTTACGGCCCGACGCAAGGCGCGGGTTCTTTTTCTTGGGTTTTCCAGATGCCATAGTAATAGTTCCTTGTGTTCGAGGATGATGCCAGCAAAGCCTGCTATTGTAACAGCTACACTTGACCTGTGAGTCTCTTCAAATCCGCCTCTACCGTCTCCCTGTTGACCCTGGCGTCGCGCATCACCGGGCTGGTGCGTGAACTGCTGATTGCTTCCACGTTCGGCGCCAGCGCCATGACGGATGCGTTCAACGTGGCATTTCGCATTCCCAACTTTTTCCGCCGCCTGTTTGGCGAAGGGGCCTTCAGTCAGGCTTTTGTGCCGGTTCTGGCGGCGACACGCGCGCAGCAGGGGCAGGAGAACACCCATTTGCTGGTGGACCGTGTGGCAACAGTCCTGGCCTGGGCCCTGTTACTGACCTGTGTGCTGGGGGTGGTCGGTTCGCCTCTGCTGGTCTGGGCCATGGCCAGTGGATTGCAGCAAAACCCCCGGGGCTTTGAGGTGGCTGTGGTGATGACCCGCTGGATGTTTCCCTACATCGGCTTCATGTCGATGGTGGCATTGGCAGCCGGGGTGCTCAACACCTGGAAGCGGTTTGCCGTGCCTGCCGTGACGCCTGTTTTGTTGAATCTGTGCATGATTGTGGCCGCCTGGCTGGGCGGGCCATGGTTCAAGTCCATGGGGCTGGAGCCCATTTATGCCCTGTGTGCGGGGGTATTGGCGGGCGGAGTTTTGCAATTGACCGTCCAGTTTGTAGCCCTGCACAAAATGGGTTTGATGCCGCGCGTGGACTGGCGCCTGACCGCCATTCGCGCCGCCTGGGCGGACCCGGGCACCAAAAACGTGGCCCGGCTCATGGTGCCCGCACTGCTGGGCGTCAGCGTGGCGCAGATATCCACCTTGATCAACACGCAGATTGCCTCGCACCTGCCCAGCGGAAGCGTGAGCTGGCTCACCTACGCAGACCGCCTCATGGAATTCCCCACCGCGATGCTGGGCGTGGCATTGGGCGTGGTGCTGATGCCGCAGCTGGCTCTTGCCAGTGCGTCGGGCGACGCCAAAAAGTACTCGGCGCTGCTGGACTGGGGCCTGCGCATCGTGGTGCTTTTGTCGGTGCCGTGCTCCATTGGATTGCTGATATTTTCCAAGCCCCTGGTTGCGGTGCTGTACCACTATGGCGCTTTCACCGAATTTGATGTGCAGCAGACCACTGTGGCCCTCATGGGGTGGGGCGCCGGTCTAGTGGGCATCATTGCCATCAAGGTGCTGGCACCCGGCTATTACGCCAATCAGGACATCAAAACCCCGGTGCGCATTGCCGTGGCGGTGCTGGTGATTACGCAGTTGCTTAATCTGGCATTGGTGCCTATCTTTAAGCATGCGGGCTTGTCTCTGTCCATCAGCTTGGGCGCCTTGATCAACGCCTTGTGGTTGCTGGCAGGTTTACTCTGGCGCAAGCGCTACCGGCCGGAGCCGGGGTGGGGTGTTTTTATCGCCCAGGTGCTGGCTGGCGGCGCCTTGCTGGTGATCTATCTGTTGTGGGCTGCGCAGGCGTTTCCCTGGATTGAGTTGCGCAGCGAGAGCCTCAAGCGCATTGGCTTGCTGGCGCTGTTGCTGGTGGGATCCGGGGCGGTATATCTGGGGGCCGTGTGGGCCGCCGGTCTGAATTTGCGGCAGTTCATGCGCCGCTAAAATTTGTGGGGGGATCAACATGAACCTGTCTTTTGACGTGCCCACTCCGCTGGATTACTTTTCCACGCTGGTGCACAGCGATAGCGACTTTGCGCTGTTTGAAGCGGCCGTGAGCCTTGCGCAGGATGAATATCCCGAACTGGACGTGCAGACCATTCTGGGCGAGGTGGATCAGCTTCAGGCGCGCCTGCGCCGGCGCATTCCCGCCGATGCCGCGCCGATCCAGAAGCTTCGCCTTCTGAACCAGTTCTTTTTTCAGGACCTGAAATTTGGCGGCAACGTCAACGACTACTACGACCCGGACAACAGCTACATCAGTGCGTTGTTGCACACGCGCCGGGGAATTCCCATCACGCTCGCGGTGCTGTGGATGGAATTGGCGCAGGGGCTGGGTCTGTCGGTGCGGGGAGTCGGGTTTCCGGGGCATTTCATGGTGAAGGTTTCCCTGCCCATGGGGCAGGCCGTGATCGACCCCCTGAGCGGTAAATCGCTGAGTCGGGAAGACCTGGCCGAGCGGCTGGAGCCGTACCGCAGGCGTAGCGGCCTGCTCGACGAATTCGAGGCGCCGTTGGGGCTTTACCTGCAGACGGCACCACCTCGGGACATCATCGCGCGCATGCTGCGCAACCTGAAAGAAATCCACCGTAACCAGCGGGACTGGCCGCGTTTGCTGGCCATTCAGGAGCGCCTGATTGTGTTGCTGCCCGAGTCGTGGCCTGAATACCGTGACCGGGGTTTGGCCCACTCGGAGCTGGGGCACACCGAGCAGGCGCTGGAGGACCTGGAGTGCTATTTGGTGCATGCCGACGATCTGGTGGATGTGGATGCTATTGCTGACCGGGTGGATGAACTGCGCCGTACCGGGCACTAGATTTTAGACTAAATAGGCCTATAGCCCCCGTCCCTATTGCATAAGCAGCTATATTTTTGATAGCGAAATGGCGCCTTATAGGGCCTTCTCGATAGTGGCTATGTGGCTTACAGCGAAGTCAAGGGCTCAGGCGACGCGAGTTGGCGGGATCGCGAAATACCAGCGGGTGTTCCTGGGCCTTGACCGTGGCCGCCTCGGCTACGGCGGCCTGCACCGTGTGGTGCAGAGGGCTCAGGCGGCATACCGGGTCGGTGGCTTCGGCGTCGTGCGCGAGCATGTAGGCTTGGCAACGGCAACCGCCCAGGTCTTCTTCCTTGTGGGCGCAACTAGAGCAGGGCTCCTTCATCCAGCCTGTGCCGCGGTAGCGGTTGAATCCGTCGGAATCAAACCAGATATCGCGCAAGTTGGTCTCTTTCACGTTGGGGAAAGTCAGGCCGGGTAACAGGCGTGCCGTGTGGCAGGGCAAAGCGAAGCCATCGGGTGCGATTGTCATAAACATGCTGCCCCAGCCGTTGACACACTTCTTGGCTTTGCCCTCGTGGTAGTCCGGTGCCACAAAATAGATCTTCATCGCGTCACCCAGCTTGGCGCGCCACTCTTCGGTGACCTGTTCTGCGTGCTTGAGCTGGGCATGCGTGGGCAGCAACTGCGAGCGGTTCACAAACGCCCACGAGTAATACTGCGTGTTGGCCAGCTCCAGGTATTCGGCGCCCATCTCGTGCGCCATGCGGATGATGCGGTCAATGTGGTCAATGTTCAGCCGGTGGATCACCACGTTCATCACCATCGGCCAGCCCTGGTCCTTGATGATCTTGCCGACTTTGTTTTTCAGGCTGAAGGTTTTTGTGTGGGACAAAAAATCATTCATCTCCCGCGTGGAATCCTGGAACGACAGCTGCACATGGTCCAGCCCGGCAGCTTTGAGGGCAACGGCGCGCTCCTCGGTCAGGCCGATGCCCGACGTGAGCAGGTTGGAATAGAAGCCCAGACGGCGGGCCTCGGCCACGATCACCTCCAGATCATCGCGCAAGAGGGGCTCGCCGCCCGACAAACCCAGTTGCACCGCACCCAGGGCGCGGCCCTGCTGCAGCACACGAATCCAGTCTTCGGTGGAAATTTCATCCTCGTGACGGGCAAAGTCCACCGGGTTGTAGCAAAACACGCAGTGCAGCGGGCAGCGGTAGGTCAGCTCAGCCAGTAACCAAAGCGGGGGGCCTGGGCGGGCGGGGGTGGGCAAGTTCGGTATTGCGTTCATGGTCTTACTCCCAGGACAGCCACAGCTGTTCTTTGGCCACATTCATGAAGCCGATGACATCAGCCTCCAGCCCGGTGGTTGAAAACGCTTTTTCTAGCTCTGTCACTACCTCGGCCACGCTGCGCTTGCCATCACAGCGCGTCATGATTTCGCCGGCTGCCTGGTTGAGCTTGACCATGCCTTCAGGGTAAAGCAGCACATGGCACTCTTGCGCAGGCTCGAACTGCAACCTGAAACCCGATGCAACCCTGGGAACCGACTGCAAAGTGAGCGCGCTCATGTGGTCACTCCGTACTTCAGCGCGATGGCATCGTTCAGCGCCCATAGGATGTCGAGCTTGAACTGCAATACTTCCAGCGCGCGTTCCTGCAGGGCGCGGGTGTTGAAATGCGCCAGGGTAATAGCCAGGCCCTGGTCTACATCGCGGCGCGCCTGGCTGATGCGGTTGCGAAAATAGCTCAGACCGTCCGAATCAATCCACGTGTAGTGCTCGGGCCAGGTCGCCAGCCTTTGTTTGTGGATCTCGGGGGCAAACAGCTCGGTTAGCGATGAACACACCGCCTCTTGCCACGGAGCACGACGCGCGAAGTTGACATAGGCATCCACCGCAAAGCGCACTGCTGGTGTCACATGGCGCAGGTCGGTCACCTCTTCGCGGGCCAGGCCGACTGCCTGCGCCAGACGCAACCAGGCCTCGATACCGCCTGCGTCCTTGACGCCCGCCAGCTCGAATCCATCGTGGTCCAGGATGCGCTGCACCCAGCCGCGGCGTATCTCGGAGTCCGGGCAATTGGACAGCACTGCACCGTCCTTGATCGGAATGGCAATCTGGTAGTAAAAACGGTTCGCCACCCAGCCCCGAATCTGCTCCGGCGTGGCGCGCCCGCCATTGAGCATGATGTTGAACGGATGGTGAATGTGATACGCCCGGCCACGCTCCCGCAGCTTGGCCTCAAATTCTTCCACGCTCCAGGCTGGTTCAGAGGCGGCCACACGGGTGCTGGCCTTGATGATTTCTGCTCGCATGGTCATAGGTTGATCTCGGCGCGGTCTTCACACAACGCAATGCCGGCACGGGTGAGCTCGGCATGTTGTGGGGAATCTTCGTCAAGAATTGGATTCGTGTTGTTGATGTGAATCAGCATGCGGCGCACATGCGGTGGCAGCTTGGCCAGGGTTTCCATCATTCCGCCGGGCCCGAACTGCGGCAGGTGCCCGATGCTACGGGCCGTTTTTTTACTCAGGCCCAGGCCGATCATTTCATCGTCGGTCCAGAACGTGCCATCAACCATGACGCAGTCGGCGCTGGCCATGGCATCCATGACCGGCGTGGTTATTTCTCCCAGGCCCGGCGCATAAAACAGCGTCTTGTTGCTAGCCGTGTCAGTGATCAACAGTCCGATGTTGTCGCCATCCACTGGCGCTTCGCGGTGCGGAGAATAGGGCGCAGCCTTGCTTTGCAAGGGTATGGCCCGCAGCAAGATGCCGGGCACTCCAGAAACCTGGAACGGCATGCCATCGATTGCGATGCGCTCGCGTTGTACACCGCAAAAATGACCCAGCACGCGAAAGATAGGGTTGCCGTGCTGCAGATCCTGCTCTACCGGATCGGTGCACCACACAGGCAGCGGTGCGGTGCGTTCACGCAGCATGAACAGACCTGTGGTGTGGTCGATCTGGCCATCCATCAACACAATGCCGGCGATGGCGGTGTCCCGGTCGGCGCGACCGGGTTGCAGCGTGGCACTGTTGCGGATCTGCTCCAGGATGTCGGGGGAGGCATTGAACAGGATGCCGTCAGCATCCGTGTCATTGCGGATGAAGATCGATGACTGCGTGCGGCTCTTGGCACGCACCGTTCCGTTGCGCACGCCTGCGCAGTTTCGGCAATTGCAATTCCATTGTGGAAATCCTCCGCCGGCTGCGGAGCCGAGAATGGTGATGCGCATAAGTTGTGCAGTGATGGCTGACGCGAAAGTCAGTCAATGGGTATTGAGTGGAATTTGAAAGAAGAACGGCGTCCGGACTTTCGCCCGGACGCCGTTTGTCGTTCACCCGCGATTAGCGAGCGGAAACATACAAATTAATTTCAAAGCCGAAGCGGAAATTAATTGCTGCTGGTTTTTGCCATTGCATAGAATAACTCCTTCAATAAACTTTGCGCGACACCGGCCGATGCGCGCGGGAATCTTTGTCTTCCCAATGAGCATCGTAATTGAGTATTGCCAATATGGGCTGTCACATGTGCACAGCCTTCGGGCAAACCCCTAGTAGAAACCTGCAATTATTACTCTGTGCTGTACCCCGAGCAAGCGCCATGGCGCACCTTCACCGTACCGACGGATTCAGCGCATAGCTTGCACGTGCAGGAGTGGGGCCATCCCCAAGGCATCCCGGTTGTTCTGCTGCATGGCGGTCCGGGCTCTGGATCTTCCACGTTATTGCGCCGCTTCATTAACCCAATGCACTTCAGGGTTATCAGCCCAGACCAACGGGGCGCGGGGAAAAGCGGCCCTGCAGGCGATATCCAGAAAAACACCACTGCAGACCTTGTGGCAGATATGGAACGCATCCGTCTTCAGCTGGGTATCGATCGCTGGCTCCTGGTGGGCGGCTCTTGGGGTGCCACGCTGGCGTTGGCGACCGCACTGGCACATCCCGAATCGGTGACGGGCCTCGTGCTGCGCGCCAGCTTTCTGGCTCGCCCACAGGACATAGATGGTTTTTTCTCCGGGGCGCCTGGGGTACTTTTGGACGGCTGGCGACAACTGCCGGAACTCGACCAAGACGCAGCGCTGGAAGTGGTGCGATCTTGGTTTGCCTGGGAGCAGTCAAAAAGCGGCGATACAGGACCACACGTTGCGTTACGCGGCGCTGCGTTGTCTGCCATGCACTGCCGCTACCGCATCCAAAGCCACTACCTGCGTAATGGCTGCTGGCTGCAGGATCCGCCACTGCTGGAACGTTTAGAGCCACTGGGCAACATGCGCATTGCGCTACTGCATGGGGCCGAAGACCGCGTGTGTCACGTGCAAGGCGCTATTGAATTGAGCGGGAAACTATCCAACTCTACATTGACAGTAGTGCCCAGTGCGGGCCACGCCCCGACCCATCCGGATATGGTGAGGGCGATGGTACAAACGCTGGACGACATCGCGCAGCATTGCTGGTGATGCACAGATCAGCCATTGCGTGTTTGCTTTGGCTATTTTGGGCGGGCCTGCCTTTATCGATGCGGGCAATCAACACGCTTTGAGAATTTCTGCACTCACCGACGGCACGGTTCTGCTACGTGGGAAATGGGTTGTGTCGCAATTGTGTGCAACGGGCGTGTGCAATAGGCGTGTGCAATAGGCGTGGCCAAGTCGCGATACCCACCAGGATCAGTAAGTCAGGCTGTAGAGCTACTCAGCAGCGGCCATAGCCTGCCCATTGGGGCAGTCCAGCTGCCCGTTCTTGATCATGTGCATAGCCCCGAGGCTGGTGATCCGTTTTTTGCGCTCCAGAATGATGTGAATTCGAGCATCTTGTCGGTCACTCTCTTTTTGGTTCGGTGATCCTGTTCCACGATGTTGTTGTGGTAACGCCAACGGGTGCCAACCCAAGCTGATGATCTGCACAGTCAGCGATCTTTTGAAGGCATCCACCAGGGAAGTCAACGACGTGCTGCGACTGGCCCGGAGAAGGTCGCTGGCGAGTCGGCGCCGGTCAGGCGCAAACACGCCCATCGAGACCGAAAACAGGGCGTTTGAAAAGCCTGTCTGCTCCAGCCGGTTGAAACCAGGCTTGCGTCAGGGCTTGAGCAACGCGGCCAGCGAGAGTTCCCGCACCACCGCAGGCTCGGTCGGGGTGAGGCGCTGCAGGCCCGCCTCTTGCGCCCATTGCTGCAACTGCGCTTCGCGCCCGGCCACGCGATTGACCGCCTCGATCAATTCGGGTTTGCCGGCCAACGCTACCCAGCCCATGTTGATACCCAAACTTTGGGGTGGCCCCGCGCGCAAACGCAATGGCGGGGCAGCACGCTTCCGATACACATCCCACGCGGTGCTGGGCATTAACATCGCATCGACTTTGCCGCTTTCCAGTGCGGCCCAGCGGTCATCAAGCTTGCCCATCGACACCATGTCGGGCACCAGCGCACCGCCTTGGTAGGTCGCGATCAAGGTGCCCTCCAAGGTCCCGGCAACGGCGCCGATCTTCTGACCGCGCAGCTCGCCCAGCCCATTGGCCCGCGGCGCATCCTCGCGTTGCACCAACTGCAATGCCATGCCTTGGTAAGGGTGGCTGGCCACCACATTGCCCAAGGCCACGTCTGCTCGATCACGCGGCCGCTTGGCACCGGGGTAGTCAGGTGGCTTGGCCTTGAGGCGGCCGGGCTGACCGAGGTCGGCCGCCAACAAGGGGAACCCGCTGACCAGATCGCACACACCCGCCGACAGCAGCGCATTGACCTCAATAGCGAAATTGGCATCCTGTTCCAGCTCGGATTCGAAGGGAATCAGGCGTAAGGGGCGACCAAGGTCCTGTGCTACGGCCTCTGCCATCTTTACATCAAAACCACTCAATTGACCTTTGCGGGCCACGGACAGAGGGGCGTTGTCTTCGCTCATGCAAACCGACAGTGCTGGCTTGACAGCCTCCGCCTGCGCAAAAGCAGCACCGGCCACGCCGCTCAAGGCAGCGGCTAGCACCACCCCCCGCAACTTGAAAATTCGACTCAACATGTCACATCTCCTTGCCACCACGCGTCGACACATAGGCCCACAACCACTGGATCGCGCCAGGGTCCAGTGCGCCTTTGAATGACGGCATGTTGTTTTTGCCGTTGGTCACCGAGTTGAAAAACCGCTCGGATTCGTCAGTGGGAAAACGCCGCAGATCGTAGGACGTGGTCCCCGAGTTCACCATGTTGCGCCCATGGCACTGCGCGCAGGTGCGCTCAAACTGGGTCCGCCCTTTGTCCACCAACGCTTGCGTCGGTGGACCAGGCACGGGAGTCAGTGCGGGATCAGTGCTGGTTTGTGCGTTGACCGCCGCTGAAGTGGCGGCCAGACACACCAGCAAAAACTGTCTTCCACGCATCATTGATCGAGCGCAAACGTCCAGACCGATCCGCCAGCAGGCACTTGTGACATGCGCTCATCACCCACCAATGCCCAGACACCGCCGGAGCCGGACACCACAGTCACATACTGCTTGCCATCTTGCTCAAAGGTGACCGGTAAACCGATGATGCCGGAGCTTGTCTGGAACTCGTAGAGCTTCTTGCCGTTGCTCGCATCCACCACCATGAACTCGCCCGTGGCTGCGCCGGTGAAGACCAGTCCGCCTGCGGTAGACATAGTGCCCGCCATGCTGGGCTGACCTGGCCAAGCCATCTGCCACTTGCTCTTGCCCGTCATCGGATCAATAGCGCTCAGATAGCCGTGGGGCTCGTTCTTGGGCATATTCACGCCGCGAAAGTTCACCCCCAAATACCACTCACCCTTTTTATATTCAGGCTTGGCCAGTTGGTAGGGCCAGCTAATGTTGAGGGTATTGGCATAGGCCAGGCCGGTCGCCGGGTTCCACGACATGGGGCTCCAGTTCTTGCCACCCAGTACCGACGGGAAGATTTCCACATCTTCACCAGCGCGCGCTTTCTTGTCGATCTCGCTGTGTACCGGGCGACCGGTCTTGAGATCGATGCTGTCAGCCCAGTTGACTTTCACATACGGGTTGGCCGCCAGCAGTTCGCCATTGGCACGGTCCAGCACATACATGAAGCCATTGCGGTTCGCCTGCGTCAAGACTTTGCGGTCTTTGCCACCGATCTTCATGTCAACCAGCATGCCCACTTCTGTCGCGTCGTAATCGTACGGATCGTTGGGGCTGAACTGATAGTGCCAGACCAGCTCTCCGGTCTTTGGCCGAATCGCCACAACCGAGTTGATGTAGAGGTTGTCGCCCTTGCGTGCGTTGGGGTTCCAAGGACCACCGTTGCCGGTACCCCAATACACGAGATCCAGATCGGGGTCGTAGGCGCCAGTGAGCCAGGTGGGCGCACCGCCCTTCAAGTGGGTATCCCCCGGCCAGGTGTCGCCACCTTTCTGGTCGGGCGCGGCGGTGGTGTGGAGGCGCCAGAGCTGCTTGCCCGTGACAGGATCCCATCCATCGATGAAGCCACGCGTGCCGTATTCGCCACCCGCTATGCCGGTCAGCACGACGCCGTTGGCAATCAGCGGCGCGCTGGTCATCGCCTGACCATTTTGATAGTCGGCGGCTTTGTTTTTCCAGAGTTGCTTGCCCGTTTTGGCATCCATGGCGACCACATGCGCATCCAGCGTGGTACGAAACAGCTTGCCGTCGTAGATTGCGACGCCGCGGTTCAAGATGCCACAGCAAGCCATCTTGAAAACGTCTGTCGGCAAATCAAATTCCTGTTTCCAGATTTGCTTGCCGGTTACGGGGTTGATCGCGACCGTGCTGTTGTGGGTCGTCACATACATCACCCCCTGGTAGACGATGGGCTGTGATTCTTGGCTTTGCGGGTTGTTCAGACTGTAGGCCCAGACAGGACGAAGCTTGGCTGCATTGCCTGTGTGGATTTGTTTGAGAGGGCTGTAGCGCTGATTGTTGTAGCCCATGCCGTAGGTGAGCACATCGCCGGGGGTGGCGGCGTCGCGCTTCAAATCGTCGACACTTTGCGCTTGAACCGAGCCCAGCGCTGCCAACAGCACCGCGCTGCCGAGAAGGGTACGATGGATGATCATATTTTGTATCCTTGTGGTGGTTATTGCCGGTTATTTTTTCCTGGACCAGCAAGCTTCACATATTAAAAAATTCACTTGCGATGCGCACCAAGGGGTTTTCCCTTAGCTTCATCTGTCCCGCATCGGAACACATGGGCAACCGAGGCGACAGCGACTACGGGTTTTCCCGATTGCCACGCCGCGGGCATTTTCCCAAGCTATCTGTTCTTCTGACGGGCTGAAATGCCTGCGCTACATGAACACCCAGCACCTGCCCACACAGCTTTTCTTTCGCACGCCAGAGCAGCGCACGGCGCTGGCGCGAGAACAATTCTTTGAAGAAGGCATACGTCCATCCGGGCTGGTGAGTGAAACGGTGATCCAGTCGTGGGATCGGTGCCGTCAACTCGGCTACCGGCACGACAAGCTTCCGGCATTGGACCCCGTCGGTCGAGCCGCTTTGAGCGCTGCGATGGCCCGCAATGAAGACCTGATGCAAGCCGCCCGACTGGAGCTTGATCAACTCCAGGTTTCGCTGAGTGGCACCCATTGCCGGGTCTTGCTGACCGACGAACGCGGCGTGATCGTGCACATCTCGCAAAACGCTGACGAGGCCAATCAGTCCGTGCTCGACAAAGCCTGTCGGTTGGGCGTGAACCTGATTGAAAACCGATTGGGCACCGCCGCTCCCGGTATCGTCGTGCACACCGGTCAAGCCAGCCAGGTGCAAGGAGGCGAACATTTTTACAACATGTTTCGGGAACTGCGTTGCGCGGCTGCGCCCATTCGCGACATTTATGGCCAGCTTGCTGGGGTCCTGGATCTGTCCACCGAGGCGCGTGACTTTGGTTTTGACGCCGCTGCGGTGGTCGGCATGTTTGCCACCACGATCGGCAACCGGCTGCTGGTTGCACAATCGCGCGGGTTGCTGGTGCTGCATTTCCAGACCACCCTCAGCCTACTCGATACTCCCATGCAGGGTCTGCTGGGGGTTGACACCCATGGGCGGGTCATCTGGATCAACCGAGTGGGCCACAGCTTGCTGGGCGCCGATCAACAAGCGGCGATGCTTAACGTGAATGACGTACTGGGCATGGACTTGCACGCACTGGTGGGTTTGTGTGGAACCAGCCGGCTACAGCATTTGAAGTTGCCCAGCGGTCTGGGCATCTGGGCCAAGGCTTGCATGCAAGGCGCCCATGGCGCCAACAATCCTCACATGATTGACGCACCGGCCACCGCACAATCACCAAAGACCCACACAACCGCATCGCCCAGCGCTGCACCCTCGACGCCTCCTTTGTCGCGGGCAGAGGACTCCATAGAACTTCCCACGGCTCCGCAGAGCGATGCTGACGGAGCTTCATCGCTGGCGGAATCACAACATCGCCTGATTGGCGAGACGCTGAAAACGCACCGCGGCAACGTGGCGAAAACAGCGCGTTTGCTGGGTGTGTCGCGCGGCTTGGTCTACCGTCACATGCGCAAATGAAACTGCCTCAACTCAGGCAAAAAATCTGTTTGATAGCGACGCTCTGAGTCACCGATTGAGAAGTCCACCCAAGGAGGTCCGCCAGTTTGTAACAGACGGCTTTGAATCCGTGCGCAAGAAACCGCGTTGGTGTTTGCTCAAGGAGGAATTCCAGCAATTCCGGGAATACGAGTCTGCTACCTGGGCGGGCAAGTGGACAGCTTTCGATCCAATCAGGACACGACGACCGCAGCACCCTGGCCGATCGGTGCAATCACGCCAATGGTATGCACGGTCTCACCAGCCACACGCAGCATGTCGGCGCAGGCCACGGCGTTGGCCGCGTCAATGACGACCACCATGCCGATGCCGTTGTTGAAGGTGCGGTTCATCTCGGTGTCGTCAATGCCAGCCGTTTGTTGCAGCCATGCAAAGAGTTCGGTCTGGGGCCAGCTGCCTTTGACCAGGTGCGCGGCCATGCCTTCGGGCAATACGCGAGGAATGTTTTCCAGCAGGCCGCCGCCGGTGATGTGGGCCAGCGCCTTGATCGGGTGGGCGGCCAATGCCGCCAGCACGTTTTTCACATACAGGCGGGTGGGCTCCATCAGGGCTTCTTTGAAAGGCTTGCCGTCCAGCGTGGCCGGGGCATTGCTGCCCGCGCGCTCGATGCACTTGCGCACCAGGCTGAAACCGTTGGAGTGCACGCCGCTGGAAGCCAGGCCCAGCACCACGTCACCAGGCTGCACGTTGGCGCCGGTCAGGATTTTGGACTTTTCGACCGCTCCGACGGCAAAACCGGCCAGATCGTATTCACCGGACGGGTACATGCCGGGCATTTCAGCGGTTTCGCCGCCAATCAGCGCGCAACCCGAGAGTTCGCAGCCCTTGGCAATGCCGCCGACGACAGCAACTGCAGTTTCTACGTCCAGCTTGCCGCAGGCAAAGTAGTCCAGAAAGAACAGCGGCTCGGCACCTTGCACCAGCACGTCGTTTACGCTCATGGCCACCAGGTCGATGCCCACGGTGTCGTGCATATTCCACTCGAACGCCAGCTTGAGCTTGGTGCCCACGCCGTCGGTGCCACTCACCAGCACCGGCTCTTTGTAGCGCTTGGGCACTTCAAACAGGGCGCCAAAACCGCCAATGCCTGCCAGCACGCCTTCGCGCATGGTTTTTTTGGCGAGCGGCTTGATGCGCTCAACCAAGGCGTCACCAGCGACGATATCAACGCCGGCATCTTTGTAGGACAGGGGGGTGGGGGAGCTTGATTGGGTCATTTGAAGTGGGGTGCGGCGGCTGCACAGGCAGAGCCCGATAGAATTTGCCTAGATTTTAAAGGTTTGCCCTCCCGTTTCTGTATGCAATTCACGTCCACCCAAAAAAGTTTTGCCACCTGGAGCCTGATTGCAACGCTGCTGACCTGTGTGCTGTGGCTGCTCGCCCCGGTGCTGGCCCCCTTCGTGGTGGCCGCTGTGCTGGCCTATGCCCTGACCCCTGTTGTGGACCGTCTTGACGGTCTCGGGCGCGGTCGCATCCCCCGTTTGCTGGCCGTTGTCGTGGTGGAGTTGCTGTTTATCCTGGCCGTGCTGGGTATTTTTTTACTGATGGTTCCGATTCTGGCCAAGGAGCTGCCGCTCATGCGTGAGCAACTGCCTACCGTGATGGACCGTGTGAACACCGCGCTCAAGCCATGGCTGGAGCAGTGGGGCATTCATCTATCGCTGGATGGCGCCAGTGCACGGGCCTTTGCCATGAAGTACCTGAACGCCAATGTGGAGGACACGTTTGCCTCGGTCCTCACGTCGCTCAAGATCGGTGGCAGTGTGGCTTTCGCCCTGATTGGCAACGCCATCCTGATTCCGGTGGCCCTGTTTTACCTGCTGATGGATTGGGCCCATTTTGTGACCCAGCTGGGTCATTTGATCCCACCGCGCCTGCGCGCAGCGACCACCAGTTTTGTGCTGGAGGCTGACTCCGTGCTGGGCCAGTACCTGCGCGGCCAGTTGGTGGTGATGCTGATTCTGGCGGTTTTTTACAGCGCGGGGCTGGCCCTCTTCGGGCTGGATCTGGCCCTGCCGATTGGCATCTTCACCGGGCTGGCCATTTTTGTGCCATACGTGGGCTTCGGGCTGGGTCTGGTGCTGGCCACGCTGGCCGGCTTGCTGCAGTTTTCGTCCACATCGGGCGTCGGGCACGCGTTCCTGATGGTGACCGTCGTGTTTGGCGCCGGGCAGGTGGTGGAGAGTCTTTTTCTGACACCCCGCCTGGTCGGTGAGCGCATCGGGCTGCACCCGCTGGCCGTCATATTTGCCTTGCTGGCATTTGGCCAGTTGTTCGGATTTGTCGGCGTGCTGATTGCCTTGCCGGTCAGCGCGGTGCTGCTCGTGGCGATGCGCCGCGTCAAAGCGGGCTATCTGACCAGCCGCCTGTACGCGGGCGAAACGCCATGAGCATGAAACAAATCGCACTCGATATTGGTTTGTCAGCAGGCCCAACCATGGCCAATTTTTGCGCCGGGCCCAACGAGGCGGCGTTGCGCCACATGGAGTTGTGGATTGGCGCCAAGTCCGGTGCCAACACGGATTTGCCAACCCGCTCACCCGTGCCGACCTACCTCTGGGGCCCCACCGGCAGCGGTAAAACCCACCTGCTCAAGGCGGCGCGCGAGGCGCTTCGCGAGCAGGGTGCCCGCGTGGGCTGGCTGGATCCGTCCATGCACACGGCGCCCGAGTTCAGCGAATCCTGGGCCGCTGTGCTGCTCGATGATGTGCACCTGTACACCGCCGAGCAGCAGCACACTGCCTTCAACTGGTTTGTGAATGCCCAGACCCACCAGAGGCCCGTGCTGGCCGCTGGCGCCTTCGCGCCGGTAGACCTCAAACTGCGCGATGACCTGCGGTCCCGCCTGGGCTGGGGTCACATTTTCAGTTTGCAACCGCTCAGTGAGCCCGAGCGGCGGGCTGTGCTGCGCAAGGCCGCAGATGCCCGCGGCGTGTTTTTGGGGGATGACGTGATGGATTTCATGCTCACTCGCTTCAGCCGCGACCTGGGCAGCCTGATGGAACTGCTGGAACTGCTGGACGGCTATGCCTTGCAGACCAAGCGCAGCATCACCATTCCCCTGATCAAATCCATGATGGAAAACAACTAATGCAGACGCCACGCACGGGGGCCAGAGTGGCTCTTTTTGACCTGGACCACACGCTGATACCTATCGATTCCGACTACGCCTGGGGTGAATTCACCACGGCGCTGGGCTGGACCGATCCGCAGGTTTTCAAGCAGAAAAACGACGTGTTTTATGCGCACTACAAGGCTGGAACGCTGGATATAGAAACCTATGTGCGCTTTGCTACCGATGCCGTGTGTCGTCAGGGTGCTACCAAATCCATAGCTGCTCACGCAGAATTCATGCGGTCTGTGGTGCTAAAAGCCATACAACCGCAGGCGCTGGAGCTGGTTCGACAGCACCAGCAGGCCGGTGATGCGGTGGCCATCGTGACCGCCACCAACGAGTTCGTCACCCGTCCCATTGCCGAGGCTTTTGGGGTCGCCGAGTTGATAGCCGTGGAGCTGGAGCGTGATACCACACCCGGCGGTTCGGGCTGGTTTACGGGTGCCATTCGCGGTGTTCCCTCGTTTCGCGAAGGCAAGGTCACGCGGGTGGAGCAATGGTTGCAATCGCGTGGCCTGGGTTGGGAGTCGGTGGAGATCACTTTCTACTCCGATTCCATGAATGACCTGCCGTTGCTGGAGAAAGCCGCCGTGCCGGTTGCAACCAATCCGGACGCCCGACTGCGGGCGCTGGCCCAGAGCCGCGGATGGCGCATACTTGACCTGTTTAGCTAGTTGGGATCCGGGCTTGCCGCTTCGGCGCAAATGCCGGTCCCTCAAGAGAGAAAATGATTAAAAAATTCATCGATAAATTGCTGGGTAAATCCGGCACCACCCTGTCCCGCAAAAAGCCCCAGTTTGGCAAACGGGTGGACGTACCCGTCCAGGTTCACGGCATTGATCCCAATCTGGTGGATGAGCGCGCCATCAACGTGGTGCGCACCCTGCAGCAAGCGGGGTTTGAAGCCTACGTGGTGGGCGGCGCAGTGCGCGATTTGCTGGTCGGTCTGCGTCCCAAAGACTTTGACGTGGCTACCAACGCCACCCCCGAGCAGGTCAAGGGCCTGTTTCGCCGGGCCTTCATCATAGGACGGCGCTTTCGCATCGTCCACGTGGTCTATGGCCGCGGCCGCGAACACGAAGTGATTGAGGTCTCGACCTTCCGCGCTTACCTGGACAACGCCGCTGCCGAGCAAGTGGCGGGCAACGAGAAAACCAGCAAGAGCGAACTCGCGGGCATGAAGCACGCCGTGGACTCTACCGGCCGGGTTTTGCGCGACAACGTCTGGGGCCCGCAGGAAGAAGACGCGGTTCGTCGCGACTTCACCATCAACGCCATGTATTACGACCCCACCACGCAGGTGGTGGTGGACTACCACAACGGCATGAAGGACGTCAAAAACCGCACCATCCGCATGATTGGCGATGCTGCCACGCGTTACCGTGAAGACCCGGTGCGCATCATCCGTGCGATCCGTTTTTCCGCCAAGCTCAGTCCGCTGGGTTTTGAGTTGGAAGCCAAAACATCGGCACCCCTGATCAAGTCGCAAGAGTTGCTGGCCGACGTGCCACAAAGCCGCCTGTTTGACGAAATGCTCAAGCTGCTGCAAACCGGTCACGCGCTGGCATCCATTGCCCAGCTCAAGAAGTTGGGCATGTCCACCGGCATCTACCCGCTGCTGGATGTGGTGGTGGAGCGTGCCGACCAGCCCTTTGTCAACGCCGCTTTGAAAGACACCGACCGCCGCGTCGGCGAAGGCAAACCCGTGGCGCCCAGCTTCTTGCTGGCCTGCGTGCTGTGGGCGGATGTGCGCGATGGCTGGGCTCGACGCATGGAGCAGCGCCACCATTCGCACCCCGCGTTGATGGATGCCATTGATGAAGTGTTCCATGCCCGCATCGGTGATGTGTCGGGTGGCGGCAAGCTCGCTGGCGACATGCGCGAAATCTGGGTCATGCAGCCCCGCTTTGACAAGCGTGTGGGTAGTGCTCCGTTTGGCCTGGTTGAGCAGGCCCGTTTTCGGGCGGCTTTCGACTTCATGCGCCTGCGCGCTGACATTGGCGAAGTGGACGAAGCTCTGGCCGACTGGTGGCAAGAGTTCAGCATGGCCGACGACAACTTGCGCCAGGATCTGGTGGACCAGGTGCGCGAAGAGCAGCAAAAACGCCAGCGCGCACCGCGTGCACCGCGTGCCGCAGCCCCCGCTCCGGTCGTTCAGGAAACGACCGACGCGCCTGCACTGGAGGCGCCGGGAGACGATGGCGCGCCCCGCAAGCGCCGTCGCCGCAGGAAGTCCGGTGCCGCCCGCGGTGCGGAAAATGCGGATGGGGGTTCTTCTGGCGGAGCCGATTTCGGCTCTTGAGCCGGGCATTAATGCCATGCGTGACCCAGTCACCGCTTACATCGGTCTGGGTGCCAATCTGGGGGATGCGCGCGCCGCCATCCTGCAGGCCATTCAAGCCATTGCCGATATCGATGGCCTGATGCTCACCCGGCAGTCTTCGCTCTATGCCACAGCGCCTGTGGATTCCAGCGGGCCGGATTACATCAATGCCGTGGTTGAAGTGCGAACCCGCTTGAAAGCCTTGCAGCTTCTGGCGCGATTGCAGTCCATTGAACTGCTGGCCGGTCGCCAGCGGCCCTACCGCAATGCACCACGGACGCTGGACCTGGATATTCTGCTTTTTGGCAACGCCCGTATCGACAAACCCGATCTCACCGTGCCGCACCCCCGTATGGCGCAGCGTGCCTTTGTATTGTTGCCACTGGCCGAAATAGCGCCGCAGAGTGTGACTGCAGGCCAATTGCAGGCGGTGCAGGGGCAAGCGATCAGAAAGCTCTGACGCCCCCGACGCGGCTATCTCGAAGTTGGGGATTTACGGGCCTATATTCCCGGCTTTTAAGCCAGTTCGGCAATCATTTCAATCTCAACGCAGGCACCCATCGGGATTTGCGCCACACCAAAGGCGCTGCGTGCGTGGGCGCCTTTTTCTGCACCAAAAACCTGACCCATCAATTCGCTGGCGCCGTTGGTAACCAGGTGCTGCTCGGTGAAATCGCCGGTGGAGTTGACCAGCGACATGAGTTTGACGATGCGTTTGACGCGGTTCAGGTCGCCCACGGCGGCATGCAGCGTGCCCAACAGGTCGATGGCGATGGCGCGGGCGGCGGCCTTGCCTTCTTCGGTGGTGGTGTCTTTGCCCAATTGGCCCACCCAGGGCTTGCCGTCTTTCTTGGCAATGTGGCCGCTCAGAAAAACCAGATTGCCGGTCTGCACAAAGGGCACATAGGCGGCAGCCGGAATCGCCACAGGGGGCAGGGTGATGTTGAGACTGGTGAGGGTTTCGTAGATATTCATGGCGGTGCCTGGTTGGGAGTAAATTTATAGTAAAGAGGCCTCTAGCCCCCGTGGAGACTGCGCAGGCAGCTATTTAAATGATAGCGCCTTGGCTTTGTGATTGGCTTTGAGACTGGCTCATCCCTTGGCGTGGCGAGCGGTAGTCGATAAACGGCTCCACCGTCACACCCACATTCAATGTGTGATTGGTTCCACCATGGATCACGCCGCGGATGGGCGACACATCGGCATAGTCCCGGCCAAGGGCCAGGGTGACATAGTCTTCGCCAGGTGTGCCCCAGCCGTCACGGTTGTTGGTCGGGTCGAAGTCACACCAGCGGCTGCCCACGGGCAAATCAGGCAAGTAGACCGATACCCAGGCATGGGATGCATCACTGCCCACGAGTCGCTCCTGACCGGGAGCGGGCTGCGTCAGCAGGTAGCCGCTCACATAGCGGGCAGGCAGACCCGAGGCCCGCAGGCAGGCAATCATGATGTGGGCAAAGTCCTGGCACACCCCCTTGCGCTGCGCGAGTGCCTCCAGCGCCGGGGTGTTCACCTGGGTGCTCTGGCTCTCGTAGGTGAAATCGTGGTGAATGCGCTGCATCAAGTCCCGTGCGGCCAGCACCAGCGGTGCCCCGGTTGCAAAACTGGGTCGTGCGTAGGCGGTGAAATCGGCGTGGCGTGGCACGTAGGGGGAGGCAAATACGAACTCGGCCGCGGCATCAAAGGTGCCTTTGGAGGAATACCGAAAGCGCTCGCGCACATCCTCCCAGCCCATCAGACTCTCGGGCATGGGCCGCGTCTGCGTGGATACGATGCTGCGTGCCACCACCTTGAGTTGGGTATGTGCGGTTTGGAGGGAGAAGAACTGGCGCGTGTTGCCGTACACGTCCTGCATGGCAATTTGCTGCGCGGGTTCGGGCTCGATCAACAGGCTGTGGCTCAGCAGCTGCTGGTTGTTGGTATTGAGCGGCTGCAGGTAGGCCACGTGCTGGGCAATGCTCACCGCCGGCACGTAGTCGTAGCAGGTTTCGTGGGTAATCTGGAGCTTCATCAGGCCCCCAGACTCAGGCTGGCATCGCCCGAATGGGTGAAATAGGTGGCGCCAATCTCTTCCGACACCTGGTAGGCCGCCTGGCCGCAGTCTTCCAGCAGGCAGTCCAGCGCGTCAAAGGTTCCCCCAGCATCTGCTTCGCACAGGAGCTCCAGATGCCACTGGTCGGGGTCGGGCACGCTGTGCGAGAGCAGACCCAGCTGGTCGGGCTCGCTTCCCGCCAGTTTGGCAAGCCGCCCGCGCAGGGTGTGCACCACCCAGCCCAGGGATCGGGGGTTGTCGCGGTCCAGCACCAGCAAGTCGATGAGCGCGGCGACATCCCGGCTCTGCTGGTATTGCGCGTGGAAGGTAATGGTGCTGTCAAACAAAGCCACCATGGCTTCAAACCCGCCGTCGTGGTGGACAGAGCCTGTCTCGAAGCCGAGTCGCAACGCCGCAGACAGAAAACCCAGGCGTTCAATATGGCGACCAATGCTCAGCAGGCGCCAGCCGTCGTCGCGGGTCATGCGGTCGGTCTGCAAACCGGTGATGGCGGCCAGATGGTCGCTGGCTGCCTTGAGGGTGCCCAGGGCTTCCATCGACGAATAGTCGCCGCTGCCCATGTGCGCCGCGCAACTGCTGAAAAAACTCTCTTCGGCCCGCTGCATCAGGTTCCAGTGTTCCTGCGACAGGCGCTCGCGCACCGATGCTCCGGCGAGGCGCACTGCGCGCAGGGTGTAGCCCACACTGGTGGCCTGGTCGGTGCTGCCGAGGCTGGCGATCAGCGAGCGCTCAAACACCCGGCGCGCCTGCGGCACGGGGGTGAGGGCGGGCACGCCCGGCAGCACCAGCGTGTTGTTCAAGGCCATGCGGCCCAACCAGGCCAGCAGGGGAGGCGACGACTGGTCTTCGCCACTCAGGCACTCCAGTGTGAGCCGTGCGAGCCGCACCGAGTTTTCGGCCCGCTCGGTGTAGCGGCCCAGCCAGAACAGGTTTTCGGCCGCGCGGCTGGTGACCAAGCGCTTGCGCTGGGCCAGAGCGGTGGGGGTGAGCGGAGGCTGCAGCAGGGAAGTTTTGTCCACCGGACCGGTCGTCATGGCCCACACATCGGCACTGCTGCCACCGTACTGCATGGAGGCAATCTCAGCGGTGGACCCGGCGACGCGCGCCAGCCCACCAGGCAGCACCCGCCAGGACTGGGGGCCGTCGGACACCGCAAATACCCGCAGAATCACAGAGCGAGGCACCAAGCCGGTTTCTTGCCAGGTTGGCATTTGGGACAGTGGCACGTAGGCCTGAACCGTGTGGTCGTCACTTTGCCGCACGATGCGTCCGGCCCATTCATCGAGCTCCCGCGGGTTCAGCGTGCGGCCCATCACCGCGTCAAAGCTGCCGCGGTTGATGGAGCCGGGGTACGTCGGCTTGATGGCACAGTCAGCCAGCCGCGGCAACACGGCTTCCATGGCCGAACGCTCTCCGCACCACCAGGTGGGCAGCGCGGGAAGCTGCAGTTCCTCGCCCAGCAAGTGCTTGGACAAAGCGGGCAAAAAACCCAGCAGCGCAGGCGACTCCAGAAAGGCCGAGCCCGGGGCGTTGGCCACCAGCACATTGCCGGCCCGAATGACTTGCAGCAGCCCCGGAACGCCCAGCGTGGAGTCGGCGCGCAGCTCCAGTGGGTCCAGAAACTCGTCGTCCAATCGTTTGAGCAGGCCGTGGATCGGCACCAGTCCACGCAGTGTTTTGAGGAACAGGCGCTGGTCGCGCACGATCAGGTCACTGCCTTCCACCAGGGTGATGCCTAGGTAGCGCGCCAGGTAGGCGTGCTCAAAATAGGTTTCGTTATAAGGGCCGGGCGTGAGCAGGGCGATGTGCGCGTCCTGACCCGCCGGGCTCATGCGCTTCATGCTGTCAATCAGCGCGCGGTAAGTGCCGCCCAGGCGCTGCACCTGCAGGCTCTCGAAGGCCTGCGGGAACAGGCGCGACACGGCCAGGCGGTTTTCCAGCAGGTAACCCAGGCCGGACGGTGCCTGCGTGCGCTGCGACACCACCCACCAGTTGCCATCGGGACCGTGGGCCAGATCAAAGGCGGCAATGTGCAGGTGGGTGCCGCCCACCGGCTGGACGCCATGCATGGCGCGCAGGTAGCCGGGGTGACCCTGCACCAAGGCGGGAGGCAGCAGGCCCTGGACCAATAATTCCTGTGGGCCATAGACATCGGCCATGACCCGGTCCAGCAGGCGCACGCGCTGGGTGACGCCGGCCTCAATCTGTTGCCAGCTTTGGGGTGAGATGATGAGCGGGAACAAGCCCAGCGACCAGGGCCGCTGCGGGCCGCCTTCGTCGGCATACACGTTGTAGGTGACGCCGTTGTCGCGAATCTGGCGCGCCAGAATGGCGGATCGCTGGTTCAGATCGCCCAGGCCATCAGCCTCTGAATTTTTGAAAAATTGGCCCCAAGCCCCCGTTATTCCTGCGTAGTCAGCTATCAAATTGGTAGCGGATTCAGGGGACGGCGATCCGGTTGAGGTTCGTCCGCGCAGTTCGTCATAGTGGCCTGCTGCAGCCGGGGGCGAAACAACTGCACGGCCTTGCGCAGTCATGGGCAGAGTCGTCTCGGAAGCGGGGGATTCGGGGGCGTTTTTCACTGGTGCAAGTATGCCGCAAACGGCGTTGCGTCATTCGTTTTGGGGTGCATATCAGCTAACATCGGAACTCGATTCATTTCAAGGCCGACGATGCGGGGCAATGACGATAGGGACAGGGTCCACCAGACCGAAAAGTTTCGCAGCCATATTCTGGGAATGCTGGTTGGTAGTGCACCACTTTCGACGGTTCTTGAAGCCATCGTCCGGGGCATGGGGCAACTCAGCCCGGACACATTGGGCCGCGTCCTTTTGCTGGGAGATGATGGAGAACCTTTCAGCAAGACCATCGTCTTGCAAGCGGGCGCCTGTTGGTCACAGCCCATACGGTCTTCCTCGGGCAAGGTTCTGGGCACATTTGCCATCTACCATCCCACCCGGCGTGCACCGCTTGCAGCGGACCTGACGTTGATCGAGCAATCTGCTGCGCTGGCCAGCATAGCCATCGAAAAAGATGCCGAAGCGCAGAAATTACGCGACAGCGAAGAGCGATACCGGACCCTGGTGGAATGGTCACCCGACCCGGTGCTGGTGCATCGGCTCGGGACAATTCTCTATGTCAACTCGGCTGCTACCAAGGTGTTTGGAGCGACGGACGCGCAAGAACTGGTTGGCAAATTGACGAGCGAGCTGGTTCACCCGGACTTCCACGCGCAGCAGACGGCGCGCATGCGCAGCATCAACGCCAAGATGGCCATCGAGCCCATGGTGGAGTCGCGGTTTCTCCGGCTGGACGGCGTCGCCATTGATGTGGAGGTCCAGGGAACATCGATCGTCTACGACGGTGCGCCTGCGATTCACGTTTCCATCCGCGATATCACCCGGCGCAAGCAGGCCGAAAGGAGTATGCAGCTCGCCGCCAGCGTCTTCACGCATGCCCAGGAGGGCATCATGATTACCACTGCCGATGGGAAAATCATTGATGTCAATGCGGCTTTCAGCCAGATCACGGGCTACAGCCGGGATGAAGTGCTGGGGCACAACCCGCGCATGCTGAGTTCGGGACGGCAGGAGCCTTCCTTCTACGATTCACTGTTTGACGACCTGGCCCGCAACGGCCAATGGGTGGGCGAGATCTGGAACCGTCGCAAGAGCGGTGAGGTGTACGCCCAGTTGCAGAACATCAGCGAGGTGAGAGACGCGCAAGGTCTCCTGCAGCATTACGTGTCGCTGTTCAATGACATCACGCAAATCAAGGATCACCAGCAGCGCCTCGAACGCATGGCCCATTTTGATACGCTGACCCAACTGCCCAACCGCTTGTTACTGGCGGACCGGCTGCAACAGGCCGTGGCCCAGGCGCAGCGACGCGCGGGCTCCATCGCGGTGGTGTATCTGGATCTGGACGGCTTCAAGGCCGTGAACGACCACCACGGGCATGCCGTGGGGGATGAATTGCTGATCGTGGTGTCACAGCACATGAAGGCCGCCCTGCGCGATGGCGACACACTGGCGCGTGTGGGCGGGGATGAGTTCGTGGCGGTGCTGGTGGATCTGGCGCAGACGGACGACGCGGCACCGGTGCTGGACCGCCTGTTGCAGGCCGCTGCAGATCCGGTCAGGGTGGGGGCGGCACTGCTCGGTGTATCTGCCAGCCTGGGCGTTGCGATGTATCCCCGGGATGGAACGGACTCCGAGCAACTGCTGCGCCGCGCGGACCATGCCATGTACCAGGCCAAGAAAGCCGGAGGCAACCGGCGTCAGTTGGCGCGTACCGATATTCTCGCGAATTGATCCAGCCCCAGCATTCTTAAAAAGACCGCCACCAGGTGCGGAACCTGTATGAACTGGATCTCGCTGCCGGTGAACGCGCACTCGGCAGCCCAATTCAAAATGGCGCTGGCTGCGCTGAAGTCGACCCGACCCAGCAGTGCGCAGGACACGATCACCTGCGGGGCCGTACCGGATGCCGTGCGCAGACCCTTCAGGGCCGCAGTGGCTTCGCCTTCCAGTATGCCGATCAGCTCGCAGGTCACATAGTGGGCTGGCGCCCCGGGCGAATCCGATGGCAGTACCGACGCCGGGTCATCGGCCAATCCGGCAAACGCGCTGTGCGCCGCTTCCTGTACGAAAGTGCATTGGGCGGCTTTCCAGCTCGGAGGGGATACCTCATAGACCACACAGTAGTCCAGCGCCAGGCTCTCAAACGCATCATTTCGCTGGAGAATGCACAGGGCATCCAGGCGAAGACTCCACCAGAGGGGGTCTGCGGTGTTGTCGTCGGCTGGCGTGTGTAATTCCAGAGCCTGCAAAAGTGCCTCCACACTGCTCCAATGCAAATGAACCGGATGGGCACTCCAGTAGCCCAATAAATCAGACAGCGGCAACGCGGCCAGCGGTTCAATTTCCGTCAACGCGCCCCAATCGACCGTCCAGGCACTATGGGACCCGGAAAAACGGGCTCTGAGCGCCGCCACTGCCGCTTCGCCCAGAACGGCAGGGCAAATCCAAACGGCGTCCGGATCCTGCATTTCCAGAGGGGTTGGCGGCGCGGTGACTGCAGCTGTTCCAGCAAGCTGCCCCAGCATCTCCGGCAAAGAAAACCACTCGGCGGGCGAACGGCCAAAGCGCTCTGCGTAATCCATGGCGACCACATCAAAACCGTCTTGTTGCCCTGTGGCCCGGTACAGGTCGAACAAGGAAAATGCCAGTCGATCGGCGTCGTGCGCATCCATTTCGTCACTCTGGAGCAAGCCCAGCAAAACCGCCTCGGCCGACGCACTGTCGCCTTCGGCAAACCGCATGGCCGCGTCTTGAATGGCACTTTCAAGGGGACTGAGGGGCGTATCTTCCGGGATAGGCACCGCTTCCGGCGCGGCAGGCTGCGCAACTGGCAATTCGGGTGGAACCGTTGTTGCCGGCGCGGTGTTCAGCGCGGCAGACTGCGAGAACAACGCAGTGAAGTCCAGGTCAAGGTCATCCTCGGCCTTGAGCGCCGCTGGTGCGGTGTAGCGTTCCGTCAACACCGGTGGAAGGGTGGCGGGTGCGCCCTTGGCTTTAGCCCAGGTTCGAATCATGTGGGCTTCTATGGCGTCAATCTTCTGCACCGTTGATGCCCGGTCACTGGCGTCAAACCCGGAACTGGCGCCAAAGACCGACGTGCGCTCATAGGCATCTGCCCCCGCCAAACGTCCGCCCCGGGACTGTGCGCGCAGCTTGCGCAAATGGTTGAATTCACGCCGCCGGACATGGTCATCCTTGCGCTTGCGCTCAATAAGCGTCTTCAGCGCGTGCTTCTCAACCTCGCTACCGTGGCCCTGCACAGACTCGCGCGCATCGACCGGACCCGACTCGGACTCGCGAAAAAGGCGTGCCATTCTTGATAGCAAGCCGGATGGGGGTTGTTTGG
>Ga0105047_10003638_pt1 | contig 27139 bp, 27 predicted proteins | sample MAT04_FD_78384 | JGI IMG/M metagenome (GOLD analysis project Ga0105047, IMG submission 78384) | Freshwater microbial communities from Lake Fryxell liftoff mats and glacier meltwater in Antarctica - MAT-04 (megahit assembly) | ecosystem: Environmental > Aquatic > Freshwater > Ice > Liftoff... | reverse complement strand
ATCACATCATGCAATTCGGCTCCGTCTCCCCAGCCAATATTACCATGCATACGCACGTAGTTCTTTGCACGTTCAATATATGCGCAACGGGCAGTATAGATCTCTGAAATATCGACAAAGGGTCGGCCCGATTGCATCATCTCACTTTCAATGAAGGAATTTCCTGAGTAACTCCAGCAGGTACCTGAACTTCCCTGGCTTTTTACAGGTGAATTCTCAAGATCAATCACAGAGGTGAATTTAAACTTAGCCTTTGCACTGTCCGATTGATTTGCCTTTAAAGAATTCACAAGATTATCCTGGGCGGATATCTGATAAACTGCGACCAACAAGGTCAGAAATGAGAATAGTATTTTTTTCATGGTAACGAAAGTACTTCCCGATTCCGTAAGGGAGAAAATTTTTTTGATAAACGGCAGAATTTCCATGGATAAAGAAAATAGCTTTCCTTTTACCTTTACATAATGCATATTGACCTCTATGGATTCAGGCGTTTCAGAGTCCAGGTTTTATCTTCTTCAAGATAAAAACATAATCTGTCGTGCAACCTGTTACTCCGTCCCTGCCAGAATTCGATCAGGTTCGGTATTACTAAGTAGCCACCCCAATGCGGAGGTTTGGGAATTTCTTTGTCAGCGTATACATGCTGTAGTTCTGTAAAACGTGTCTGTAATTCGTCACTACTTTCAAGGACTTCACTTTGTTGGGAAGCCAAGGCTCCAAGCTGACTTTCTCTTGGACGTGAAGCAAAATAGCTTTTTGATTCTTCTTCACTCACTTTTACAGCGTAGCCCTCAATTCTGACTTGCCGTTGTAATTCTTTCCAATGAAATACCAGCGACACATTGGGATTCATCTTCATTTGAAGTCCTTTATGGCTGTTATAATTCGTAAAAAAGGCAAAGCCATTTTGTTCTATTCCTTTTAGTAAAACAATACGGGAATGGGGCTTTGAATCCTTATCAACTGTACAAAGCGTCATTGCATTGACATCGCTGATCGCTGCGTTGACAGCGTCTGAAAACCATTTCTGAAACTGACGAAAAGGATCTTTGTCGATATCTGACTCGTGTAACGAAGCAAGGGAATAATCTTCCCGGAGATGTGCAATATTTTTTTGAATAGGGTCCATGAGAAATTGAATGGAAACCGGAATTAGGTATCAGCAAAGGTTGGGCGCTAAAACTTCTGGCCGGAATTAGAAAAGAAACTATCAGGTGAGAACAAATATAATTAGAAATTCTTAACATGAGGTGAGACAAATGCAGGCATGAGTTTTTAGCGGCGGTTGGCGGAAGTATCTCTAACCTCATCTAACAAATTTTAGTCTTAAAATATCTCTGTTTGTGGTAAGAATTGCAATATAAGTTCCAGCGATTAAGTAATCAGTTTTTATGAACACTGAGTTTTGATTAATTCGACTAGAATAGTTATTCTTTCCAGTAATATCAAAGATTTCAAGTTTAATGTTCAGTAGAGATGGATTTGTAATAATAATTTTCTCGCCGTCGTATTGTGCGGTGAATGTTTCCTTAACAGTGTTTTGGAGAATTAATGGGCTTGGTTTAGGGCAAGAATTAGCCGTCGAATTATATAGTTCAACACCATTTTTAGAATAGCATTTTAAGCTTACCCCCCAACTAGGGCAGGATATACCAATATTTGTTCCAATACCCTCAATTGTTTCGTAAGAGTACTGAACTCCCAAATAGCCAGGAAAAGAAGAGTAGGTAGTTCGTCTATTGATTGAAATATAATTTTTTACGGAAACAGAATCGACTACTCGCTTATTTGTTAAAGAACAATCTTGAAGGGAATCATTTGCGTTAAGGGAGAAATTAATTAATGTGTCATCTGCTCCTGAAATGTGTGATAAAATTATTTTAGATATTGTATCTTCTCGAATGTATGCATAAGTTACTGGTGTTACATAATTTGCAAGATAGGAGCTCGATGGAGAACAATTTGGTAACGACGTTAGATACTGAATGCATTTTTGATAAAGATTTCCATTTATTACGGTGTCCTTTTGAACAACCAAGGCATATTCATACGAACATTGCTGCAGTCCATCGGTTATCATACCTTCTGTAATCCAATAACAACTTGTGTCAATGCCTATCGATTGGTAAGACTGGCAATATGTAATTTTTTGAAAACAACATAGCAATAGAAATACAAATATTGATACCCTGAATTTAATATTTTTCATTGAGTAATTTTTTAATTATTGACGCCAACGAAGAAATAAGAGTAGTCTGAAAACCGGAATTAATCTTCCTTCAGATACTTTTTCATGACATAGATACAAGCGATGGTCATGATAAGGATGTAGGCCACACAACCCCAGTAACCGATAAAATTTCCTATTTCATATATTGATAATAATGTTCCCTTCATTTCTATAATTTTTGCAAATATAATACTTGACAGATAAGATTTTACGACTTTTTACAAGAAGATGACCGTTCTGAGAATATACGACGAAAAATAATTCTTATCCTCTCTTCTTTTGCCTGAACTTAAATACGAACCCGGCTTGTGCCAGGGCTTTTCCATAACCAGCTTCTAAATAAATGGCTGTTCTTGTCAGGAAATAATAACGGATGCCGAACGTCATTTCGTACGAAACAGGGTATGGCAGTTTGAATTGAGACTGAAACGTCGTGTCATCAGGGGCATACGTAGTAAAATCAGTATTGGTGAAATGATTATAACCTGCGCCACCGCCAATATAAATATCCCATTCTTTATTCACAAAAAGATGGTAGTTCAATCGGAGATTTGCAGAGATGTCGTTCAATTCTGTGCCATACTTAAAAGGAAGATCTATGCCTTTGAATGCATCATAACGTTGTCTGGTCCAGTCTGCCTTGTAATGTATATACGTTGCCGAAAGTAACACGCTTAATTTCCTGCTCAATCCTACTTCCGCTTTAAAGAAGAAAGGTCCGTAACCTATCACCCTGAAGTCTGCTGAGTCCTTTTGGTATTCAAACAGTTTTCGATCCAGACGTGGCTGTCCGTAACCGTATGAAAAGTGGATTTGCCCCTTTTCGTGTGCTTTCTGATCCCAGTTGTAATCCCAACCCGGGATTTTAAAAAACTGGGCACTACCTTGAAGAGTACCCATTACAGCGAGCAGCATCAGAAGAATAAACTTGTTCATGTAACGTATTTGGGAACAAATTAAGGAAAAAGTATTTAGAAATGAAAATTTAATTCCAAATTAAGTTCCTCGCCGCCTTGACGGATTCTGAGTTGCCGTAGATTTTTCAGATTGAACCAAAATGCATGTGACCGACTGAATTGTCCTTAGATGCCATTTTGCGTATAGCAGGCGTTGCCGCAGATTAAACAGATGTCAGAGATAAATACATGCGATTGTTCTTGAAGTTGTATTTAATGATCTGCGAAATCTGATTAATCTGTGGCTCAATATAACTTCATTCGCCTTCGTCTTGGCGGATACAAGTTGTCCATTTCCGTTATAGGCTCCTACTATTTTTTTGTAATGACATTGTATTTTCTTCGACCGCTAAGGAAAAGCCGACGGAGGAATGCCTATAAAAGAACATCTGTCAGCGAATTCGTGAATTGTCGTTACTTTTACGCTTTAACTATTGAATGAAGTTCCATTACCTGCTTTTACTACTCCTTTCTACTGGTGCAATATCGTATGCTCAACCTAAAGAAACCTCACGCACAGGAGAGATTCTGTCTGATTCTATCCTGAACAAAGCTGCTATTACCATGGGCAGAAATCAGTTGTTGCTTATGGTCGGCAGGGAGCAACGTAAGGCAGATGCCTCCGATGGGGTGATGGATAAACGGCTTGATATTGACGGAGATCCGGATAAATCTGAAGCGTACACATTAACCCTTTTCAGGAAAGTGGATATGACGATTGCTTATATCGAAAATAACGAGACTGAAGATATGCTGAAACGTAAGCATATCGGGCGTGTGGTCGAGAACCTGAAAATGTTCAACAGCGATATGAACGATGGTTATGTTGATCTCGGTTATTATATCACTTTATTTGAAAATACCTATCAGGTGATACGCGGCTTGCACAATAAGGATCTGGCAAGTTATGTAAAGGATAATATCACCAAGACCATGTATATGATTTCGCCTTTGTTTGATACCGATCCTCAGGGAATGAATGCATTGATGTCGGGTATGAGTGATAAGTTTCCCGAGATATTGATCAAACGCTTGCGAAGCATTAAAGTCCCAACGGCAGCCGATATTGTGGTAACTAAGGCTGCTCCTAAAAATCCTAAGATCATTTTGAATTATGCTACGTCAACGGCTGTGGAACGGGAGATAGTTCGCAGAAATAAAGATCCGTATGTACAAGCAATCGTGAAAGTGGCAGACAGTTGCACAACGCCTCTTAAAGCCATCTTTTTTATTGAGGAATATTTGAAAGGAAACATAACTTTTACTCAGATCAACAAGATCACCGAAAATGATGAGGTTTATTTCAAGAAAATGGTGGAGATGCGACAAACCTATTTTAGTGGGGATCTTCGTAAATCATATGATAAAGAACTGGCTCATATCGCCAGGCGTTATGTGAACTCCATGAATGAACTTCATGAATCAAGCGATGCCATTCGATTTAAATCTGTCGAGAAATTAAGTGCGTCTGAATTGTATTATGTAATGGTCTTCGGAAGCGATGATTTGTATACAAGCAGTTTTCTGGGTTGTTTCAATCGGTTGCTGGTGCGTATGAAACCAAAGAGCGGTGATGTATTTTTAAAAGATCTGGGTAAGGATAAATTTAGAACCTTTATCAGGCTGTGTGCCAACTATAATACGCTGAACAATTTTCTTGCGACCATGAAAAAAGAAGATCAGACCGCCCTGATGAGATCGTTTGTACAGGGCCTGGATCATACCTATGAGCAGGATCTTGAAGGTGCCACCGATGTAGCCAATTCGTTCGGAAGTATCACCGATACCTTTCTCATGCGAAATATTACCGAGGAAATTAGAATGAGTATGGAGCAGGACAGCACCTTGAAGAATGCCCGAGGTTATAAGATATACGATATCCTGTATACCATGCTAACTGCCAGCAACGATTCCATTACCAAAAAGTATGGTATTCCACCCATCACGATGATGCCTTATACACAGTTAGCAGATGACAGCGGTGTGGTGGTGCAGCAGGTTTTCTTTTATGGTGATGAAGATGGAAAGAGTGTTTTTAATAGTTATGTCAATGGCTTTGGATCTTCCGAATGGACTGTGAAACGTGATTCGTTATGGGTTACCATCAGTTCAAAGAAGGGCAATCCTATTGTGATCTATGCGAATAAACCATTCGACGAACCCAATGACGAAATGGCCCAGAACGCCCTTCAAAGTTATCTTGATTCATTAGGTATAAAACCTACCGTAATCATACATCGCGGACATAGTTATCATCTTTCCGGAACACTGGAACATATTAATTACAATCATAAGGTCGTGATACTTGGAGCCTGTGGTGCTTACCAGAATATATCGACGGTATTGAATGCCTCCGAGGATGCACAGATCATTTCTACCAAACAGATAGGAACCGGCGTTATTAATGGTGCTATCATTAGGGCTTTTAACCAGCGGCTTTTGGATGGAAAGGATATCGACTGGATAGAGATGTGGGCGCAGCTTTCCAAACAATTTTCTGGGGGAGATTACAGGGAACGATTCAATGATTATGTTCCGCCTTATAAAAACCTGGGTGCACTCTTTCTGAAAGCCTTTCGTAAATCCGGCGAGATGCGTGAATGGTAGGTTAGATTATAGGATATGAGATATTAGATGAGAGATATGAGATATGAGATATTAGATGAGAGATATGAGATATTAGATGAGAGATATGAGATGAGAGATATGAGACGTCAGTTTGTTATTGCTTACTGCAAATCGCCTATTGAAACTGCCAATTACTTGCAACTCTTGACTTGCAACTCTTAACTTGCAACTCTTAACTTACAATTATTGTTTTTTAATAATCTACCACCTGCTCTTCGATCATTTCAGGCAATTCCCTGAAGGCATATTTCTGGGTTCGTAACTGTGGCTCAAAGCTTGCCTGTATGATGGCTTCCTGTATGCTTTTATAGGTAAACCGGTGAGGAGCACCAGCCGCACTTACCACATTCTCTTCGAGCATGATACTTCCGAAATCATTGGCACCTGCATACAGACTTGTTTGCGCGATCTCTTTCCCAACGGTCAGCCATGACGCCTGTATATTTTTGACATTCGGCAACATGATCCTGCTTAAGGCAATCATACGGATATATTCCTCGCCTGTTGTATCATTCTTTGCGCGCCTAATCTTAGCCAGTAAGGTATCCACATCCTGGAAGGTCCAAGGAATGAAGGCCAGAAAACCATTTGCATGTACAGGCTTTTCACTTTGTACCTGACGAATAGAAACGAAATGTTCAAAACGTTCCAATAAAGTTTCTACATGGCCAAACATCATAGTAGCCGAACTTGTAATATCTAATTGGTGAGCAGCTCTCATCACATCCAGCCATTCCTGAGCACCACATTTTCCTTTTGAAACCAGGCGACGAACCCGGTCGTTCAGGATCTCGGCACCCGCCCCGGGCAAACTATCCATACCGGCATCTTTCAACGCCTGCAAGACTTTCGTATGCGTACTTTTTTCAAGTTTGGTAATATGAGCCACTTCCGGTGGCCCGAGTGTATGTAATTTAATAGAAGGATAAAGCGACTTCAGTTCTTTAAAAAGATCCACATAAAAACTCAATCCTAATTCGGGGTGATGGCCTCCCTGTAATAACAACTGGTCGCCTCCCCATCGTATCGTCTCTTCGATCTTACGTTTATAGGTTTCGATATCGGTGATATACGATTCGGGATGACCAGGAACACGATAGAAATTACAGAACTTGCAATTCGCGATACACACATTGGTGGTATTTACATTCCGGTCTATCTGCCAGGTAACTTTTCCATGGGGCACCTGCACTTTCCGAAGGTCATTTGCAATATGCATGAGTTCGGTAAGGGGGGCATGTTCAAAAAGGAATACACCTTCTTCTGCTGTCAAAAATTCGAAGTTGGAAGCCTTTTTATATAGGTCTGCTAAGTGCATGATATCGAAGATTATGTAAAATAATAGAAACCCATTTTACTTAATAAAGAAGTAACTAAAAGATCCCTGCTTGAAAATATCATTTTTATTTTTTAATAGCCGCAAGGATTTCTGGATCCATTGGCTCCACTTTGGAAGGAAAAACCTGAACCAAATTTCCTTTTTCATCCAGTAAATATTTCTGAAAATTCCATTTCACGGAATTATCGCTGTATTGATTGTATTTCTTTTGTGTTAACCAAACATATAACGGATGCATGTCCTTTCCTTTAACATCTATTTTAGCGGCCATTGGAAATGTTACGCCGTAATTGACTTTACAGAATTCCATGATCTTCTTTGCATCGCCAGGCTCCTGAAACGCAAAATTATTGGATGGAAAACCAATGATCACGAGCGTTTCTTTATTCGCTTCATAAAGTTTTTCCAACCCTTCATATTGTGGCGTATAACCGCATTTTGAAGCGGTATTGACAATCAGGATTTTCTTTCCTTTGTATTTAGAAAGGTCAATTTTTTTTCCATCCAGTCCTTCAATCTGAATATCGTAAATGGATTTTGTCTGAGCGTCTAACGCTTTTGGAGAGAAGAAGAATGATAGCATAAGGAGAGATAAGATGGGTATTCGCATACATGTTTTTTAAGAGGGCAAAAGTAGTCCTAAATTTTCAATATTGAGATTCATCATCTTCGTTAAACTATCGACACTTTCTATTTAGTATGTACCAATTTCATCTTGCATTCCGGACAAGGATTTCGGTTGTCAGGATATACTTTTTCGCCCTCGCATTTCATAGGACAATAATACCCGGCTTGCTGGGGCTGTTTTTCTGTAGGAAGGTTAACAGGTGTGTGTTCGGGTTCCTGATTGGTCTCCGTTGTACATGAAGTAGACAAAACGGAAATAAGGAATGATAAGACTAAGAATTTTAGATATCGCATGCTACAAATATACTTCAGGTGGGGAGATGAACGTCTGACAAACTACCGCTTATTCAACATTTTTAAATGTGAAGGCATCAACACTATTCGCGGTCATTTTGGTAATCCATAGATCATCGCCGGCAACGATAGACATATGGTTATTGTGCATGTTGAAGTCGATTGCAGGTGAATTATACATATTGTTCAGATCGAACACAATATTCATCGTTTTATTGCTGCCTGCCACCGTTATGGATATCGGAATATTGACTGTAGATAAGGCTTTGTCTTTGCCCAGATGAAACAGCAAACTTTGTGGTGTATTGCTAAGGTCTTTGTAATAACCTTCATGTTTGAAGAAAATATAGCCTGTATTCCACGACCAGAACATATTGTTTGCAATATCAAGATCTCCATCCTGTGCGCCGGTATGATTGTGCAGACTGTCAATACCCAACATCAAACTCATAGACGTATACGTTCCATTCGGGATATTCAAACCAACAATCGTTGAAAAGTCAGTATCAAACGCATCGATCAGATCATAATTATTCAATTTAAATTCAGTGCCATTTGCTTGTTTCAATACCACATTACTAATATAATATTTCAATAGATGAACACTGTATGGATTTCCTGAGGTATTCGTAAACATCATCGAATCCTGAATGAGGTTAATGCCATTCACCTGATTATTTACACGAATAGTTACATTCCCTGTGGTATTTGTGGGTGTAGGTTCAGGGGCTTTAGGTTGTTTGCACGAAACAATGAATAGGAGCAAGGAAACGGAAAGTAAACTGATATGAGCTTTCATGATACTTGTATTTTTAAATAATAAATAAAAAAGGTAGGTAACAAATATAATGAATAAATGGCTTTGCGAGCTTTAACTTACAGATTCATAAAGGCGTACTGGATAATATTTGCCCCCATGCGTAAGGCCTGCTGTCGCTTTTCTTCAGGATCTTTATGTACTTCCGGATCCTCCCAGCCATCATTCAAATCGGCCTCGTACGTATAGAAGCAAACAACACGGCCCTGATAAATCAACCCAAAACCTTTAGGTGGTTTTCCATCATGTTCATGAATTTTAGGAACGCCATTCGCAAAATCATACTTCTGATGATAAATTGGATGTGAGAAAGGTAGTTCTACAAAATCCAGATCAGGAAAGACTTTCTTCATCGCAGGGCGGAGATATTTATCGAGGCCATAGTTATCATCAATATGTAAGAAACCGCCACCCATTAAGTACGTACGAAGATTCTGTGCTTCCATATCATTGAACATAATACGCCCATGACCGGTAGCGAAAACAACAGGATAATTTAATATTTCCCTGCTCCCCGATTCTACTTGTCCTTCTTGTGTTTCCAACGTTGTTCCCAGATTGGCATTACAAAAACGGGCCAGATTTTTTAATGCGGTTGGGTTCGCATACCAGTCGCCGCCACCGCCATATACCAGCAAACCAAGTTTCATTTTCTGGGCCAGCAAAGCAGATGAAAACGAAAAGGCTATCAAAAACAGAAAAGGAATTCTGAACGATTTTAGTTGTTTCATAATCTTGCAATTTGTGCATTAAAAACCACACAAGCAAATAAACCTGCGGTTTCGGTCCTCAATCGGTTTTGGCCTAATGACACGGGTTGGCAGTTTTGTTGCAGGCACAAATGTATTTCTTCCGGAGTGAAATCGCCTTCGGGCCCAATCAGAATTAACGTATCTTTTAGAGGATTGGTTTGTTTGCTTAAAGGCACACGTTCTTGTCCTTCTTCGCAGTGAGCGATAAATTTAAATGTTTCCTTGCCGTTCAAAACTTCTTCGAGTAAAGTAGCTTCATTCAGGATAGGGAGAAAGTATTGTTGAGACTGTAACATCGCAGATACCAGGATCTTTTCAAAACGTTCTTTTTTAAAATGAATCTTCTCGCTTCGATTGGTAATGAGGGCAGTAATCTTTTGAATACCGATCTCTGTGGCTTTCTCCAAGAACCATTCGATACGCGCAGGATTCTTTGTAAAGGCAATAGCTATATGTAGTTGGGAAGTCCGATGTTCGATGTCTGATGGTAGGGTTTTTAATACCTCAATTTGGCAATCTCTCTTGCCGGCATGTGTGATTTTACATTGCAACCTACTTCCTTTCCCGTTAGTAATAATTAGCCCATCGCCAGTTTTCATCCGCAAGACATTCATTGCATGATGAACCGATTGTTCGCTTAAACTGATATGAGAAGGGTCTGTAAAAAGCTCGTAGAAATAAGGGATACTCATTGCACCAAAGGTAAGCTTTCATTTTTAACTGTTGGCTTTTAGCTCAATTCACCTAACCTTCAACTTTAGAACTCTACACTCGCAAACCCAACTACCGCTGTTGATTGTTGTCCATGTTCGTATGATGTCCTGGTTTCTTGATTTCGTTTTGTGGTGCCGGAAAAGCTTTTCGTTTGTGAGATCTTTTCTTTAGCGAACGTTTTTTATTCACAGCTTTCTTAGTTGTAGGTCGGGTAGTTTGGGTAGTGTCTCGAACCATACCTTTGGAGTCTTCCTGACGTACTGCATTTTGTTCATAGGATTCCAGGCTGCAAAATAGGACGGCTATTATCATCAATAACTTTTTCATTGTATTTAATTTTTATTTGAAATAAATTTTCAACTGCAAAGTTTAACTACTACGATCGTATACGTTTATATTCAGGGATGGAATGTTTACATGATTGGAGGCTGTCATAACAGGAAATGAGGTAAATCCTATCCTTACTCAGTCAGAAACAAGCCAATGAATACATGAAATTCATTCGATCATTCAAATTGGAATGAAACGCAGTGAACATTTTTAAGAGTTGTAAAATTTAAACTGGTCTTTCATACATTTTAAGAAAAGAGTACATCTGGTTTTCTCTACAGATCGTTACATTATATCGGGTATACTGCCATATAGGAGGTAGAAGCGAGAAAGAGTAGTGGGTCAGAGAGTTGGGCGTAATTTTATAACATCACAATCAATAAACAAATTAATGAAAGTATATAATAAATTTGAAGAAATTGAAGATAAATTGGCTGAAATGACCCCGCCTATCATTTATAAATATAGAAACTGGGATGATGGCAATCATAAAAAAATAATTACTCAATATCAACTTTGGTTTGCACATCCACATAAATTGAATGACCCATATGATGTAAGAGCTCCGTATAATTTTGTTGTATCTGATGTGGATTTAAATGAAGCTAGTAATAAAATTAGAGAAGCAGGTAGAGCTATAGAGCCAAATTTATCAGATGAAGAATTAGTCGAAGAAGTTGAAAAGAGAATTCGAAAAATAGAGCAAGATCCAATAAAATATTTTCAAGATAGTAGAATGGACTTCGTTTTAGACAGTTCAAAATATGATAGTCTCGGCATTTTAAGTTTATGTTCATCTTTCGAAAATGAAGCAATGTGGGCGCATTATGGAAACAATCATTGCGGATTTGCATTAGTATTTAATACTTTAAAACTAGCAAAGGCCTTGAACTGTACTGTAGGAATTGTAGACTACGACGACACCCCACTTGATTTTCATATTATGGGAAACAATGACGGATTATTGGGCAAAGAGCTTTTTAGAAAATCGACTAAATGGCGGATAGAAGAGGAAGTTAGATTTACTACACCAGGGATAGGTTTCTATAGAGACAGAACATGTATATTTCCAAATGATGCGATTGAAGAAGTGGTTTTTGGTTTGAGCACTAAAACAGAAGTACAAGATGAAGTAATTGAAATACCAAAAAGTAAAAATCTTAACATTCCTGCCTATAAACTTACCACAAAAATAGATAGTTACGGTCTTGCAAAGACCGGTTTGAAATAAAAAATGTTACGACCGAAATTTAATCCAATTTTATAAAAATGAATCATTTCAAACTAATTGGCAAAATTTATGATGAGAAAATAGAGATAATTAAGTCTCATAGCCTAGAATCTAAATATCTGGAAACTATTAAATTACTTGATAATTTCATAGAGAAGTTAAGTGATTTAAATAGTAGTCTCCTTCTTATTCATTAACATAATAACTTTTATTCTTCTCAGGCTATTAGTAGTGAATTTTGGAACACTTTTTAGTTGTGAGCCATGTTTGGAATAGAGCAAGAATAGAAGAATCAAACACATGTGTCAGTGAATATAATTTAGGCTATCTTACATATGAAGTTTTTAAACAAACCAACTATAATTCTATGCTTGAAAAGAAAAGTGAGAAAGGCAAACCACAACTTCAAAAGATTTTAGAAACGGATATATTCAGTGAGCTGAACAATCCTGATGATCCAATGACACAAACAAACTTAGATGAAATTAATAAAATTGGAAACCAATTAGATGTAAGAAATATTCTAAAATATTTCGAAGGATTACCGAAAGACGAGCCTTATAAAGTCTTTAAAGAGATAGCAATGGATGCATGTAAACGTTACAATAACTTATCATCTTACATTCATGGCGAACGATTAGCAGAATTAGAAGCTATTGAAAATATACCTGTTACCAACAAAATAAACGTAATGGCAGAAGCATTGGATTTTTAAGTCATGTCTAAATGCCTCGTTAAAGATTATAAGATGATTCTATTATATCTGGAATTTGATTCATTTGCAGAAGTCTATAACCCAATATTGCTAGACAGAGAATTAAGTAGACAAAAATAAACTTCACACAACAGCGGGCAAAGCGTCAGTGAGGCAGAGTAGCTTTTTAATCTGCGGAAATAATTCATCGTGCGGAAATATTTTAAACTTCATCCCTTTGAATTCCGCACCGAACGCCTGCCTACAAACCATTCTGCCCAATGCTATGACCACCATAGCACTCCTACAAATTGACAAGAATAAACTTGCGAATAGTTGTCTAAACAGTTAATTTTGCATCGTGACTTACGACAGACAAGTAATAGCGTATATAAATTATTTTCTCGACTTTTACGAGGAGCTGCCCGACAACGTTCAAGCAAAAATTGAGTGGACGTTAAACTTAAGCCGCATAACTCGACAAGTTCCAGAATAGTATTTTAAACACTTAGAAGGCACAAAAGGTCTATATGAAATTAGAGTAGAGATTGGTGGAAACATTTATCGCATTTTCTCTTTTTTCGACAAAGGGAATTCGGTAGTTCTTGGAAATGCGTTTCAAAAGAAAACTCAAAAGACACCAAAACAAGAAGTAGAAAAAGCACTTAAAATAATGGAGGAATATCAACATGAAAACAAAAAGTAATATCACGACATTGGGCCAGATACTTGACAAAAAGTATGGTAAGAAAGGACAACCTAAACGCGAACAATGGAAACAACAATTTGAAACTTTTAGACTTGGTGTTTTGCTTGAAGAGGCGAGGACAAAACTCGGCAGGACTCAAGAAGAACTTGCAGAAAAATGCGGAACAAACAAATCATACATTTCTCGTAGTGAAAACAATTCTTCCGACATTCGACTATCGACACTGATGAAAATAATTCAGCAGGGCCTTGGCGGACAATTAAAATTGACAATGCAACTGAGTACCAAATAGCTTTTACAAATAGAAGAAATCATGCGCTATGGCATAAGGGCTCCGATGACTGTATTCATATTGCAACAGCCACCCTAAGTAAGGTGGATATTTTAGTAAGCAGGAATTTCAAACATATCGTAAACATTTACAGAATTCGCGGGTATAATTCCCTAAATTTACGGTTAGGGTATTCAAAATTAAACATACATTCACCAAAAGAAATAGTTGGATATGAAGACTAAGGTAAAAAAAGAGAAGGAATTTGATGCTGTCAAAATTTTCAGAGAAATTAAAGATAAAATCTCCATGGAAATTAAGGGAATGATATTCGAACAGTTAAACGCCTATCTCGAAAGCAGAAAGTTGCTCCCTCAAAAGGGGTAAAAAACTTCGCAATAATTGTGAATCAACTTTTGGGAGATGCTGTCAAGATGAGTTTGAATATAGTATTAATGTCTTTCTGTATGTGGATATGAAAATTTTCATTCCACGAAAACCGTCCATTCAAGTCTATACCCTCGCATCAACAAGAACTTTCATTCCCCTCTCCTCCAATTCCCCCACCGTGAATAAAAAAAATTTATTTTCCCACATATAAGTGGCACTTTTGTAGGTCATGGGAAAGATCATATCAATTGCAAATCAAAAGGGTGGCGTAGGCAAAACCACCACTGCCATTAACCTGGCTTGCAGCCTTGCAGTACTGGATTATAAAACGCTGTTGGTTGACTGCGATCCACAGGCAAATGCCACGACAGGCAACGGTTTCGACCTCAGAAATATACAACTCAGTGTGTACGATTGTCTGGTGAACGAAGCGGAAGTGAAACAGGCCATTTTACCCACAGAAACTCCGAATCTTTCCCTGCTTCCTTCTCATCTCGACCTGGTAGGTGCCGAGATCGAACTGATCAATCATCCCGGTCGTGAAAAGAAACTGGAATTGGTATTGAATGAGATACGCGACGACTACGATTTTATCATTATCGATTGCTCGCCTTCCCTTGGCCTGATTACTTTGAATGCACTTTCTGCTAGTGATAGCGTGATTATCCCGGTGCAATGCGAGTTCTTTGCCCTCGAAGGACTTGGTAAATTGTTGAATACGATTAAGATCGTACAATCAAAACTGAACCAGAAACTCGCTATCGAAGGTATCCTCATGACCATGTATGATGGTCGTTTACGTCTTTCAAATCAGGTAGTAGAAGAGGTTAAGAATCACTTCGATGATGCTGTTTTTAAAACGATTGTGCATAGAAATACAAGACTTGGCGAAGCACCGAGTTTGGGTAAGCCAGTTTTGCTCTACGATGCAGAATCGACTGGTGCACTGAATTATCTAAATCTTGCCAAAGAGATTCTTCAACGGAACGATATGACGAAGATCAAAAACATTGATAAAACATTAGAAATAGAACAAAATGAGCACTAAACCAACCGCAAAATCGCAGATCGGGAAAGGAATTGGTGCCTTACTCGGGAATATAAAAGATGAGGTGAACGCCTTCAATAAAGTGCCAACAGACCAGGACGATGTGTTGGTGGGAAGTATTACCCGTATCCCTCTTTCGATGATCGAGGTTAATCCAAAGCAGCCAAGACGTACATTCGATGAAGGCCCATTAAAAGAACTTGCCGAGTCGATTCGTCTGCATGATATCATACAACCGATTACAGTGGTGAAGATTGCCAATAAGAAATACCAACTCATTTCAGGAGAACGTCGTTTCAAAGCCTCTGCCATGGCTGGTCTGCTTGATATTCCTGCGTATGTGCGTATCGCCAACGATCAGGAAATTCTTGAAATGGGATTGTTAGAAAATCTTCAACGTGAAAACCTAAATGCGATTGAGATCGGGCTTGCCTTTAAACGCCTGATGACTGAATGTAACATGACTCAGGAAGATGTGGCAGACAGGATGAAGAAAGAGCGTTCAACTGTAACAAATTATATCCGTCTTCTCAAACTTCCTCCATCCATTCAGGTTTCTGTTCGTAATAAGGAAATGAGTATGGGACATGCCCGTGCCTTATTGGGTCTTGAGCATATCGAACAACAATTGTTTGCCGCGAAAGAGATTAAAGAAAAACAACTTTCCGTTCGCGCTACAGAAGAACTTATCAAACAAATCGTCGCAAATAAAAACGGAAGCAAGGATTCAACGCCAAAAACAAAAGCAGTATTGGCGCCTGCATATAAACGTATCGAAGATCAAATTGCGTCTCATCTTTCCACGAAAGTGGTGTTAGATAGAAAGAAAAACGGAAAAGGAACGATCGTGTTGGAGTTTTACAACGACTCAGATCTTGAGCGTATCCTCGATAAAATGAGTCTCTGAGCAAATTACCGCTAGTATGAAAACACGCAGCAGGGATCATCGTTTTTTTTCATGCCGCATTTCGGTGCTGACGATTCTTGTGTTGGGTTCGGTCATAATGTCTCAAGCACAGGTGAAAGACAGTATTCAGATAGTTCAAGCGAAAGACAGTCTGCAAGTGATGAAAGCGAACGATACAATTCTTGTGAAATCTTTTCCTGACAGTTTGTTCAGATTTAATGTAAAAACACCTAACCCCAAACGTTCTGGTTTATACTCGGCTTGTTTCCCGGGTTTGGGACAGATTTATAACAAACAATACTGGAAGGCCGGTGTAGTCTATGCTGGTGGCGCAGTGATCGGTGGATTTATCATCAGCAATTACAGCAATTATAATAAATATCGTAAAGCCTATGTGGGGATGATCGACAATGATCCTGAAACGCCTAATACCGTAGAGAACTATACGGTGGATGATGTGAAATTCTTGCGAGACGGATTCAGACGTTACTTAGAATATTCTATTATTGCCGCCACTTTGGGGTATACATTAAATATTCTGGATGCATTTATAGCGGGACATCTCAGAACGTTTGACATGAGTAAGGATATCAGTTTTAAAGCAAGGCCTTTTATCACCCCTCAAAAACAAACCGGACTGAAGGTGAGTTTCTGTTTAAAATAAACGCACACTATGAATATTGCATTGATCGGTTACGGGAAAATGGGAAAGGCCATCGAGGAGATCGCCGTTGAAAAAGGGTATTCAATTGTTTTACGAATCTCGCATGAAAATTTGGAAGAATTTACAACAACGAATATTCAGCAAGCAGATGTTTGCATTGAATTCAGTACACCTGAAACGGCTTTTGAAAACGTACAGAAATGTCTGCAAGCAGGTGTGCCTGTAGTCTGTGGAAGTACGGCCTGGTTGGATCGTCTGGAGGAAGTAAATCAGATCTGTCTCGCAAACAATACCGCATTTCTCTATGCCAGCAATTTTAGTGTAGGTGTGAATCTTTTTTTTAAGGTCAATAAAATTGTAGCGGGGATGATGAATGCACATCCTGAATACAAGGTCTCCATGGAAGAGATTCATCATACACAAAAGAAAGATGCGCCAAGCGGAACGGCTGTGACATTAGCCGAAGGTATTCTAGAGAATTTTCCCACGATAAAAAGATGGGTCAATGCAGCGTCGGTCAATGAACGTGATTTGGAGATCATTTCAAAAAGAGTAGATCCGGCGCCGGGCACACATACGGTTCAATATGATTCTGAGATCGATAGTATCACATTGACACATACCGCACATAGCCGAAAAGGATTTGCGTCAGGAGCGTTACTCGCCGCTGAATTTCTTAGTTCACGAAAAGGAATTTATTCTATGGACGATGTGTTGAGTATTAATTCTTTTCAAAAAAGTGATGTGTCGTGATATGTATAAAGATAATGGAAGCAATGTATCGCCAATAAGTGCGAAAAGTTTGGCTAAATTATTTCCTTCTCACTTTTTTGCTAAGAAAAAAGTGAGAAGGAAGAATATTTGAGTCTATTAGCTCGGGATGACAACGAAACTGCTATCACATATTTTACAGCACTACATATAATTTTTTTGAAAAAATAGCTATTTACGATGACAGGAATGGTATAAGTGCCCAGTAGTATTAGCTTTGATGAAAACCTTGCCTTTAATGTCAATTATAAAATCTGCCATTGGGGCAGATAGTCATTATAATTTCAGTCATGAATGCGTTTAGAAAAAAGTAACTTCGCCGCATCCCGAAATGGAGAGAATATGAAGTTTGAGAATTATAACATTGCCCCTGAGATTAAGAAAAGCCTGAGTGAACTTGGGTTTAGAAAGCCAACCGACATTCAGTATCGCGCTATTCCTTCCATCCTTAAAGGCGAAGATGTTTTGGCTATTGCGCAGACAGGAACAGGGAAAACGGCTGCGTTCGCCATTCCTGTCATTCATCGTTTACACGAAGAGCCAAGAGATTGGAACGGTAAGAATGGGGTTCGTTGTTTAATCATGGTGCCAACCCGCGAACTTGCTTTACAGATTACCGAAGTATTTGAAAAGCTTGCAAAGTATACGCATGTGACCGTGTTGTCTACCACCGGTGGTGTGGATGAAGCGCCACAGATCAAACAATTACAGGAAGGCGTAGATGTATTAATCACGACACCGGGGCGAATGTTTGATTTAAGAAGTCGCGGACATTTGCTGTTAGAAGAAGCTGAGATTCTTATTTTAGATGAAGCCGATCATATGCTTGCATTAGGATTTATAAGGGATATACGCGATGTGATCCGTTATTTACCAAGAACACATCAAACGCTTTTTTTCTCTGCCACAATTGATGATGATATTAAAGATCTGGCCTATTCGTTGGTTCGAAATCCTATCCGAATTCAGATTTCGCCAAAAGATCCCGTTTCTAAAAATGTAGATCATGCGGTTGCATTTATTGAAATGGATGATAAACGATTTTTTCTTGAACGTATGATTAAAGAGAATGAAGGGAAGAAGATATTGGTATTTGTGCGGACTAAAGTGAGAGCCGAACGAGTGAACAAAGCCATGGAACGTGTGGGCATAGAAACATTAACTATACATGGCGACAAGGAACAGGAGGATCGTGTTGTCGTGATGGAAAAATTCAGGACGGGCGAAGTGAATGTCCTGATCGCTACCGATCTAAGTGCAAGAGGAATTGATATAGCAGGTGTTAATTATGTCGTTAATTATGATCTTCCGGATGTGGCAGAAAATTATGTTCATCGTGTGGGTCGTACAGGTCGAGGCATGGAAAAAGGAAAGGCATATTCGTTTTGTGCCGACGAAGAAAAAGAGATCCTGCAAGAGATTGAAGGCTTTTTAGGAAATGAGATCAGACGGTTTGACATTGATAAAGGTGATTATAAAATGACACTTGCATTAACTGAAGAAAATAATACCAACTGGCAGAAACTCATCAAAGATGCGGATGAGGAGCAAAAAGCCTGGGATAAAAAGAACCCGAAGAAGTATAAGAAAAAGTAGGCAGGTTGCTGAAATGCGGCTGAACTAAATTTGTAATGGGAAGGATAATTTTATTTATCACGGGCACTGCGGCAACGATTTGAGTGGAAATCCTTTGCCGTCGATTCGATCCGGTAATCGTGTTAAACTTGACGGCAAAGATTGAAACGTAAGCGTGTCTGCCGCCCAAATTATACCCACTAAGATTTTTGTTTAGCTCAAAAAAAAGACCATCTCATGTACTAAGATGGTCGATTTTACACTTAAGGCAAACACTAAACATTCTTCAAGCAGTTGGTCGGGTCAGAGGGCAAGCAGTTGATCTGGTTAGAGATCGTTGTTTATGAACATGATTGAGTACAGCGCAAAGATGCAACTGCTTCGGATGCCTTCAGGGAGGAAAAGAAAGGGAATAAAACAGGAAAAACACCCTTTTACCTAAAGAAAAATTTACAGGAGTTCTTTCAATTGTAGGAACAACTCCTCACTCATTTTTTCAATGGCATTCTGTGAGTAACCCGCAATATGTGGTGTGATGATGACAGGGTAATCAAATAATTGTTGGATCGTATTCTCTTCCTGTTTGAGTACTGAAGATATATTTTTTTCTTCTTCGAGTACATCCAGACAAGCTCCTGTGATCTTACCCGACCTAAGTCCGGAAAGAATAATCTCTGTTGGAATAACTGGTCCGCGGGAAGCATTGATAAGGACATGTGGTTTTTTCATCGTCGTTAAAAAAGCCTCATCATAATAATGATGTGTCTCATGGTTCAGAGGAATGTGAAAGGAAATAATATCGGCTTTCTCCTGTATCTCTTCAAGCGAAACTTCCTGTATCCATTGGTCTCCGAAACCTGAACGGTATTTGTCATAGACTAAAATGTTTTTTGTAAAGACAGACAATTTATGCGCCAGCGCTCTTCCTGTATGCCCGTAACCAATGATTCCTATAGTCTGATCTTCAAGTTCCATTCCGCGGTTTGCTTCACGAATCCATTCCCCATTCTTAATCTCATTATGCGACCTTAGAATATGATGTCTTAAACTCAGCAACATGCCAAGTATATGCTCTGCTACTGAATTTGAAATTCCCTTCGGAGAACTGACATACCGAATACCATGTTCATCACAATATTTTGTATCAATAATCTCCATGCCTGAACCAAGTCGTGCAATCCATTTAAGATCCTTGAGTTGCGCCAATCCATGTTTGTCAAGATTGAGTTTATTTGATGTGATGATACCTGTTGAAGCCGTGGATATTTCCGGATGCGTGTTTTTATCAGGATAAACGAGATGGTAGCCTTTATCAATCAGGGTTTGTTTGAAGGAATCAGAAATAGTGGCGGCAATGAGTACTTGTTTCACCTTGTAAAAGTAGGGCAGAAGCGCGTATAAAAATTATTGGTAAAGTGAATTATATAAGCTCACCAATTCAGACACACTCAATTGTTCTGCCCGTTTATTGAAGATGTCATCGGTTAATTTATCTGCTGGGAAATTTGATTTCAACCCATTCCTCAATGTTTTTCGACGGTGGTTGAAGGCGGTTTTTACAAAGCCTTTAAATTTATTATAATCGGCAATAGGATAAGGATGGTTATTTCGTACCATACGCAGCACACCGGAAACCACTTTGGGAGGAGGCGTAAACGAAGTGGCCGGCACATCAAATAAATACTCAATATCATAATAGCATTGTGCGAGGACACTTAGAATGCCATAGGTTTTGCTTCCATGTGAGGCGGCGATACGCTGTGCGACTTCCTTTTGAAACATGCCGACAACTTCATCAACATCCTCTTTCCATTCAAGGATCTTGAAAATTATCTGTGTCGAAATATTATAGGGGAAGTTGCCGATGATACTGAAATTTCCTTCGAAAGGTTTCTCGGCATCCAGAAAATCATCATGGATAATACGGTCTTTGAGTGCAGGGTATTTTTTGAGGAGATAGTCTATTTTTTCTTTATCGAGTTCAATACATTCATATTGCTCAAACGGTCTCTCGATTAGGTACTTGGTGATGGCACCTCCACCAGGCCCTATTTCAAGCACTTTTTTATGGTCTGCTTCCAATGATTCTACAATGCGTTTGCAAACAGTTTCGTCATGTAAAAAGTGCTGGCCGAGTGATTTTTTGAGTGTGTATTCCAATGTTTGTTTTTGTAAATGTAATATGATAAACGAACAATAATTTAAAGGGTCATTCTAAAACCTTTTAGGCAAGGCCTCAAAGTCTGCGTTTACTTTGGTAAATAAAGAGGTTGAGAATTTTGTGTAACGAAGTTTAAGAGGTTTTAGTGGAACCTTAAAACAATTCGCCCTGCTTGCTCTCATCTTCATTCTCATCATTTACTAAACTAACTTCCAGCAGATCCTTATCGCACAGTTTTGTTCCAATCGCTTTCCATCCTGTCACATCTGCAAAGTCAGTCAGATTGATGGTTTGCTCGCTTGGAAGGTATTTCTTCTTACCTGTTTTGAGTTTAATGATCGGTGTCTGATTCGATGTTACCCATTCAAGATAATTTCCTGCGCCGTCTTTTATAAAGTGGAATTTCGTATTCAGCGTCAGGGTTTCAATCTTAAATCGTTTGACATTGAATTGTTTTTTGTCATCGTCAAAATAGATCGCACTCAAGATAGCTTGTGGTTTAAACTTCTCGATCAGTACTATTTTGTCATTATCAAAACGGTTCGATAATTCTGTATTATTGAGTGTATAACTTCCGTCATTATACATGGTAATGATTTTATCGTCTTCGCCAAAACTACCAAGATACATTCCTTTTTCGTCTGTGTTCAACCGGCCAACCACATCATCATACCAGATTTTCTTGCCACCCAAACTGGATGTTCCTTTTAATTTCAGTTTAATATTCTTGACCGGGTATTTTGTGACCTGATTTCCCATACTGCTTCTCACTTTAATGGCCAGTTCTGCAAAATCAAATTCAAATACCTTATTCTTCGCTTTGCAACCTGCACTCAACGAAACGGTAACGAGTTCACTTTCTCCATGAGGATTTGACGTAAAATACAGGGCCTTGCTTTTTGGTGAACCTTTGGTAAGATCATATTCCTTATCGCGGGTAATGCCAGTTACATTGAAACGTTTGGCATATGAGACACCAGTCTTTCCATCCACATAAATCATATTGTAGGTGGTCCGCTCATCGGCCTTCTTAAATATTTCGGCATGAATAATCTCTTTCCCGATAAATACTTTATCCGCCACTTTGATCACTTTCATTTTACCTTCCCGTGTGAAGGCAATGATCTGATCAACATCAGAGCAGTCAATAAAGAACTCATCTTTTTTCAGACTTGTTCCTATAAAACCTTCCGCGCGATTGATATATAGTTTCGTATTCGCTATCGCAATATCTGCCACCTGTATGTTATCAAAGACCCTGATCCCGGTTTTGCGTTCTCTTCCTTTGCCATATTTTCTCAATAATTCTTCAAAATAAGCAATGGCATAATCGACAAGATGTGCAAGATGGTGTTTGGTGTCTTCAATATTTTTTTCGACTGATTTAATATGTTCATCTGCTTTAAACGAATCAAATTTTGAGATTCGTTTAATCTTTATTTCAGTCAGTTTAGCGATATCCTCCTGTGTAATCTCGCGCCTGAATAATTTTTTATAAGGCTTCAAACCTTTGTCTATAGCGGATAACACACCTTCCCATGTTTCTTCCTCTTCAATATCGCGGTAGATTCTTTTTTCAATAAATATTTTCTCTAACGAAGAATAATGCCAGTTGTCTTCAAGTTCACTGAGTTTCAATTCAAGCTCTCTTCGTAGCAATTCTCTGGTTTCATCGACCGAAATTTTTAGCAGTTCTGTGGCCGTAATGAAGCATGGTTTGTCGTCAATGATCACACAAATATTTGGCGAGATACTTACTTCGCAATTGGTGAATGCATACAACGCATCGATGGTTTGATCGGGGGTAACACCTGCTGCCAATTGAATCTCAATCTCGACATTCGCTGCTGTTCCATCGGTTACCTTTTTGATCTTGATCTTTCCGTTGTCATTTGCCTTCACAATACTTTCTATCAACGAAGGCACAGTCACACCATATGGTACATCCTTAATAAGAATGGATTTATTATCGACCTTTTCAATATGGGTTCGTACGCGAACTTTTCCGCCACGTTTCCCATCATTATAATGGGTCACATCCACCATCCCTTCTGTCAGGAAATCAGGGAATAGTTCAAACTTTTTTCCTTTCAGGTATTTTACAGAAGCATCAATAAGTTCACAAAAATTATGCGGAAGGATTTTGGTCGATAAGCCTACGGCAATTCCTTCGGCGCCTTGTGCCAGCAACAACGGGAATTTCATGGGTAAGGTTACAGGCTCGTTCTTACGGCCATCATAACTTAATTGCCAGTCGGTGATCTTGGCGTTGAAAGCCACATCGAGGGCGAATTTTGAAAGTCGGGTTTCAATATATCTTGGTGCGGCGGCATTATCGCCTGTTCTAAAATCACCCCAGTTTCCTTGGGTATCCAGCATCAGGTCTTTTTGCCCGATATTGACAATGGCATCCGCGATACTCGCATCTCCATGAGGATGATATTGCATCGTTTGTCCGATCACGTTGGCGACCTTATTAAAACGGCCATCATCCATTTCTTTCAACGCATGAAGGATCCTTCGTTGCACAGGTTTGAGTCCGTCTAACCCAGCAGGCACAGCACGTTCAAGGATTACATAACTGGCATAATCCAGAAACCAGTTCTGGTACATTTCATTGACATGGTTCTTATTCGCATGTTTTTCCTCGTGATCAAATTCTTCTGCCATAGCTCATTTCTAAAGGGGGCAAATGTAAATTATGTAACATGTCTTTTCAATAAATTTTAATCACATGGGGAAAAATCGTGCGGGCTGGGATTAAAATACCTTGGAATGGATTATTTCAATTTCCTGTTTGGATTTCTACTTGTATGAAAAACGGAATATACAATGATGATGTCTTTCACTACTTCATCTACGATCAGAAAGGGAAATTTGCGTAGTACCACTTGTCTGATTTCATTTTTAAATTTTCTGTATTGTTGCGGATTTTGGATGATTTGCGACATGCATTTTTCTATATCACTTTTGAATTTATCTCCGAGACTGGTTTGAGCGGTTTCGTAATACTCATATGCATCGTTAATCTCCCTAAAGGCTTTTTCATGAAGGATCAGTGTATACTTCATTGAGGTTTTCCAATTTTCTTTTTAGCTTTCTCCCATGGTATCGTTTTGGATAAACCTGACATATACTCTTTTCGGCGGTTCTCAATCTCATTTATTTGTTCTGGGCTAAGCTCATGCTCAGATAATGTATCCTCAATATCTGTCTCAAACATTGTATAAAATGCATTTATTTTTTTAAGGTCAGCCACAGCCAGATATTCTTGAAGTCTATTACGGATTACACTTGCAGTCATTTTGTTTTTTTACAAATTTGTAATTTTCAAATGAAGTCCGGCCTTTTACGAGGCTTTTTTAATTGTAAAATATCTCAGCGGCTTATTTCCTCCATACTATTCAATATAGGTTTCTATGGGTTCTCTTGAATTCAATTTTATTTCCTATTTTGTGCCACTAAAATTCTCACCATGCGACGCATTTATTCATTGGCCTTAGTATGTCTCATATCCATAACTGGTATACAGGCACAATCTCTCTTAACTCCAGAAACCTTGCTCAGCCTTGGGCGGGTAAATCCTAAAGGACTCAGCAAAGATGGAGGCACCTTTTATTTTAGTGTAGGAACGCCTTCGATGGAAGAGAATAAGAACAAAACAAAATTTTATTCCATTCCGGCAGCCGGTGGTAAGGCTACTGAAATCCCTGCATTTCCTGCTGGTGATTTAATTACTGTTGAGAAAGATGGCGAGAATATCAAAGGGTCTCCCGATGGGAAACATGTGTTGTTTACAAGAGATGTAAAATTGCAGAATATTCAAGGCTATGAGAGATATCCGACCTATAGCAAAGCCAATGCGCAGATTTATGATAACCTGAATCAACGTCATTGGGATACTTGGGAAGACGGTAGTTACTCACACGTTTTTTTGGCAGATAATGTAGCAGGTTTTGCGTTGAGAGAAAAAGATCTGATGCCGAATGAGGCGTACGATTCTCCGCAGAAACCTTTTGGTGGCGAAGAAGATGTGATGTTTTCACCTGATGGCAGCCAGGTATTATATGTGAGCAAAAAGAAAACAGGTAAGGAATATGCGTTAAGTACGAACACCGATATTTATGTGTATCATATTGCCACAGGCACTACCACCAATCTGACAGAAGGGATGATGGGGTATGATACCAATCCAATATTTAATAATGATGGCACCAAACTCGCGTGGCTTAGTATGGAACGCGACGGTTTTGAAGCAGACAAGAATGAGCTTTGGGTGATGGATTGGAATACGAAAACCAAAAAAAGTATTACCCGTGATTGGGATGAGACTGTATCAAGTATTCGTTGGAGTGAGAATAATGAAAGTATTTTCTTTACAGCCCCTTATCATGGAACAGAACAATTATTTGAAGCGACATTTGAGTTAGAGAATGACAATGTTAGTTCAACCGTTCGGCAAATCACCTCGGGCCACTTTGATATTACTGGGATCGCAGATCAGCAACGAAATATTCTCTATGTGACACGCACGGACATGAACCACGCAACTGAGGTATTTACTGTAGAAACAACAAGCGGTGAAATGAATCAGTTGACCCATGTCAATGATCAGGCATTTGCGAATATGCAGCAATGTGAGGTTCGTGAACGTTATACAGAACTTGATAATGGCGACCAGCTTTTTTCTTGGGTAATTTATCCTCCTGATTTTGATTCGACCAAAAAATATCCTACTCTTTTATATTGTCAAGGCGGGCCGCAAAGCGCGTTGACACAATTTTACTCCTTCCGTTGGAATTTTCAATTGATGGCTAGTAATGGTTATATCATCATTGCGCCAAACAGAACCGGGATGCCTGGTTGGGGAACAAAATGGAATGAAGATATCAGTAAGGGCTGGGGAGCAGATCCGATGCGTGATTATTTAGCGTCTATTGATGATATTTCTGAAGAATCGTATGTCGATAAATCTCGTCTCGGGGCTGTAGGTGCCAGTTACGGAGGTTATTCTATTTATATGTTGGCCGGAATCCATGAGAATCGGTTCAAAACATTTATTGCTCATGATGGTTTGTTTGATCTGAAAAGCTGGTATGGAACAACTGAAGAACTTTGGTTTGCCAACTGGGATATTGGTGGAAACTATTGGGATGAGAACAGGGCTGCAGAAAAAAGTTATGAAAAATACAGTCCGAGCAATTTCATTGATAAATGGAATACGCCTATCCTTATTTACCAGGGTGGAAAAGATTACCGCGTCTCAACCGAGCAGGGATTACAGGCTTTCCAGGCTGCCCAGTTGAGAGATATCAAGAGTAGGTTTGTATATATGCCTGATGAGAATCACTGGGTATTACGCCCACAAACCGCCATGGTATGGCATAAAGAATTTTATAGATGGTTGAAGGAGACGTTGTAGAGACAGATTGCAATCTGTTTACAGTGATACAGATTGCAATCTGTCTACAGCGATACACATTGCCGACCGTGCTGTATTTTTTTCCAACGCACAAAATATTTTGAAATTCTACCGACATATCGCGAAAATTTTCTGGAGCACATTTGCACGCTACATCCTTCTAATTGTGGAACAAAAGAGCCAATTTTGCCTATCGCAACAGAACGAGAATGATCGTTTAAAAGGTGAAAATTCGTACTTTAACCAACTTGAATTGAATTTTAATTAAATAATGGCAAACCAAAACCCAGAGCAAATAGCAAGAGATAACATTGACTCCGCTCTAGTGCGGAGCGGCTGGGTTATTCAGAGCATTAAACAAATAAATTTGAATACTGGAATTGGTGTTGCTGTAAAAGAATATTTAACTGATGTTGGCCCTGCGGACTATGTTCTATTTGTTGAAGGAAAGCCTTGCGGAGTAATTGAAGCGAAGCGTGAAGAAGAAGGACATCGAATGAATGTTCACGAAGGACAAGGTGAAGAATATGCAAATGCTAAACTCAGACATCTGAAAAAGGAGCCTTTGCCTTTTGTGTACATCAGCACAGGAGAAATAACAAGATT
>Ga0105047_10003637_pt1 | contig 27142 bp, 23 predicted proteins | sample MAT04_FD_78384 | JGI IMG/M metagenome (GOLD analysis project Ga0105047, IMG submission 78384) | Freshwater microbial communities from Lake Fryxell liftoff mats and glacier meltwater in Antarctica - MAT-04 (megahit assembly) | ecosystem: Environmental > Aquatic > Freshwater > Ice > Liftoff... | reverse complement strand
TTCTCCCCCGCCCTGGGGCGGGGGCTAATCATTACACGCATCTTTTTACTGGCTTTTTTGGCAAAAAACGCTTTTGTGAACGGCAAAACCCTCTATCCCCCGGCCCCTTTCTCCCGCACCCCTGCGGGTGGCCGAAGCGGCGGAGGAAGGGGAGCAAAAATGGCAAAAATATCCTCCCCGCCCTTTGAGGGCGGGGCCGGGGGTGGGTGAGAAATTTTGCTCACCCGAACGCCAGTTATTGGAGAGAAAAACGACTTTTTTAAAAGATGTGGGTAATGATTAGGGGCGGGGGGTGGGGCAAGGTAATTCGCCAACAGCATCATAGATTGTGTGCTGCTCTCTTGCATATCTCATTCTCTTTATCATTAAGTTAATGGATTCGTAATATTAGTAGGCCCTGTGGATACTGTGGATAACTCACAGCGGGCCTCCAATACACCCCACGGGTACAGAGTAAAGCAAAAAATACCCCCACATATAGGGGCAAAACCTTAAAATTTTGTCCAACCTCTATATGTGGATAACTTGGCCATCAGGATGAGCCTTGTGGAAAAATTGTGGTCCGCCCGGGCTCACATTCAGCTTCTAATCTGCGACATTCAAAATACAGGTTAAAATCCGTGAGTCCCCCCATAGGTGGGGGGTAAGGTCGAATCCGGTTTCTTTCCATTTGTTAGGGAAACCAACATTTCTCCACAATAATCCAAAGTTATCCACAGTTTTTCGCGAGTTATCCACAGTTTTAGGGAGAAGCGATATTTTGGTGGAAAAGCAATGCCCCCACCGGTGGGAAATGGTAATGAAAAAGGTCAGCTTTTGGTAAATAAGGCGGTGTAGGCCCGGCCCCCCGCTTTTCTGTACAAAGATTGTACTTTTATTGCGCTTTTTTTATCTTTTCGTGCATAATTATGCGATGAATACAGCAAAAGCTCAACCCAAACCCCAAACCCCCAAAGCTCCGCGCAAAGACGTGCTTGCCCTGCTGGGCGGGATTGTGTTCGGCCTGGCCTTCACCGGCCTGATCGCCTGGGCCGGTCAATTCCTTGACCGTTCCACCTTCCTACCCGATCAAGGTGCTTCGTGGTATTTCTGGAAGCTGCCCAACCCCACCTTTTGGACGCGGGCTTCGGCCTGGGGCTTTTATTTGCTGCACCAGGTGACGTTGTGGGGGTTGATTTATTATGCCCAGACCCGGGTTAAGACCTATTCCAGCGGGCTGCACCGCATAAACTACCTGGCTTTGGGCGCCAATGCTTTTTTCATTTTGCTGCACTTCGTTCAGACCTACCTCTGGTATGACGGGCTGGCTCAGGATGTTTCGATTTATTCCTCGCAGGCTTCGGTGATCGTGCTGCTGGTGTGGGTGCTGCTGATGGAAAATAACCGGCGGGGTTTGTTTGTGGGCAAGAAGCTGCCAATCTCCAAACAAATTATTGAATTTGCGCGCAAATATCACGGTTATTTCTTCGCCTGGGCCTCAGTTTATACTTTCTGGTATCACCCCATGGAAAATACACCGGGGCACCTGGTTGGGTTTGTGTATATGTTTTTGCTGCTGCTGCAGGGTTCGCTGTTCCTGACGCGTATTCATGTCAATCGCTATTGGATGGTGGCGCAGGAAGTGGCAGTGCTTTTCCACGGCACGCTGGTGGCGGTTTATCAGGGTAACGGCATCTGGCCGATGTTCATGTTTGGCTTTGCCGGCATTTTTGTGATGACCCAAATGCACGGTTTGCGCCTGTCGAATTGGGTGCGCTGGCTGATTTTTGGGGTTTACCTGGCGGGGGCGCTGTTGATCTATAATGTGCGCGGCTGGAATAAATTGTATGAATTGATCAGCATCCCGCTGATTGAATATCTGGGCGTGCTGGTGCTGGCGCTGATCTTTGGCCTGGGGCTGCGCCTGTTTGGGCGGCGCCAATCGCCGCCGGCTGAAATAAAGGCTCAAAACGCGGGGTGAGCGGCATCGCCTACTGTGCTGAGGAATTTCTGGCGTGGGGTAGCCGCCGGGAGGGCAATTGGGTTGGGATCGGTCTGGTCCGCGGCATGCTGATTTAGGGCGAGGCGTTTTTCCAACCCTGGGCCTGGTAGGCCTGCCAGGTTTCGGTCTGGTAACCTAACTTTGCCACATTTTGAGCCTGCCGGCAAGCCTCTCTTTTGTTAATTTTGTCAGTCAATCAGCACTATGATATATTTGAATAAGATTAATCTTGTATACAAGATTAATCAAGAATGGAGTCATAAATGGCTAATTTAATGACATTGATTGTATAGTTGGGAGAGAAGCTATGAAAACCAACAAACTGCACAAAATTGGGTGGGCATTGATGGTGGGCCTGATCTGCCTGGCGGCAGCGGTGGCGCCGGTGCTGGCGGGGAAATCGGCTGAGGCCGAACGCTACGATGTGGATCTGACTTTGGGCAGCGATGGGGCCGTTCAAGTGATTGAAACCGTGGTGTTCCGTTACTCAGGTGGTCCGTTTACATTTGTCAAACGTGAAATCCCAACAGACTACACCGATGGCATTCGTTTTATGGCGGCCGGGATGGATGGCAAACTGCTGCCCATGGGCAGCGGCGCCGGACAGGTGGAAGTGGGCGACACTGATCCGCTGGTGATCACCTGGCATTTTTCGGACGTCTCCGACTCGAGCCACGCTTTCAGCCTGACTTACCTGGCTCAGGGGGTGACGCAGAAACAAAACGCGGCAGATTTACTGCTCTACACTACACTGCCCTTGAATCACGACTATCCCATCCGCTCCAGCACGGTGCGGGTGCACTATCCGGACGGCGCGCGTCTGCTGGGGCAACCGGTTGAAACCAGCGGGCGCGCCCGCGTGGAAATGAGCAGTGGGTTGGTGACTTTTCAGGCCAGTGGGCTGGGCGCAGATGAGGCGTTGGAAGTACGGCTGGAATTTGCGCCGGGCAGCCTCACGAGCAACACCCCGGTCTGGCAGGCACGCGCAGCTGCCCGAAGTGAACACGACCAGCGCTCGCTGCCGTACTTTTTGGTCGGAGCCCTGGCACTGGCGCTGGGCGGCGGGGCAGCCTTGTGGACCTTCCGGCGCAGTGTGCAGCCCGAAGCGGTGGCAGGCATGGATGAGCGCGGTCCCAGCGCCCTTCCACCCTCCAACCTGGCCCCGGCGCTGGCCGGTGCGCTGATGAACGGCGGCGGTGCGGCGCAAAGTGGGCTGATGGCCACCCTGTTCGACCTGGCGCGGCGCGGCGTGGTGGTGATCGAGGAGCAGCCCAAGAGCGGCTGGATGGGAAGCAAGGATTTTCTGGTGCAGTTGGTGCAGCTTGACCGGCTGCAAAGCTACGAGCAGACCCTATTGGAAACGCTGTTCAAAACCACGGAACTGAGTGCAGGCATGAGCATCTCTCTGCAGAAAAGTGGGCCACAGTTGGCCCAACATTGGAACCGCATTGCCAGCGAGATGAAGGCGGAACTGCTGCGGGGGGGGTGGATCGATGCGCAGCGCCAAAAAACAGCGCAAACCTGGGGTTGGATCTCCGGAATTTCGATTTTTCTGACTTCGCTGCTGATCATTGGGGCCGTTTTCCTGATTGAAAGCGTTGGGGTGTGGGTGCTGCTGCCCGCCATTATGCTGGAAATGCTGGCGCTGGTATGGGTGGTTGTGGCGGCCGGGCTGACGCGCCTGAGCGACCGCGGCCGGGTGGAAGCGGCGGGATGGAAAGCATTTCAGCAGTACCTGAACCAGGTGGCCAAGGGGCGCGAACCCGCCACCCGCCCGGATCTGTTTGAAACCTACCTGCCATACGCGGCAGCCTTTGGACTGGCGCATGCGTGGGCCAGTTTTTTCCAGAAAAAAGGGATCCTGCAAATTCCGGTCTGGTTCAGAGCGGTACAAAACGGCAGCAGCGGCTACGAGATGGTCGCTTTTATGAGCATGGTCGATTCGTCTTCCGCTGCCACTGGTGACGGTGGCGCAAGCAGCGGCGGTTCGGCTGGCGGCGGTTCCAGTTCAACCGGGTAAAGTGGTGAAATCAAAACGGCGAGGATGCGCACCGCACTCCAGCGAATTGTAAAACTCAATCGATATTGACTGTTCACCCCCTGCGCTCCTCAAAGGAGAGCGGGGGGTGACTTTTGACCGTTTCTTGACGCCCGACCTATTGACACAGGCGGTTGCTTTGTATACAATAAGTTCATTGATACAAAGATACAATTTTTATAAGAATCATACAGGAGGCGCACGATTTGAACCGACTCACCGGAAAAATCACACTAAACTTTCGCGCGACTGAACCGCTCTACCTCCAGATTGCGCGCCAGGTGGAACAACTGGTAGTTCAAGGCGAACTAAAGCTGGGCGACCAACTGCCCACCGTACGCGAGTTGGCCACCGAACTGCGCATCAACTTTAACACCGTGGGACGCGCCTATCATGTGCTGGATGAGACTCATCTGATCTCCACCCAGCGCGGGCGTGGCACCTACATCTGGGAGGAACCGACTGAAGAAATGCTGAGGCATCTCAAAAAGAAAAGCATGGAAGAATTGGCCAGAAATTACCTGAACGAAGTCAGCCAGTTGGGTTACTCGCTGGAGGACGCCATCAACGAATTGAAACAAGTTCATCCTGGCGGCGAACAACCGCCGCGGGAAGACACACAACCAAAGCCAACCGGCAGGTGAGGAAAAAATGACACTGCAAGCAATTACCCAGAAAAAAGATGGTACAAATTCATCCAAAGGCAAACCGGATAAAGTGGTGGATAATATTCATGTCAGCCCGATCGCCGGGTTGGTTGCCACGCTATTTTACCTGGTGGCCGTCATCGGCACGATCGTTTTAGAAGGAGCTAAAGCCGGCGATGTCATCATCGCGCTGTGGGTGATTGGCTTTACGCTGATCGCCTGTTTCTTCCTGTTCGCCATGAAAGTGGCCCAGCAGTAGGAAAAAGCGGTGGTGTTGCGCCTGGGCAAGTTTCATGGGCTGCGCGGGCCGGGCCTGTTCTGGATGCTGCCCATCGTTGACTCGACCACAATGTGGATCGACCACCGCGTGATGGTGACCCTTTTCAACGCGGAAAAGACCCTGACCAAGGATACGGTGCCGGTGGACGTGGACGCCGTGCTGTTTTGGGCGATTTGGGCTGCCGAGAAGGCAGCCCTGGAGGTGCAGGATTATCGCCAATCGATCTCCTGGGCATCACAGACCGCCCTGCGCGAGGTGATCGGGCAGATGACCCTGGCGGATATCCTGGTGGGGCGGGCCAAGATGGACGCGGATTTGCAGAAGATCATCGACGAGCGCACCACGCCCTGGGGCATCTCGGTGCAGAGTGTGGAGATCCGCGACGTGATCATCCCGCAGGGGCTGGAAGACGCGATGAGCCAGCAGGCGCAAGCTGAACGTGAACGCCAATCGCGGGTAATTTTGGGCGAGGCCGAAATGCAGATTGCCGGCAGTTTTGCCGAGGCTTCGAAAGCTTATATTGACAACCCGACGGCACTGCATCTGCGGGCGATGAACATGCTCTTTGAAGGGTTGAAAGATAAAGGCGCGCTGGTGATCGTGCCCAGCAGCGCGGTGGATAGCATGAACCTGGGTGGGCTGAGCGGAATGGTGAGCCTGGCGCAGCAAAACCAGGTGAAGAAGGGCGAATCGTAGGCGCTTTTGCGAGACAAAAAATTAATCAGCGCGCACTGTAGAGTGCGCGCTGATTTTTCATATATAAATATGATTACAGAAGAATGCATAACCGAAGAAACCTTAAAATCTTTCGAGCACTGTTTATGGATATGCCTTCTTAGGGTCTTTCGAGTTTTCTCCCTGGTTGCTGTCAGGAGCAGGGTATGCTGGGGTTTCGAATTTTGTATAATCATCAGGATTTTCAACGCGCTTTATCAATTCCTCTAATTTTAACCGCGGGAAATAGGTTGTAGCAAATTCCCAGGGACTTCTGACAACACATTCATCCTCCGCAGTAATTTCGAATAACCAGGGTTGGATGATACCCCCATAATAATCTCGCTTTGGAATATCAGTTCCAGATAGATTACAGCACGAACCAAAAAACATAACATAACGAGTATTTACTTTAATCCCATATACAGTATTTTTAGATCTGCCTTGTTCGATTTCAGCGGGGCTGGGGTTAGCGTTAATTAAATGACCTTCATTAACAGCAGTGTAAATTTCTTTATCACCACTGCCTTTAAGGTATTTCTCTACTGAAATTTTATAAACCTGTGCAATATTGTAACTATCCGTTGCCGGCTTGGAGTGATCAGATACCTGACGGCTGCCATTGAATGTTTCCTTCGATTCTATTATTTGACCGATGACAATCCATTTGGCCTGGCTTACCAGATCTTTATAGGTATATACACTGGCATAACTGGCGATTGGTTTAACCAACGCATTTCCATTCGTAGGCGTTAGAACAGGATATCCCTCCGAAATGGATGTGGATTTAGGAAGGGTTGAACTTGATGACGCAATACAGCCTGTAAGAAAAATCAATACAAACGACAGTAATAATTTAACGATCGTTCGTAATAAATTTGAAAAAGACATATTTTCTCCTTTTTGATGAAGAAATTCTAATGATAGATCAGGTTAACGAGTTCTATATCAAGAGGCATCGGTTCGTAATACATTTGATTTGGGTTGTTTCCCATTAGGGCAACTGCTGGAGCTGGATTTTTGATATGTCCCAGGCCTAATCCATGACCTAATTCATGTCCTGTTAAACCTCGTTTTCCAGTATCACAATAATAATCACAAACTGTATTTGCCTTTATGATTGCTCCAATGAGAAAACCGTTGTAAGGTATCGGATCAGTAATACCGGCAGGGCTATCAGGCGTATTGTCAAAATATGTTTTTAACATAACTGAACCATTAGCGTCATAAATATAATTAATATTCTGAGCCATGTAATTCCAATCCGAAACAGATAAACTAAAAGCTATTCGCCACGGATTGTTGGATCCCAATAGAGATTATCACCCCATTGATATGTAATTGTCTGATATGTTCCTGGTGTATGTTGCCAGCGTTGAATCACTAATTCTTCAATAACCGTACTTTTTGCAATTAATGGTACAAAACTCTTAAATTGGTTATTTACCGTTTGAGGCAAATCTCGCGAGGGATTTGTTTTGCTTGAAATGGTTTCTTTATTAAATTCATCTATGTCAGAAAAACTCTTAATACTAAAGAAATTGAAAAGAAGCAGGGAATATATTAATAAAAATTTGGACTTTGATGACAATATAAGTTTCCCCCATAAATTTTATTGGATTGATTTGCTCCTTTAGAATAGCTCCTAATCATTTGTGAAACAAGAGGCTTCTATCACGACATATCCATGTCAAATATCAAAAGATTTCGCATGATGTGGTTTTCATGCTCTTCTTCGAAATGACAAAGCGATATTCCGCTTGCTTTTAGAGTTATTTTTGAAAACCGGTATCAATTTTTTAAAATTTATCTTATTTTCTAGCTTTTAATCTTCATATGACGTTTAGCGACGGTGAACAGTATTTTCCAATTTTCTTCGAATGAGCAGCAAAATTTATTTGTCTAATTTCCAAGTTTGTCGCTGGGGGGGAGCATGGGTGTCATTGTCCTCTCCTGAACTCTTTATACAATGGGTAACAGATCCTTGAATCATAAAAGCCAGGCGGTATGGAGCGTATCCAATGTGTTGAAATCCGCGACGTGATCATCCCGCAGGGGCTGGAAGACGCGATGAGCCAGCAGGCCCAGGCCGAGCGCGAACGACAATCGCGAGTGATTTTGGGCGAGGCCGAAATGCAGATTGCCGGCAGTTTTGCAGAGGCCTCCAAGGCCTACATCGATAACCCTACCGCACTGCATCTGCGTGCCATGAACATGCTCTTTGAAGGGTTGAAAGATAAAGGCGCGCTGGTGATCGTGCCGAGCAGCGCGGTGGACACCATGAATCTGGGCGGGTTGAGCGGGATGGTGAGCCTGGCGCAGCAAAACCGTATAAAAGACAGCGGCACATAAAACGTTCAGGCACAAGGATAGAATTGAGCAGGGCGCACCTACTGGTGCGCCCTGCTGTTTCACGTGAAACATTCACGTCCGATTCAGTTGCTACTATTGAAAGCCAATGCCAACCACCGTCATCTATGTTTCACGTGAAACATCAGGAGGTTCAAGGGGCACAGGCGGGGAACTTCGTACGTTTCACGTGAAACCTTTTAAATACCCGCACCCGGCTGCTCCCACAGACCGAACACAAAGCGACTTGCGCAAACATGGCAGCCTTATGAATGACCTTCTCTACTCTATAACTCTGAGCGGCTGTGAGTGGAAAGAAACCTGTTTCTGGGAGTACAATTGGAGCATCCCATTCGGAAAGAGACCCAGCCATGCTATCCGTGAGCTTTATTTTTTCCATTCTGTTCCAGTTGGTGCTGCCTTTTGTGGTCAGCTTTTTTGTGGTCCGGCGATATCGGACTCCCTGGAGTTTGTACCTGGTGGGGGGCCTATCTTACCTGTGTTTTTGGGTGACGCAGCCTTTAGTGGCTCAACTGGTGGAAGGTAACGATTTTTATGTCAACCAGATTGCCGGACTGCCCATTGTGTGGATCTTTCTGATTGAGGGCATCATTTTATCTGTGGTGGAACAGGCGATTCGCGCCGGCGGCTATTGGTATGCCCGCAGCCGCGTGCGTGAGTGGGGCCAGGGGCTGACAGTGGCTGCGGGACAGGCCGCAATTGGCCTGCTGCTGATTGGGTTGCAACTGCTGTTGTTCTTCGTGTCGTGGACCGTTTTGGGCAGTACGCGTGGCGAGGGTTTAAACCTCTCTGCGGATGAATTGGCCAATCTGCTGTCCCAATTGGATGGCTTCCTGGCATTACCCTGGTATTTTCCGCTATTAGTGGCGCTGCAGGGCTTTGTGATCTTTATGCTGCAGCTCGGCCTGGGTATGATGGTCTGGCAGGCGGTGAACCAAAAGGCCTGGGTCTGGCTGGGCGCGGCGCTGCTTTGGGAAACTGCGATGAACACACTCTTTAAGGTGCTGTCGCAAAGAGACCCTGATCTGATCAGCACGGGTATTTTTGCGCTCACAGCGCTGGTGCATGCGTGGTTTCTGTACGTGCTCTATCAGAAAACCGGCCAACCAACCCTGGCGCTTGCAGAGAAATAGCCTGAACCCAATCGGGCGTTGTTTGGCACTGTATTAGAATATAAGTTCTATCTCTGGCGGTACAATAAACGGGCACCCCTGGCGGGGGTAAACCGCCAGGGGTGCCCGTGACGGATTAAATATGTGGGCTTAATCCTTTTCCAGAAAAGCAGTGGCCAGGCTTTTTTCGTCATCCATGATAATGCGCAGATGCGAGTTTTTGCGGAAATCGCTCACGCGCACCAGGTGCAGAGCGCTTTCTATCAACGAGTCGACCTGCACAAATTCGGTCAGGCAGTTGGGGGTATCGTTGAAAAAATCCTTGCGGAAGATGGTCAGCGGATCATCCAGCACAATGGCCAGAGGGTAGATTTGCGCTTCAAGAATATCCTGGAAGAAATGCGTCCCCAGCGAAGGCTCGGGGGCGGGGCCGATGCCTGCCCCGGCCATCTCGACCAGGGCCCGGGTATGGTAGATATCGCCGTAATCGATGGGAACCCCCAGATCCGAATTGGAACTGCCCCAACGACCCGGCCCAATACAGATGAATTTGGAGTTTTCCAGGGCGGCATTTAAGCGCGAAATGGTATGTTTCAGTTCGCTGCGGGCGCGTTCGGTGGGCAGGGCAAAATAACCTTCGGGGGGAACATAGATCACATAATCCACGCGGGGGATGTGACCCTGCGGAACGACAAAGCGGGTGGAAAAAATGATCTCATCGTTCTGTAAATCCACTGGCAGCGACACACGCTCGGTAATCATGAGGTGACTTTGCGGGCGGCACTGCAACAAGGCGATGACCAACTGCGGCTTGCCAGATTCGGCCTCATTAATATGCAGGGTAAATTCGATATCGACCGGACTCTTGTAGTTCTTTTCAAGCACCTGGAGCATCTCACGCATGAGCTGGGCAAATGGGGTGCGGCGCAGCAGTTCATCAAAATTTACAATGATCTGGTTGGGAGCGGCCTGCAGCAGATTGGAGCGCAGCGGCACAAAATAGCCATCCTCATCGATCTGAACCAGATAACGCAGAGGCGGGTAACGCGAGGCGATCACCTCGGCCACCGGCAGGGTTTTAAACTGGTTGGCCTCAAGATCGATCAGATCCACAAACTGCTGTGAATAGCGCCGGATGGCGCGGGCATCGTTGGAGGGGCGCAGCATGGGATGGCTGAGCGCGACCAAACGCGGGTAATCGTTGCCCACCCGGTCGACCGCGCGCGTTCCCATCCCCCATACCAGGCGCATAAAACCGTCCTCACGGCGAATCTGGGGCGCCCAGCGGTAGAGATTGCGGCTGAAGGCTACCCCGGCGCCGTGCGGCAGGTAATATTTTCCAAAACGCTCGCCCTGAACTTCTTGAATGAGAATGGCCATGCGCTCGTCATAATCGAGCAAGCCCTTGCTGCGGCGATAGAGCAATGCCGCAGGGTTCATGGTGGAGGCAAACACCTGGGCAATCGCCTGCGAAAGGTCTTTCAAATTTTGAGCCGGGGTGCCCTGGCAGGGCACGAAGATGCTCTCATATTTGCCGGCAAACGAAGTGCCAAAATTATCTTCCAGTAAACTAGAAGAACGCACAATGACCGGGTTATGATGCACATGGTCGAGCACAGAAGCCAACTGTTCGAGAATATCGGGTGGAAACTCGCCGGCGAGGAAATCTTCCAATATTTCCGGATACTCGGCGCGCATCTGCTCTTCCGTTTTGTACTTCTGGTCATTCCAGTGCACCAGGTTATTGATCGACATGTAGGTATAGATTTCATCGGACCCGATGAAAAAGGACTCAGGGGTATGCAGGCAGGACTGCAGCGCTGCGCTGGCTTCCTGCTTGAGCACGCGCGCCGCCAGCAGCATACCGGCAGCCTTACCGCCAATGCGCCCAGCGCCAATTTTCCGGCGGCGAATTTCAGCCAGGTCGGAGAGGGTGAACCATTCTTTGGCGATATTGATATAGCGCAACTGGTCGCTGATCATATTGCGGATCAGGACCACCTTTGATTCCTGCAGACGGGGCTCGTAACGGGCGCGCTGATCGGGCGGCAGGCGCTCGATGGTCATGGCATGCTCGAAAATCATCTCCGGGGGGGCCAGCTCGGGGTTCAGCGAGAGCATCAGGCGCTGAATGCTCATGCCGCGCTCGCCTAGCACTTCATTGACGATCTTTTCAAACAATTCGAACGATAAGTACTGGCTGAAGAGCAAATCGGTAAGCTGATCGCGGATGCGCATCATGCGCAGATCCCACACTTCGACCGGTTCCTGACCGTATGGGTCGCGCAACCCCTCCTGCTCTTGCGACTTAATTGCCATTTCACGCGTGCGACCTTCAAATCCCTGAGGAGTGAGCACCGCGCGTGTGAACAATTCGCGGCGCATCACGGCGCGAATGCGCGTGGATAGAATGGGATATTGTGCCAGGGCCAGCGTGAGGCTGAGCAGACGGTCGGAGGAGGTGGGTGTGAAGGACATAGGTTTAAAAAACCTCTCGCCGGTTTAAGCAGCGAGAGGTTAGGGAAGACTAGCCTAAATGCATGGGCATAATGACGTGAAGATAGGTTTCATCGCCAACCGGGCGAATCAGGCCGGGCGTGTTGCTGGCATTGGTTTCCAGTGAAACGTTGGGCGTTTTGATCACTCCCAGCACCTCGCGCAAAAAGCGCACGTTGAAAGCGATTACCACCCCGGGGCCATCAATGGTGGCGTCGATGACTACTTCGGCGTTGCCAGCCTGTTCCGAATTGGCCGAGATCTGCACCTGACCGGGCGCATCGGAATGCGGGGTGACGGTCATGCGAATGACATTGTTGCCTTCGCGAGCAATGATTTCGGCCTGTTCGCAGGCTTTGTGAAAGGCCGTGGTAGAAAGGATGGTATGGGTTTTGAAAGCACGGGGGATGATGGCTTTATAGGGCGGGAAGGAGCCATCGATCAGTTGGGAAACTAGTTCGGAGTTTTTCAGGTGAAAGATGACCTGCCCGCGGCCTTCGGGAATGACCATGGTGACGGCATCTTCACCGTCTGAGGCAATGCGCGCCAGTTCATTAAGGGCGCGGGCCGGAATGATCACCTGAATGGGTTTGATGGGGTTTGAAAGCACCGCGGTTTTAACCGAAATGCGGAAGCCATCGGTGGCAGCCAGGCTGACCTCGGAGGCGTTGATGCTCATCAAAACCCCTTGCAGCGCCGGGCGCGCCTCATCGGTGGAGGCCGAGAAAGCCACCTGTTGGATCATTTCCTTAAAATCAGCCACATTGAGCGCCACCCCCTGCGCCAGGTCTGGCACGGGCATGGGAGGGAATTCCTGGGCATCAATGCCTTTGATATCGGTAGAAGAACCGCCGCAGCGGACATTGAGCGAATTGGTGCGGGTATTCAGGGTAATTGTGACCTGATCGTTGGGCAGTTTATTGATCAGATCGGCAAAGGTACGCGCGGGAACCGTGACGGCGCCATCTTCGGTAATTTGAGCACCGATCCAGCAGGTAATGCCCAATTCCAGGTTCGTCGCAGATAGGCGCAGGCGGCCTTCATCTGTAGCGACCAGGACGTTCGCCAGCACGGGTAATGTACTACGGGGTGAAACAGCGCGGGCCACCATACCCAGCCCATGCGCAAGTTGCTGTTGGGAAACGGTCGCTTTCATGCCCTCTCCTGCGGTAACTAATAATTCTGGTTCTTCCCAAAATAACTCTGAGGATTAATTTCGCAGTATTTTGAGAGAATCGATTAAATGAGTATACATTGGTAGGTCAAAAAATGCTAGTGCAAAGAAGTTGTAATGAAATGAGTTTTGTTCGTAGGGGTTTTGTAAGGCAAATGCAAAGAACAGATTTGGAAAAGTTAGGTATAATGTATTCAAGTCAAGGAAGACACATTTTGAACACGAAAGGAGGTGAATCCACATGTTGTTCGCTCCGAAAGAGAAAGGCCAAGGTTTAGTTGAATACGCATTGATTCTTGTTTTGGTCGCGGTTGTTGTTATCGTCATTCTGGCCCTGCTCGGCCCCGCCATCGGCAAGATTTTCAGCAATGTTGTAGTCGCCATCTAATTTTTTTCCTCTGTCCTTGTTATTGGTTTTTCAGGCCCTGGGTTTTTCCAGGGCCTGAATTTATTTTTGGAATATCGACCGGGTGGAACCGCTGCGGCAGGGGGTGACCCTCATCCAGTGTATAATTGAAGCATGCCGATTCCCACCCCGTCGGCGAGTACCTTATGCCCACCGGCCAGTGGGAAACGAATTTCAGGAGGTTGGAATTTATTTATGGGGAAAAAGCGGGCCCTTTCCAAATCGCTGCGGTTGTTTTTATTTAACGTTTTGGCATTCCTACCTTACCTGTTGTATATCGGTTTTGTGGTTGCAAACAACCGTGGACCGGTTGATTACGAGACCTTTATGGAAATTGGCAGCCGGATTCCGCTTGGGAAGGCAGTTTTTGCCGGCAACAGTTATTATCCCGTTCCTTTTGTCTATTTATTTACACTGCTCTATTGGTTACCACGCCCTGTAAGCCTGGTGATCTGGTTGCTAACGCCGGTTGTGGCGGCCTGGCTGATTGTGGGCAAGAAACCATGGGTTTTATTTTTCGGACCCCTCTTTGCAAACTTCCTGGGCGGACAATCGGCGCTGTTTGCCATGTTGGGGCTGTGGAGCTATCTGCTTAACCGCGATGTAAAACGGTGGTCGGGGGGAATCGGGCTGGGTATCATCGCCCTTAAACCTCACCTGGCAGTCTTCCCGGTGCTGTATGCCGCACGAGACTGGCTGGTATCGATTTGGCACACGCGAAAAATTCCCAAACAGGCTTTAGGATTTTCAGGCGTGGTATTGATCTGGTATTTAATTGGGGTACCGATCGGTTGGGACTGGCCTGTGCAATGGTTAAGTAATCTGCGCCCTGAAAGTTTTCGGCCGCAGGCCGGGATTATTCCGCGCACATTGGTGCTGTTGGGCATGGAACCTGGCTCTACCTATTTTTGGGTGGGTGCTATTCTGGGTATTATTGTGTTGGTGCTGGGCTGCTGGTGGGTTAACCAACGGCGGATGCCGATGGAACTGTGGATGTTTATCATTGCTTGTAGTTTTCCGCTGATGCATGATTATGATTTGATTCAATTGATCCCGTTTCTGGTTACACCGCTGCGCCGGCGCTGGGCGCTGATTGCCTCCATCCCGCTGTGGCTGGTGATGCTCTTCGCTTACGCCAATGATCAGGCCTGGTTTGTGGTCACATTGATACCGCCGGTTTTGGTAGGGGTGACTTTATACGAGAACAGAAAACAGAAGCTGCTTGATGCTGCGCAAACACCGGCTGCCTGACCGGCTAACCGGGGCGCCGCGGGTAGGCGCAATGCTGACCTTTAAAACCCAGATACAAAGACCGAAAAGAATATCAGGGCCAGCAGCGCGGCGAAGAGCCCGCCGAGCACATAACCGGTGATGACCCAGGGGTTGGTGGAAGCGGCGGAGCGTGGCGCCTGCCCCTCGGCCAATTGGCGCAGCAGCACCGCCGTATCAAGCGCCAGGTCGCGCGACGAGCGCGCCGGCTGCCCGGCCCACACCCAACCGGGAGCCGGCAGAGGCACCACCACCCGGCGGCCCTGGAACCCGGCGAGCCACTGTTGCAGGTCTGGCCCTGGTGCCAGCACCAGGGCGGCCGGTAAAACCAGCACCTGGGCAGCAGCCAGTTCCGGCGCAGGCAGGCCGGCAGCCAGATCGTGGAAAGTGACGCGCAGATGGGGGGCCTGGCGCTGCAGCGCTTCACTGAAGGCAGGGTAGAAAGCATCTTGATTGGGTTGCAGCACCAGCACTGGGAAGGCCGCCTGGCGTTCGGCCAGAGAACGCAGCGCCAGGCGACCATCGGCGCGCAGCGCGGCGAAATGGTAACCTAACCAGACCGCCAGCAGCGCTACCAGGCTGACCTGCTGCCAGCATTCCAGCACCAGATTGGTTCCGGGGTTGCCCAGCGCGGCATTGATGAGACGGTAGAACAGCACGCCGGCGGCAGACATCAACCCGATCACCGTCAGGAAAACGGCCAGATAGAGATAGCTTTTGCGCAGAACCGAGCGCCGGGCATGGTCGGCCATTTCCACATGCAGCGCCGCTTCAGCCTGCATACGTGGCCAATTCGCCAGCCAGTAAGGCAGGCCTACCAACAGCAGCGCTATGCCAAACGACAGGTCAAAGCGGGTGACACTGCCCCAGGCAGACACGCTCAGCAGCAGTTCCACGATCACTCCCAGCACTTTCCATGCACCTGCAAACACGGCGGCATTGCCGGCAGCCGCCAGCGGGTAATGCAGCAGGCGGCGCAGGCCGGCGCGGGTCAGGTCGTCGTTTTCTAAGGCCCATTCGCGCTGCACCTGACGGCTGAAATAGGCCCACAAGACGCCAAAAACGAGCACCAGATCGATCTGTTGAAAAATTTCCTGGCGCAGATCAGTGAAAGAGCGGTTAATACCCAGCAAGAATTCTAAAATGCTCTGGGCTGCAAACTGCGCGGCAAAGAGCACAATCACTGCAGAGAGCAGGGTGAGCAGATAAAGCACCACCCGGCGCAAGATGGAAGGCCGTTCGGCGGGAAGGTCGCAGGTGCGCTGCAGGATAACCCACCAGAAGACCCATAACGGCACGCCCACCAGGGTGAGCGCCAGGCCGCTGATCAGGCGGGAGGTTTGATAACCCACCACCAGTGAGCGGGTCAACGCCGGGTCTAGCAAAAATTGGAGGGTGGCGAACACTCCGGCTACCGCCAGCACCAGGCCATACAGCATCCAGACATAGCGCGACAGGCGGCGCACTTCGATCAGGGCTTCGCCGGCGGGGAGGGCCTGCCAGTCGCTGCGCAGCAGGCGCTCCATGACAGCCCAGGCCAAGCCATTGATGACGATGGCGATCAGACGGTCGAACGGAGAAACGAGCATCTGATCCGGCGATAACTGCGTTCTAAAAATGGCTTGCAGCGGCTCTTTGGCCAGGTTGTAAAGGTCGATCACTACCGGGGCCAGCAGCGCCAGGCGCGCGGCGTAATGGAACAGGGCGCGCAGCCGTGAAGACTGCTCTTCCGGGTCACGCCGGGCCTCGCGTTGGGCCACCCAACCGTGCAGCAGGAAGAAGGGCAGGCCCACCAGCACCAGTGAAAGCCCGCTGGCCAGTAGATTGGCGGTGGAGCGCGGCGCGGGCGACAGGCTGTTTTGCAGCAGGTTGATCAGCCCCCACACCACCAGTTCCAGGCTGATGAGCGTCACCAGGTAAATGTAGAGACGACGAACGGTGCGCATCAGGGCACCGCCGGGACGGGGATTGTTTTGCCGGGAACCAAGGGAGCAGCCCAGGCATAATTCCAGAACGGATAGGCTCCGCGAGTAATTTTCCAGGCGCCGTTTTGGCGGGCCAACTCGACCTGCTGAGTTTCACGGGAGACAGAATTGAATAGGGAGCCCGAAGTTCGCAGAACCGTTACACTGACCAGCGCGGTATCTGTGTTTTGAAATTGGACCTCACCCACCTGCAGCCCGGTATTATCGAGCTGATTGCCGGATTCGATCAGAAAAAAACTACTGAAATGCGCCAGGTCCGGCAGGCCGGGCTGTTTATCGGAGGAAGCGGAGGTCTGCACCCCGGGCGGCCCGGCTACATAACCAAAGGCGCGCTCATAATCTTTGAGAACGAGGGCTGTGGTGAAGTTCTGCACCACCCCGGCCGGGGTATCTTCGGGACCGTACACCGGCCCGGTCTGGCGGGTAAGATACATAACTAATGCCGCCAACACCAATACCACAATACCTGCCAGAATTCCCAGCAGAAAACGATCCTGACGAATCATCGCAACCTCGCAAAACGGAAGCGCGGCAGGCGGGTGCGGCGCTGTGAGCGGCCTGGGTGGGCCGCGATCACCAGAAACGGCCCCAGGATGGGCACCAGCACCGCCAGTAAGCCCCAGCCCAGAAATGCCAGACAGGACAAAGGCCGCCGACGCAGATAAAAAATGGCGAAAAGTGCCATCATCACAATATCCAGCAGCACCAAAGCCCGCATTAAGTCAGCAGCGGTCATAGAATTTTTTTCCTTCGAAAAAATGATCTATTTCATTCTAACCAATCTGGCATAAAAAAACAAGCGGGTTTTGAATTCACTTATATGATTTAACCACGGCACCCCTACGGGTGGCCCTCGTCACCCGCTGCGGGCGCCCGCAGGGCAGGTGGCATCGAAGCGCTGCGAAGCGGCAGTCACGGAGGTCACGAAGGAAGAAAGATCATTTCACCGAAGATGCACTTCGTGTGCGTGGTCCACAACGTGCGCGCGGCCTTTTTGATATTAATCACAGGTACCCCTGCCCCTGCGGTGGCTGCGAAGCGCCGCGGGTGGCCGCCTCCCACCTGCCCCTTCGGGCACCCGACACCAGCCCTGGGTGCTGGTGCCAGGGAGCGGGAGGAGGCGCTGAAGCGGCAGGCACGGAGCAAAGGAAACACAACCAGAAAAACACCTGTCATGTGTGGTTCATTTGGCTGTGTTAAAATGAAGATGGGTATGGAGGCGTGCATGAGGATTTTGATTGTGGAGGACAACCGCAGCCTGAACCAATCGCTGCGATTGAGCCTGGAAGAAGATGGACACGCGGTGGACGCCGCCTTTGACGGTGTTGAAGGCGAATATCTGGCGGAAGTGACACCTTACGATGTGATTATTCTCGACATTATGCTGCCGGGAAAAAGCGGATTGGAGGTGTGCCGCGAACTGCGCCGCAAGGGTATTCGCACCGCGGTGCTGATGCTGACCGCGCGCGATACGATTGAAGACCGCGTCACCGGGTTGGACAGTGGCGCCGACGACTACCTGGTGAAACCCTTTGCCCTGCCCGAACTGCGCGCGCGCCTGCGCGCACTGCTGCGGCGCGACGCACCCGAAAAAACCGGGCTGCTGCAGGTGGGGGACCTGATGTTGAACCCCGCCACACACCAGGTGGAACGCAAAGGGCAGCCCATTGAGCTGACCGCGAAAGAATATTCGCTGCTGGAATACTTCATGCGCAACCCGGGGCGCCTGATTACCCGTGAAATGGCCGAACAGCACGTGTGGGATTACGATTTCGAAGGGGTTTCCAACGTGATCGATGTGTATATTCGCCGGCTGCGGCGCAAGGTGGATGACCCACACGAAGTGAAACTGCTGGAAACCGTGCGCGGGGCCGGTTACCGGCTGCTGCGCCCCAGTTCAGGAAACTAAATGAAGAAATTTTTTACCGGCATTCGCTTCCGTTTGATGGCGTGGTTTAATACTGTGCTGCTGGTGGTGCTGGTGGTGTTCAGTGTTTTTGTTTATGGGCGCCAGCAGCAAGATCTGCACGATTTGACTGTGCAGCGCCTGGCGGTAAAAACCAGCCAGTTGGAGTCGCTGTTACGCTTTGAGCACCTGTCTTCACTACAGGACGTGAGTGATTTAATGCCCAGCCTGATCAGTGGCGGAGTGGCACTGGTGCAGGAGGATGAGGTACTGGTGGTAGCCGACCCGGCGGCGCAATGGAGCGCCCAATTGGGCCCGGTCAGCAAAAGTGACATTATCCGCATGATCGCTACTGCCCGCCGGGTAGTGCAAACAGGGCAGCAGCGTTTGTACGATTTCAGCATCATCGACACCGCGACCAACCAGGACGAAGAATATGTATTTTTAATCACCCCGCTGATGGCGCGCAATGTGATTGTGGGCTTTGTGCTGTTGGGCCGCCCCGCAGACCCGGGTGGGCAACTGCCCCGCCTGTTGGTGACATTGGGACTGGCCGCGCTGGCCGTGCTGGCGGTGGCATCGGGTGGGGGCTACTGGCTGGCGGGACGGATTTTAAGCCCGGTGAAAGCGATCACGCGGGCTGCTCGCCAGATCAGCGATACCGATCTCAGCCGGCGGCTGAACTTGAATTCATCGGATGAATTGGGCGAGCTGGCCAATACCTTTGACGGCATGATAACCCGGTTGCAGGCGGCTTTTGAGCGTCAGCGCCAGTTTACAGCCGATGCCAGCCACGAACTGCGCACGCCGCTGACGATTATCGGGCTGGAAACGGACCGGGCCCTGGTGGGTGAACGCAGCGTTCCAGAATATCAACGCACGTTGGAAGTAATTAAGGACGAAAACGCGCACATGACGCGCCTGGTGAACGATCTGCTGGTGCTGGCGCGACTGGAATCGGGCCAGGCACGCCTGAAACAGGAGCCGGTGGACCTGAGTGACACCGCGCTGGACGTGGTGGAACGGCTGAGCCGGTTGGCGGGGGTTAAGGGCATTCACCTGGAAGCCGGCGAACTACCCTGCAGCCCGGTGACCGGCGACCCGGATTACCTGGGACAGATGATCAGCAACCTGGTGGGAAACGCCATCAAATATGCTCCGGCGGGAAGCGGCATGGTACAGGTGGAAACGGGCGTGCGCGCCGGGCAAGCCTGGGTGCGCGTGATCGATAACGGGCCGGGGATTCCCCCCGAAGATTTGCCGCACCTGTTCGAGCGCTTTTACCGCTCGGATAAGACGCACGGCCGTTCTGGTGAGCAGAGCGACCCGGGCGGAAGCGGCCTGGGTCTGGCTATTGTGCGCTGGGTAGCCGTGGCTCACGGCGGCGAGGTTAAGGTGGAGAGCGTTTTGGGGAGCGGAAGTACTTTTGAGGCGAGCCTCCCAGTGCGGGAATAAAAGTGAAGAGGGCGGCGCTAGCGCCGCCCTCCTACTCGATTCTCGTGAACAACCTGCCAAATTCTCAGATTAGATCCAGCCGCGCAGTTCCATGGCCTTGACCACGCGGGCGATGGAGATCATATAAGCGGCGTCGCGCATATAGACCTTTTCCTGCTGTGCCATCTCGAGCACGCCCAGGAAAGCGTGGGTCATCTTGGTGTCGAGGCGCTGCAAAACTTCGTCTTTGGTCCAGTAATAGTTCATATCGTTCTGGACACTTTCGAAGTAGGAAACGGTGACGCCGCCGGCGTTGCACAGAAAATCGGGCACAAGGAAGATGCCGCGCTGTTTAATCACTTCATCGGCGTCTGGGGTGGTAGGACCGTTGGCGCCTTCGGCGATGATGCGGACACGCGAGTGAATCAGGCCGACGGTATCGGCATTGATCTGGCCCTCGAGCGCCGCCGGAATGAGCACATCGGCTTCCTTAGAAATCCAGGCGCCGCCATCTTCGATTACATAGCCGGCTGCGCGGGCTTTGGCCTTATCAATCGAACCATACTGGTCGGTGATGGTCATCAGATAGCGCGGATCGATACCACCGACCTTGCTGACGGTGTATGCGGTGCGGTCCTCGCGGTCCCAATAGGACACACAGGCTACCTTGCCGCCGAGCAGTTCGATAAAACCGATCGAGGCATACTGCGAGACATTGCCGAAACCCTGGAAAGCCGCGATGCAATTTTTGGGATCGAGGCCGAGATGCTTCATGGCCTCGCGCACAGTGAAGATCACACCAAAACCGGTAGCTTCAGTACGGCCCAGCGAACCGCCGCCGCCCACCGGCTTGCCAGTGATTACACCCGGGGTATATTCGCCGGAAAGACGGGAAAACTCATCCATCATCCAACCCATCATCTGGGGCGTGGTGCCCACATCCGGTGCGGGCACATCTTGGCGGGGACCCAGATTTTTCCACATCTGGCGGATCCACCCTCGACAGAGGCGTTCTTTTTCACCAACCGATAGGGTGGCAGGGTCGATGATCACGCCGCCCTTACCGCCGCCCAGTGGGATATCGACTACGGCACATTTCCAGGTCATCCACATGCCCAGTGCGCGCACCGTATCAACCGTCTCAGCGGGGTGGAAGCGAATACCGCCTTTGTTGGGGCCGCGGGCATCGTTGTGCTGCACGCGAAAACCTTCAAAGACGCGGATCGAACTATCGTCCATGCGAACTGGAATGCGAAAATGGAATTCACGCAGCGGCCAGCGCAAAATTTCGCGCACCGGCGGATCGAGCTTGAGCAGTTCTGCGACATGATCGAACTGCCGCTGGGCCATTTCAAACGCATTGGTTGATCCTGCCATTTGTATTACTCCTTGTTGAAGTACTGTGGGTTGAGAAACATCCGGTTTGTGAATTTATGTACAAGGCGGTTGAGTAAAAAATAAGCGGACACCTCGGAGACTGCAAGTACCAGTCCTTAGCGTGCCCGCCTGTTTTTGTTGGATGTGTTCTGCCTTGTATCCGCACGGGACTTCTCCACGTACATTGATCTGATAATAGATTAATCCACTTGAGGGTCCGAGTCAAGATGATAAAAATCGCCTTAATTTATGATGCATTGCAGGGATTGTTAGACAATGGTCGGGTTTGGAACCCGCCCGTACAGAACCCGTACAGAACCTGCGTGGGACCCGTGGCTGGAGGGGGTAAAAATCAACCTCTCAAGAAAGCCCTGCGGTTTTTAATGCTTGCAACTGGCGATCGAGTTCGGCCCGCAGCATGTTCGGATTGGCCTGCCCGCGCGCGGCTTTCATCACCTGACCAAAAAACCAGTTGGCCAACGATTCCTTGCCAGCTTTAAAGCTGATGACTTCCTGGGGGTTGGCATGCAGCACCTGCCGAACCAGGGCAGAGATCGAACCGGAGTCGTTGATTTGCTGCAAGCCGCGGGCAGTGATGATTTCGCCCGCGGGCAGACCACCTGCCAGCATTTCGGAAAAAACCTGTTTCGCGGTGGGTTGATTGATCTGACCCTGCGCCAGCCGTGCCAACAGATCTGCCAGTGCAGCCGGAGTGACCTTGATCTGATCAAAACGGGCACCGTTTTGGTTCAACCAACTGTACAACTCGCCGGTGATCCAATTTGCGATGATGATGGGGCTCACCGCTGGACCGGCCTGGATGGCCTGCTCAAAAAAAGCAGCCACGCCGCGGTCTACCACCAGCACCGCGGCGGCGGCAGGTGTGATGCCGTAACTGGATTGGAAGCGGAGCGCCATGGGGCGGGGCAGTTCGGGCAGGGCGGAGGCCACCCGGTCGATCCATTCCTGTTCCACCACCAGGGGCGGCAGATCCGGTTCGGGAAAATAACGGTAATCGTGGGCTTCTTCTTTGCTGCGCTGGCTGTAGGTGTGCCCCTCGGCCTCATTCCAGCCCAGAGTTTCCTGTTCCACGGTACCGCCGGCCGCGGTCAGGCGGATCTGACGATCAATTTCATACGCAAGGGCGCGCTCCATAAAGCGGAAACTGTTGAGGTTCTTGATTTCGGCACGGGTGTTCAGCACACTGCTGCCCTGAAGACGAACCGAAACGTTGGCTTCGAAGCGAATCACCCCTTTTTCCATATCACCCGAATTGACTCCCAGTGATACCAGGATGGCACGCAGCGTGGTGGCATAGTCGCGCACTTCTTCCAAGGAATGCATATCGGGCTCGGTGACAATTTCGAGCAGAGGCACCCCGGCACGGTTTAGATCGACCAGCGAATAACCGGGTCCGGAGAGGTCGTCGCAATGGGTCAATTTGCCGGTATCTTCCTCAAGATGTGCGCGGCGGATGCGAATGGTCTTTTCGCCGGCGGAGGTTTGAATTTGCAGACGGCCATGCTCGGCGATGGGAAATTCGTATTGAGAGATTTGGTAACCCTTGGGCAGGTCGGGGTAGAAGTAATTTTTGCGGGCAAACAAACTGGAATGATTGATCTGGCATTCCAGCGCCAGACCCACGCGCAGCGCAAATTCAACCGCCTGGCGATTAACCACCGGTAAAACTCCGGGCATACCGGCGCAAACCGGGCAGACCGCGCTGTTGGGCGCAGATTGGGTGGGGTCGACCACCGGGCAGGAGCAAAACATTTTCGAGCGGGTAGCCAGTTCGGCATGAACTTCCAGGCCAATCACGGCTTCATATTCCGTGGGAGAAACTTCGGGACCCATACAAACCATCCTGATCTTCCAATAATTCAACGTATTTTACCATCAAACGTATTGCGAAATTTTTCGCTGAGAGTAGGGCCGAACTGCTACCCGCTGTGCCTGTGGAAAACCACAGGCGGACCTACAACTTTCCACAGCTTGTTTTACAACTACAAAACCCGCATACTGAACCCAACATAAATAGAATTTATATTCTATTTATCACGGCCGCAGCCGGGCCGCCCAACGGACCCTACCCATCAAGCCAGTCGGGCTTCCATCTTTTCGGAGATGACCCGGCAGCCCCCTCGGGCGGCCCGGCACAGCTGTGAAACACACAGAACCTTTGCAAAAGGAACCGCATGCCTGAAGAAAACCCGGACGAAGCGCTATTTGAAGATCTGAACGACATTTGCGTGTTCTGCGAATGCGCCGGGGACCTGCGCCTGCGCCAGTATCAGCAGGCGGTGGCGCGCGCTGTACTCGAAGCGGTGTTCAACGAACGCGGGTTGAGCTTCGTGGTGATGTTCCCACGCCAAAGCGGAAAAAACGAACTGCAAGCCCAATTGGAGGCCTACCTGCTGGCGTGTCTGCACCTGCACGACGCGCAGATCATCAAAATTAGCCCGACATACCGGCCGCAGGCCATTAACGCGATGCGCCGGCTGGAAAGAGTGTTGGAGCAAAACCTGATCTTCCGCGCAACCGGCTGGAAAAAAGAAGGCAGCACCACCTACAGGGTGGGACGGGCGCGCATCGACTTTCTCTCGGGCGCACCCGAGTCTAACATTGTCGGCGCCACGGCCAGTACCCTGCTGGAAGTGGATGAGGCACAGGACGTCCTGCCCTCAAAATATGACAAGGACATTGCGCCTATGGCGGCCAGTACCAACGCTACCCGGGTGTTTTGGGGTACGGCCTGGACCAGCAACACCCTGCTGGCGCGCGAAATGCGCAGCAGTTTAGCGGCAGAGCAGTTAGACGGTGTAAGGCGGGTGTGGCGGCTGACGGCGGATGAGGTGGCTGCCGAAGTGCCCGCATACCGGGCATTCGTAGATGATCAAGTGGCCCGGCTGGGGCGCAACCATCCCCTGGTGAAGACGCAATTTTTCAGTGAAGAGATTGACGGCCAGGGGGGCATGTTCCCACCGGAGCGGCGCGCGCTGATGCAGGGCGAACACGGCGCACGCAGTGCGCCGGCGGCAGGGTGCATTTATGCGGTTCTGCTGGATGTGGCCGGAGAGGATGAGGCGGGCGGCGTGGGCGGCGAAGATGCTGCCGCCGGCAGTACCAAGCGGGACGCGACCGCTTTAACGGTGGTTGAGGTGGATCTCTCGACCCTGGCGGATCCCATCATTCACGCGCCGAGGTACCGGGTGGTAGATCGCCACCTGTGGGTGGGAATGAAGCAAAGTGCCCTATATGCCCAGGTGCGGGGGTTGGCGGATCACTGGCGGGCGCGTTACCTGGCGGTGGATGCTACCGGGGTAGGGGCGGGGTTGGCTTCTTTTTTGGCCAGTGTTTACCAGGAAAAGGTGATTTCGTTTGTGTTCTCGGGGGCGAGTAAAAGCGCGCTGGCATGGGATTATTTAAGCGTGGTGGAATCGGGCCGGTACAAAGATCACCAGGCCGGGAGTGGCAGTGAAACGGTGAACAGCCTGCAGGCGCGTTTTTGGCGTGAATTGGAAAGCTGCCAAATGGAAGTGATGCCGGGCCCAGAACGGCGGGTAAAGTGGGGCGTGCCAAATGGCATGAAGGGGGCGGACGGTGAATTTATTCATGATGATCTGGTGTTGAGCGCTGCGCTGTGCGCGGTGCTGGACGATCAAATTTGGGGTCTGTCGGGCCCGTCGCTGATCGTGTCCCGGGCAGATCCGCTGGCGGAGTTGGACCGGGGATATTAATCACAGGCGCGCTGCCCTCTACAGGGCGGCGAAGCGGCGGAGCCGCGAAGCGGCGGAGCCCACGGAGAAAAGCAATATGTCTGATAAAACTAAAACGATTGTGGAACGAATAGCGGCCGGTCTGCTGGAGGGCCCGCTGGGGCGGGCCTTGCGCGCGCAATTGGGCGCGGTGTGGGTTGAGAATGACACCACCTTCCAGCAGGCCGGGCGCGGGTTTAACCAAACCCTGCGCGACCGCTATGACAGCGACCGGGAAAGCATTCAAAAAGATGCCCTGGATGCCTGGCGACTAAATCCGCTGGCGCGTCGGGTGGTGGGTCTCACCACGCAATATGTGGTGGGGGGCGGTGTTAGCGCGGGCGTGAAGCACGAGGAAACCCATAAGTTTGTCAGGAACTTTTGGGAGCATCGGCTGAATCGAATGAGCGTGCGCTGTTATGAACTGTGCGACGAGCTCACCCGTACGGGCAATTTATTTCTTTTGATCTCGACCGATGCGGCGGGTATGAGCTACATTCGGCCGGTTCCGGCGAGTGATATTGATAAGATTGATGCCCGAGAGAACGACATTGAGCAGCCGCTGCGATTTTGGCCGAAGGCCGAAGCGCAGCAGCTTACTCCAGCAGCTTACCCGGCCTATTCTGAAGATCTGGATCAGGCGGATAGTGACGGGGGGTTTTCGGTGGTGATGGTGCACTACACCATCAATCGGCCGGTTGGGGGTCAATGGGGAGAAAGTGACCTGGCGCCGGCTCTAAAGTGGCTGTCGCGTTATTCGAATTGGTTGGAAGACCGGGCGCGTTTGAACCGCTTTAGAAACTCCTTCCTCTTTGTTGTGAAAAGCAAGTTTGCCAGCGAATCGGAGCGCGCAGCGCGACAAGCCAACCTTGCGCTTAACCCACCTGCACCCGGTTCTATTTTGGTGTGTGATGAAAGCGAAACCTGGGAAGTGCTGAGCGCAAAACTAGAAAGTAATGATGCCGCGGCGGATGGCCTGGCCCTAAAAAAGATGGTGGCCACAGCAGCCGGCGTGCCGCTCCATTTTCTGGCGGAGCCAGAAAATTCGACGCGCACGACCGCGGAAGCGGCCGGCGGGCCCACCTATCGGCATTTTGAGCAAAGACAGAATTACTTCATCTGGTTGATTGAAGACCTGCTAAAAATTGTGATTGCCCGAAGGGCAAAAGTGGATCATTCTGTAAGCAAGCGGGCCGAAATTGAGGTACGCGGGGCGGATATCAGCGCTCGGGATAACGTTAGTTTGAGCATGGCCGCGCAAAATATTATCAATTCGCTTTCTGATCTGCGGGATAGGGGCCTGATAACCGATGAGGAATATTTGAGAATGGCTTACCGGTTTGCGGGAGAGGTGGTGGATGTGGAGGATATGTTGGAGAAAGCGGCCGCCGGCAGGCCGCCGACGCTGTATAGCTGGCGCCGGCCGGGAGATCCGGCGGGCATGACGGATCCGAGCCAGGTGGATGAGGCGGGTAACCCTGCGGCGAACACCAAAGCAAAGGTTAAAGGCAAGCAGCACAATAACGTTATTGACATTGAAACCGGCGAGGAAAAACCGAAACCGGAGCTTTAGGGTCTGGAGGGTAAGGATATGGCGGTTATTTCTGGAGTAAAGGTTGTGACCACGGCTGGAACTGCTGTGCGGTTGAGCGCCACGAGTTTAATAATCAACGGGCCGGTGACGGTGAAAGCGCTGTCGACCAACACAGGGTTGATGTTTGTGGGGAATGTGAGCGGTGACGTGCAAAGCACGAACGGCTTTCCGCTGGCGGCTGGAGATGTGGCGGTTTTTAACAATATTGGAAACGCTATGGAAGTATGGGTTAATTCGGCTGTCAACGGTGAGGGGGTGGCCTGGCTGGGGATGGAGGTATGAGCACCGCAGTACCGGTTAAGACATGCGCGCTTTACCGGCGCAGGGCGGCCGTTCGTTACCTGCTGCGGGATGAATTTACAACGGCCGCGGCCGCGCCGCTGTCCAGTCCGCGCAGCTGCGAACCGGGCCCTGGGACGATTACGTTAGTGCAAACGGATGGGCGGTTCTCGATTAGCGGGGGCGCGCTCCAGATTGAGGCGCAAGCCACACCCGACCAGGCCGGAATCGGTTTTTATGCCGGCACGGTTGCGCGCCAGGCGGGCCGGTTTTTGGCTGCCAGAATGAGCCGGAGCGCGCTTGGAAATTATTACCCGTACCTGGG
>Ga0105047_10003636_pt1 | contig 27149 bp, 23 predicted proteins | sample MAT04_FD_78384 | JGI IMG/M metagenome (GOLD analysis project Ga0105047, IMG submission 78384) | Freshwater microbial communities from Lake Fryxell liftoff mats and glacier meltwater in Antarctica - MAT-04 (megahit assembly) | ecosystem: Environmental > Aquatic > Freshwater > Ice > Liftoff... | reverse complement strand
TCCCACTTCCATGAAGGTCAGAAATTGGGGGGGCTGCCCCGCCCCCCCCCCCCCCCCCCCCCCCCCCCCTCCCCCCTTTCACCCCCGCAACCCCAGGGGGGGGGGGCCCCCCCCCCCCCCCCCCCCCCCCCCCCCCGCGCTTGGGCATCGCGTCGACGTCGACGGTGGGGGCGACCACGTCGGGTCGTCCGGGTCGCCCAGCACCACGGCATTCGAGGTGATGTTCTGGCCTCACGGACCAGCGGATCACCTCGAACCCACCGTGGGCCCGCCGGTTCGAGGTGATGTTCTGGCCTCACGGAGCAGAACATCACCTCGACCCGGCGCGGGCCGAGGCTGTCAGTCGGTGAGAAAGGTCAGGAGGTCGGCCCGGGTGAGCACGCCGACCGGTTTGCCGTCCTCGACGACGAGCACGGCGTCGGAGTGCTCGAGCTCGTGGCGCGCGGTGGTGATCGGTTCACCGGACCCCACGAGTGGCAGCCCGGTGCTCATGTGTGCCGACACCGGGTCGGCGAGGTGGGCCTTGCCGGTGAACAGCGCCTCGAGCAGGTCGCGCTCGGACACGGCACCGGCCACCTCGCCGGACATCACCGGCGGCTCGGCGTTGACCACCGGCATCTGCGACACGTGGTACTCGCGCAGGATCTCGATGGCGTCGCGCAGGGTCTCGGTCGGATGGGTGTGCACCAGCGCCGGGAGGTTGCCCGCCTTGGCGTGCAGCACGTCGCCGACGGTGCGCCCGGCATCGGTGCGCAGGAACCCGTACGACTGCATCCACTCGTCGTTGAAGATCTTCGACAGGTAACCGCGACCGGAGTCCGGGAGCAGGACCACGACGACGGCCTCCGCCGGCAGGTCCGCGGCGATGCGCAGAGCGGCGACGACCGCCATACCGCACGAGCCGCCGACGAGCAGGCCCTCCTCGCGGGCCAGCCGGCGGGTCATCTCGAACGACTCGGCGTCGGAGACGGCCACGACCTCGTCGACCTGGGTGGGGTCGTAGGCCGAGGGCCAGAAGTCCTCGCCGACCCCCTCGACGAGGTAGGGGCGGCCGGAGCCACCGGAGTAGACCGAGCCCTCGGGGTCTGCGGCGATCACCCGCACGGGACCGCCCTCACGGTCGGCCGACATCTCGTGCAGGTAGCGCCCGGCGCCCGAGATCGTGCCGCCCGTGCCGGCGCCGGTGACGAAGTGGGTGACCAGGCCATCGGTGTCGCGCCAGATCTCCGGGCCGGTGGTCTCGTAGTGCGAGAGCGGGCCGTTGGGGTTGGAGTACTGGTCGGGCTTCCACGCGCCGGGGGTCTCGCGCATCAGCCGGTCGGAGGTGGAGTAGTAGGAGTCGGGGTGGTCCGGGGCCACGGCGGTCGGGCAGACCACGACCTCGGCGCCGTAGGCCCGCAGCACGTTGCGCTTGTCCTCGGAGACCTTGTCGGGGCAGACGAAGATACACGAGTAGCCCCGTCGCTGGGCGACCAGGGCCAGGCCCACACCGGTGTTGCCCGAGGTCGGCTCGACGATGACCCCGCCCGGCTTCAGCTCCCCGGACGCCTCGGCGGCCTCGACCATCTTGACCGCGATGCGGTCCTTCACCGAGCCGCCGGGGTTGAGCGACTCCACCTTGGCCAGCACCGTCGCCGCGATGCCGTCGGTCACCGTGTTCAGCTTGACGAGAGGGGTGTTTCCGACGAGGTCGATGATGTGCGCCGCATACTTCATCGGGTCATCCTTTCACGAGCGCCGGGCCTCCCCGGCCGCCCGAAAACACGAAGCGCGCGAGCCCACCATCGGCGACGATGGCTGCCATGGACGACTACCTCGAGGTGAACCGGCTCAACTGGGACGAGCGCGCGGCGGTGCACGCCGCCAGCGCCGAGTACGGCTTCGACCGCTACGTCACCGACCCGGGGCACCTCAGCGACGTGGTGCGGTTCGACCGACCCCTGCTCGGCGACGTGACCGGGCTGACCGGCATCCACCTGCAGTGCCACATCGGCACCGACACGGTGTCGCTGGCGCGGCTCGGGGCGCGGATGACCGGGCTGGACCTGTCACCGGTGTCGCTGGAGCAGGCGCGGCGGCTGGCGTCCGGTGCCGGCGCGGAGATCGACTACGTCGAGGCCGACACCTACTCCGCCATACAGGCACTCGACGGCCGCACCTTCGACCTCGTCTACACCGGCATCGGAGCCCTCTGTTGGCTGCCCGACATCGACCGCTGGGCCGGTGTGGTCGACGCCCTCCTCGAGCCCGGCGGGCGGCTGTTCGTGCGCGAGGGCCACCCGATGATGTGGGCGGTCGACGAGACGCGCCCCGACGGGCTGACCATCGGCTACGCGTACTTCGAGACGCCGGAGCCCCTCGACGTCGAGGAGGAGGGCACCTACGTCGAGAGCGACCACGAGTTCGTCAACACCCGCCAGCTCTCCTGGAACCACGGCATCGGCGAGATCCTCACCGCCCTGCTGTCGCGTGGGTTCGAGGTCACCGGCTTCGTCGAGCACCGCAGCGTGCCGTGGGACGCCTTGCCCGGCCGGATGGTGCGCGACCGCGAGCTCGACGAGTGGCGGATGGCCGACGAGGCGGAGCGACTGCCGCTCACCTACACCCTGCAGGCGCGAAAGCCCGGTGGCTAGCCGGGGTCCGCTGGCCGGGGTCCGCTGGCCGGGGTCCGCTAGCCGGGTCCGCCAATGCCCGCTTCCCCACCCGACAGCCGGGCCATGAAACGGATGTCGTCGACCACGACCCGGTCGACGGTGCCGCGGCCGACGACCGCGCCCACGGCATCCGTGGCCTCGACCTCGAAGCGCAGCCGCCGCCCGTCGACCGAGACCAGCTCTGCCCGCGCGATGACCCGGTCGCCGACGGCGCTCGGCGCGAGGTGCTCGAGCCGCACCGCGGTGCCGACGGTCGACGAGCCCGGCGCGAGACCACTGTCCACCGCGCGGCAGGTGGCGGCCTCGCACCACGCCAGCAGTCGCGGCGTCGCCAGGACCGGAAGCGTTCCCGAGCCCAGGGCGACGGCGGTATCGGCCTCGGTCACGACCTCGACGACCTCACCCCGCGCACCGATGCTCTCCTTCACGACGACCACGGTAGGCCTCGCCGCACCGATCCGTAACGGGCGCACGGCAGGTCGCGTTACCGTGGGATGCCGACGGAAGGATGTGACGGATGGGACGGGCACGCCGAGCCCGCAAGATCGCCGCCACCGCGGCCTACGGCGGCGGCGGTGCCGCCGCCATCGGTGCTGCCGTCGGGGCGGCCGGCTGGGGGGTCATCAAGGCCGAGGCGGCCCTCGCCCGCCGGGTGATCGGCGCCCCGTTCGACGACTCCCCCGACGACAACGGGGTCTACGGCGCGGGTCGCGGCGCGCCCTACGACATCGTGGTGCTGGGCGACAGCTCGGCGGCCGGCATGGGTGCGGATGCCGCGCACGAGACGGTCGGCGCGATCATCGCCAGCGGCGTCGCCGCCCTCACCGGCCGCCGGGTGCGGCTCACCAACCGGGCCGTCGTCGGCGCCGCGTCCAGCGATCTCGAGCGCCAGCTCGCGAACGCCCTCGAAGACGTCATGCGACCCGACGTCGTGCTGATCCTGGTCGGCGCGAACGACGTGACGCAGCGGATCGAACGCACGTCCGCGGTGCGCGCGCTCGAGCAGACCGTGCGCCGCATCCGAGCCCTCGGGTCGGAGGTCGTCGTCGGCACCTGTCCCGACCTCGGCACGATCCAACCGATCCGCCAACCACTGCGACTGCTGATGCAGCGCTGGTCGCGCGACCTGGCCGCCGCCCAGACCGTGGCGGTGGTCGAGGCCGGCGGTCGCACCGTGTCGCTCGGCGACCTCATCGGGCCGGACTTCGACGAGTCGCCGCACGAGATGTTCAGCAAGGACCGGTTCCACCCGTCGGCAGCCGGCTACGCCCGGGCGGCCGCGGCGCTGCTGCCCAGCGTGTGCGCGGCCCTGGGCATCTGGGGCGCCGACACCGTCGACCGGTTGCCCGAGCCGCGCCGGGGCGAGGGCGTGGAACCGGTCGCGGTCGCCGCGGGGCACGCGGTCAGGGAGCCGGGAACCGAGGTGGCGCCGACCGAGATCGCCGGTCAGTCCCGTGGGCCACGCGGGCGGTGGGCCGTGACACTGCGGCGTCGCCACGACGACGTGCCGCCGGCGCAGGACGTTCCGGTCGCGATCGAGGGCGAGCCGACCGCCACCGACGACTCGGCGCCCGCGGCCCCGGTCTGACCCGGGCCCCTCGCACGGCAACCTTCACGTTCGCGCCGGAACCGATCCGGTGCGAAGGTCGAGGTGCCCGCACCGGGCGAGAAAGCTGGGGTTACTCGGCGACGAGGGCGTCGAGCTCGACCTCGACCTTCCACCGCGGGTCGATCAGGCCCGCGACGACGAGCATGGTGCTCGCCGGGCGGATCTCGCCGAAGATCTCACCGTGCACGGTCGACACGGCGTCGACGAGCTCGGCGTCGCCATCGGTGATGAAGTGGCGGGTCCGGATGACGTCCTCCGGGCGGCCACCGAGCTCGGCGAGCGCCCCGAGGGCGATCTCCCAGCAGCGCCGCGCCTGCGACGCGGGGTCGACGCTGACGTGGCCGTCGGCGTTGATCGGGGCGGTGCCCGAGACGGCGATCTGCCCGCCGACGCGGACGGCGCGGGAGAACCCCACGCTGGCCTCGTACGGCGACCCTGACGATGCGAGGCGGCGCGTGGTGGTGTCCATGTCCTCATCCTGTCGGATCACCGGCCCCGACGGCAGCCCCAGTGGCGAGACCGAGGCCACACCGCGGCCGGCGGCCCCGCGGCATACCCTTGGACGAGCACTGAGCGAGCGCTTAGTGTCTGGCGCGGACGCCGCCTGCCGTCCACCGTTCCCCGAGGAGCCCCCGTGACCGAGGCCGTCATCGTCGCCACCGCCCGCACCCCCATCGGCCGCGCGTTCAAGGGCTCGCTCAAGGCGCTGCGCCCCGACGACCTGTCGGAGCAGGTGGTGCGCGGCCTGCTCGAGAAGGTTCCGGCTCTCGACCCGGAGACGATCGACGACCTCTACTGGGGCTGCGCCGACCCGAGCGGCGCCCACGGGTCGAACCTCGCCCGTGTCATCGCCGTGCTCGCCGGCATGGACCACCTCCCGGCCGCGACGATCAACCGGTTCTGCGCGAGCTCGACGCAGACCATGCGGATGGCGTTCCACGCGATCAAGGCCGGTGAGGGCCACACCTTCCTCGTCGGCGGGGTCGAGTGCGTCTCGCAGTACACGAGCTTCACCGGGGCCGGTGGCAGCGACGCGGAGGCCCAGAACCCCCGGTTCGCGGATGCCGCCGCCCGCAGCGCCGAGATGGCGCGTACCAACGTCGCGTGGACCGACCCCCGCGAGGACGGGACGCTCCCGGACGTCTACCTCGCGATGGGGCAGACGGCCGAGAACGTCGCCACCTCGCGCGGCGTCTCGCGCGCGCGTCAGGACGAGTGGGGCGTCACCAGCCAGAACCGCACCGAGAAGGCCATCGCCGACGGGTTCTTCGCGCGCGAGATCCTGCCGGTGACCCTGCACGACGGCACCGTGGTCTCGCGCGACGACGGCCCGCGGCCGGGGGTCACCCTCGAGGCGTTGCAGGGCCTGAAGCCGGTCTTCCGCGAGGACGGCACGGTCACCGCCGGCAACTGCTGCCCGCTGAACGACGGGGCGTCCGGGGTGGTCGTGATGAGCGACGTGCGCGCCCGCGAGCTGGGGCTCACCCCGCTGGCGCGCATCGTGTCGACCGGCGTGTCCGGGCTGTCCCCCGAGATCATGGGCCTGGGGCCGGTGGAGGCGTCGAACCAGGCTCTCGCGCGGGCGGGCCTGAGCATCGGTGACATCGACCTCTACGAGATCAACGAGGCGTTCGCCGCACAGGTGCTGCCCAGTGCCGACGACCTCGGCATGGACCTCGACAAGCTCAACGTGCACGGCGGCGCGATCGCGCTCGGCCACCCGTTCGGGTCGACCGGCACCCGCATCATGACCACGCTGATCAACGGGCTGCAGTCTCGCGACGGCCAGTTCGGGCTCGAGACGATGTGCGTCGGCGGTGGCCAGGGCATGGCGATCATCGTCGAGCGCCTCAGCTAGCCCCCCCCTCCCCCCTCCTTGCGGTGAGTGCGGAAGTGGTTGCCAGAGCGACCACTTCCGCACTCACCGCGATGACGAGGCGGCTAGGTGACGAGGACGCTGACCGCCATCACGAGGGCGAAGCCGAAGACCGAGATGACGGTCTCCATGACCGACCAGGACTTGATCGTCTCGCCCACCGTGAGGCCGAAGTACTCCTTGACCAGCCAGAACCCGGCGTCGTTGACGTGCGAGAAGAACAGCGACCCACACCCGATGGCCAGCACGAGCAGGGCCAGGTGGTTGGCCGACAGGGTCGGCGCGAGCGGGGCGACGATGCCGGCCGCCGTGATGGTGGCCACCGTCGCCGACCCCGTGCCGAGGCGGATGAGCACCGCAACCAGCCAGCCGAGGACGAGCACCGAGATGTTGACGCCTTCGGCCCAGTCCTTGATGACGTTGCCGACGCCCGCATCGATCAGCGTCTGCTTGAACCCGCCGCCCGCAGCCACGATGAGGATGATGCTGGCGATGCCCGGCAGGGCCGAGCCGACCGAGTCGCTCACCTGGCCCTTGTTCAGGCCGGAACCCAGACCGAGGGCGAAGTAGCAGTAGATCACCGAGATCAGCAGGGCCACGATCGGCGTGCCGATGAAGTCCATGGCCCGGCGGACTCCGGCCTCCTCGTCGGTGACGACGAGCTTGGTGATCGCGTCGAGCAGCATGAGCACCACGGGCAGCGTGATGCCGATGATGGCCCGCGCGAAGCCGACGCGCCTGCGACCCTGCGCCAGCGGCTCCTCGAACGAGGCGACCCCCGAGCCCGGTGCCTCGACGGTGCTGACAGCAACCCGGCCGTCACCGTGGCCCGCGGTTCCGGGGTCGCCCTCTTCGGTGCGGGCTCCGGCGCCGGCGGTGGCCCGCGCGGTCTCCCCTGTCCGCGGGCCGGAGCCGAAGAGCGACAGGTCGCTCGCGGACTTCGGCACCCACTGGTCGACGAAGCGGGCCAGCAACGGACCGGCGACGATGACCGTCGGGATCGCGATGAGGATGCCGAAGATCAGGGTGCGGCCGAGGTCGGCGTTCAGCAGGCCGATCGCCGTCAGCGGCCCGGGGTGCGGTGGAACCAGGCCGTGCAGCACCGAGAGCCCGGCGAGCGCGGGGATGCCGACCTTCATCAGCGACAGCCCGGTGCGTTGCGCCACCAGCACCACGACCGGCACCAGCAGCACGACGCCGACCTCGAAGAACAGCGGCAGCCCCAGGATGGCCGCGATCGCCGCCATCACCCAGGGCAGGCCACCGGGACCGACCCGGCCCACCATGGTCGCGACGATGCGGTTGGCCCCGCCGGAGTCCTCGAGCAGCTTGCCGATCATCGCACCGAGCGCGATGAGGATCCCGACCGCTCCGGCCGTGCTGCCGAAGCCGGCGACGAAGCTGGTGACGGTGTCGCCCGGCGGCATCGTCGCGATCACGCCGAGCACGGCCGAACCGAGCATCAGCGCGAGGAACGGGTGCACCTTGCCCCAGGTGATGAGCACGACGACAGCGAGGATGCCCAGCACGCACGCCGCGATCAGCTGCGCGCTGCCGGCGTACACGGGTGGTTCCTCGGCGAACGGGAGTCCGGCGGGCAGGGCGGCCGACACGACGGCCGGAAGTGCGAGGAGGGACATCAGGCGTGCTCCTTTCGGTGGCCGAGCGCCGCGAGCGCCCGGTCGAGGACCTGGGCCGCGCTGCCCTCGTTGGTGATGACCACGCCCGGCTCGTCGTCCCCGAGCGGTTCGAGCGTGGCCAGCTGGCTGGGCAGCAGGGACGGCGGCATGTAGTGACCGGGGCGGTGCTCCATCCGGTCGAGGATGACCTCGGACTCGGCGGTGACGTGCAGGAACCGCACGTGCGGGCGCCCCTCGCGCAGCAGGTCACGATAGACCCGCCGCAGGGCCGAACAGGTGACGACGGCGGACTCGCCGCAGCTTTCCTTGGTCGAGATCCACTCCCCGATGGCCTCGAGCCAGGGCCAGCGGTCCTCGTCGGTGAGCGGGGTGCCGCTGCGCATCTTGGCGACGTTGGCCTCGGGGTGGAACGCGTCCCCCTCGGCGAACTCCCAGCCCAGCAGCGTGGACAGCCCCTTCGCCACCGTCGACTTCCCACACCCGGAGACACCCATGACGATGACGACGTCAGGATCAAGGCGCCCAGGTCGAACATCACTGTCGGCCATTGGTGCAACGTAGACCCGGTGGGCCCCCCGGTGGTCGCTTGCGCGCAGGGCAGATCGCGTGGTGGTCGGCCGCGGTGGAGCGGGGCGGTCAGCCCAGCTCGCGCCGGGCTGTGGCCAACTGCTGCGGGATGCCGTCGCCGCGGCCGGTGGCGTACGCATCCCAGACCAGCACGGTGAGCTGGTCGACGACGACCGCAGGCCCCAGGTCGGGGACCGCGACCGATTGCGGATCCCCCACGTCGGCAGCCGCGGAAACGGTCTCCTCGCGTGGGTCATCCGCAAGAAGTCGGGATGAGCGGGGGGCGAGATCGGCGAGGACGCGGCGGAGCAGCGGCATCCCGGCCTCGGCGCGCTCGAGCGGGAGCTCACCCCAGCGGCGGCGGATCCGGTCGAGCTCGACGCGCGCCTCGGGTGCGACGACGTCGGCGCCGGGGCGCGCGGCATCCGGCTGCGCAGACGACACCGCCGGGGCAGGTGAGCCTGCCCCGGCGGTGTCGTTGCTGCGGTCTACCGTCATTGACGCAGACGGGCGAAGAGGCGGAGGAACTCGATGTAGAGCCACACGAGGGTGACTATCAGGCCGTGCGCGAGGAGCCATGAGTACTTCTGCGGGGCGCCGCTCGCGATGGCGCGCTCGATGGAGTCGAAGTCGAGCGCGAGGGTGAACGAGGCCAGACCCACGGCGAACACGGAGATGGCGATGCCGAGGCCGCCGGAGCCACCGATGCCGAACTGGGTGTTGGTGACCAGCGCGAAGACGACGTTGACGACGGCGAAGACCGCGTAGCCGATGATCGCCAACGTCATGATCTTGCGGAACCGCGCCGTCACCTTGATCAGGCCGAACTTGTAGGCCAGGAACATGCCCGCGAAGGTCGCGAGCGTTGCCAGAACAGCCTGGGGGACGATGCCCTCCCAACCAGGCACGCTGTTGAAGTACTGGCTGACGGCCCCCATGAAGAGACCCTCGACCACGGCGTAGATCAGGATCAGCGGGACGCTGAGCGTCTTCTTGAACGCGATGACCAGACCGAGCACGAGCGTGCCGACCATGCCGCCGAGCCACAGGGCCATGCCGATGCCCGGGTTCGCCGCCGCGACGGTCCAGCCGACGGCACCGGTCACGAGGACGATCGCGAAGAGGCCGAGCGTCTTCATGATGACGTCGTCCATGGTGACGCGGCGGGTGTCGGCCGGGCCGGCGGACGGCTGGCTGTACAGGTCCTGCAGCTGCTGCGCCGTCATCCCTGCAGTGGCGGCCTGGCCCGCGGCAGCCTGCTGGGCGGCGTTGGCGCCGGGGCCGCCGAAGCTGGCGTAGCCGTCCTGGGCGTCCTTCTCGATGCGGTTGTAGGCCGGGTTGCTGGCCATCGTTCCTCCGTGATGGTCATGGCGGTGTCGTCACCGCACGTGTCACTAGCCTAGACGTGCGGCGCGTGCTCGGTGTTCCCGCACCGCCTGCCCGGCGTGCCAGCCCGTCGAAGGTAGAGAACACGCTGCCACTGACCAGCCACCGACGGCGTGTTCTCTACTTTCGACCGGGAGTGGGCGCTGGCGCGCCCCCGACGGGATTCGAACCCGCACCTGCGGCGATTTTAAGTCGCCTGCCTCTGCCAGTTGGGCCACGGGGGCGAGGCCACTGTATGCCGTGTCCCCGCCCCGCTGGCCCTCCCCCGGGGTCGCCGGTACCCCTGCTACGGCGTGCTGCTCGTGCTCGGGGAGGCGCTGCGTGAGGGGCTCGGCACAGCGTTCGACGCGCCGCCGGGCGAGGGACTCGGCACGCCGCTCGCCGCGGCACTCGGCGACGGGCTCGGCACCGCGGACCCGGCGAGCGGAGCGACCATCAGGGGTGGCGTCCACTCGGAATCCGACGGGGTCCACGGGTCAGCCGTCGCAACCAGGCGCAGCGGGAACATGCCCAGGACGCGCGGGTCCGGCGGCCAGGAGACCAGCGGCTGGCCGTTCGCGTCGAAGGGAGGTGGCACGGCCTCCGACGAGACGGTGAGCGGGTGGCCGTACTGGTCGTACAGGCGCACATCCGGCACGCGCTGCCCCGCGGCGTCGTAGGCGAAGAGGTTGGTGACCGGCGCTCCGTCCGACGAGACCCCCGGAAGCGGCAGGTCCCCTCCACTGACGGCATTGAAGTCCGAGGACCCCGCCGTGTAGAAGGCCAGCATCGGGAGAAGGAGGACCACGGCCAAGGCGTTCCCGGCAGCCAGCGACACCCGTAACGCGGTGCCGAGCCGCTCGCGGCGACGCAGCACGAGCCCCAGCCACATCGACAGTGCGGCGCCGACGACCGGCAACAGGACGACGCGCCCGGTGCCGAGGACCTGCGCCACGGCCCACCCGGCGACGGCGCCGCGCGCCAACCACCACGTGGGTCGCAGCTCGCGCAGCCAGGGATGCCGGGCCACGAGCTCGTGGGCCTCGCGCACGAGGCGGTCGGTCCACGGCTCCGGAGCGACGGCATCCGGCAACACCACGTCGACACGCGCAGGCAACCCCGCCGCGGACCGCAGCTCAGCGGCATACGCCTCGGGCTCACCCAGCAGGCCCCCCAGCGGTCCGCCCGACTCGGCCGCGCGCTCGGCGAGGTCGGCCTCCATGCCGGCGGTGAGGTCCTCGACCTCGTCGGCCGGCAGGTCACCGAGCCAGGCCCGTACCGCCTGCACGTAGGCCCGCACGTCGTCGACCTGGCCCGCCGACCCGATCACCGTGGTGTCCTTCATGACCGCACTCCCGCCTCGTCGAGCAGACCGTCCATCGTCGCGGCGAACGCCGCCCACGTCTTGCCTTGCGACTCGAGCGCCGTGCGCCCCTGCGCGTTGATGCCGTAGTACTTGCGGTGCGGCCCCTCGTCGGAGGGCACGACGTACGACGTCAGCGCCCCGGCGGAGTAGAGCCGGCGCAGCGTGCCGTACACCGAGGCGTCGCCCACCTCGTCCAGGCCTGCTGCCCGCAACCGGCGCACGACGTCGTAGCCGTAGCCGTCCTCGCGGGCGACCACTGCGAGCACCGCGAGGTCGAGCACCCCTTTGACCAGCTGTGTGCCGTCCACCGGCCACCACCCTTCCTCTGAGCAACCGACATTGGTGCGACTCGCACACTACCGCGCACTCCGTATTACCGCGAGAACCGGAGCACCGGTCGGTGTGTCGGATGTACCTGCAGTGACCTATTGGTCACTCGGGGTACGGGGGGGCGCACCTGCAGTGACCTATTGGTCACTCGGGGTACGGCGGGGCGGCAACTCAGGCCAGGGAGAGGGCGATGCCGTCGAGGATGTCGTGCTCGGACGTCACGACCACGGCATCCGGCGAGCGCTCCAGGGCGCGGTCGAGCACCTGCTCCCAGACCAGCGCCCCGCCGGCGATGACGTCGACCCGACCGGGGTGCAGGTAGGGCAGGGCCGCCCGCGAGCCGTGCCCCATCGTGAGCAGCGACTCGCACGCCGCCCGGTGCACGTCGGCGGTCAGGCGTGCCAGATGCACGGCCTCGGGGTCGTAGGCCGGCAGCGTCAGGGCGTGCGCCGTGATCGTGGTGATGGTGCCGGCGAGCCCGACCACCGCGCCGATGCCGGTGAGGTCGACGTCCTCCTCGACCGCGTCGAGCGCGGCGACGACGTCGCGGCGGGCCGCCTCGACCTCGGCGATGGTGGGCGGGTCGGAGTGCAGGTGGCGCTCGGTCATCCGCACGCTGCCGACGTCGACCGACCGGGCGGCCTCGACCCCGGTCGTGCCGCGCACCAGCTCGGTGGAGCCGCCGCCGAGGTCGACGACGAGGTAGGGCCCGGGTAGGCCGACCGCCTGCAGGTCGCCGGTCGCGCCGCTGAACGAGAAGCGAGCCTCGGTGTCGCCGGCCACGACCTCGGGCGCGACGTCGAGGTCGCCGAACGCCGCACGCACGCCGGCGACGAACTCCCCCGCGTTGCGGGCGTCGCGCGAGGCCGAGGTCGCGACGAAGCGCACCCGGTCGACCGACAGGGCCCGGCACTGCTCGGCGTACTCCCGCGTCACGGCCAGCGTGCGTGCCATGGCCTCCGGCGCGATGACCCCGGTGCGGTCGATGCCCTGCCCGAGCCGCACGATCTCCATCCGGCGCACGACGTCGCTGAGCCGGCCGTCGTCACCGACCTCGGCGACGAGCAGGCGCAGCGAGTTGGTGCCGCAGTCGATCGCCGCGACGCGGGGCCGGATGCCGTCGCTCATGGCGCGCCGCCGGCACTAGTGACGTCGTGGCCGTCACCGGGCGCACCGGGCGCGTCGGCCGAGCAGGGGTGCCGCTGCCACCACGGGTCGAGCATCTGCACGGCCTCGTCGCCCAGCGGGTTGATGCCGGGCCCGGCACCGAGCGAGTGGGCGACGAGCACGTGGAGGCACTTGACCCGCGTGGGCATCCCGCCGGCCGACACCCCGGCCACCTCCGGCACGTCGCCGAGCTGGGAGCGGCGCTCGAGGTAGTCGAGGTGCGCCGCGGCATACCGCTCGCGCAGGTCGGGGTCGCTGCCGAGCCGGTCGGTCATCTCGCGCATGACGCCCTGGCTCTCCAGCGTGGACAGCGCCGCGGTGAGGCGGGGGCAGGTGGCGTAGAACGACGTCGGGAACGGCGTGCCGTCGGGCAGGCGGGGCTCGGTGCGCACGACGTCGGGCTCACCGCACGGGCAGCGGTGGGCGACCTCGGTCACCCCACGGGCTGCGCGGCCCAGCTGGCGAGAGACAGCGTCGAGATCGGCCTGCGCGACGGGCGGCAGGTCGGGGCGTGCGATCACCGGCGAGCCCCGGGCGCGTCGGCCGTGCGGGTGGACTCCCACACGGTCTCGTACCAGGGCAGGGGAAGGTCGGGCGCGGCCGTCTCGGGCACGGGGTCCTTGGTGCCGGTGGCCGGCTCGGAGTCGAGCACGGTGTAGGAGCGCTCCCCCGGCTTGACGAACTTCAGCCGCTGCCGGGCCTGCTGCTCGACGTAGGCCGGGTCGCGCCAGCGCTCCTGGTCGGACTCCAGCGTGGCGACGTCCCGCTCCTGGGCGGCGACCTTGTCCTCCAGCGCGGCGATGTCGCCCTGCTGGTTGACGTACGCCGCGACCGTCGACCCGAGCAGCACGGTGAGGAACGCGAGGATCGACAGCAGCACCGCACCACGGCGGGCTCGGCGGTCCTTCGCGGCGGTGGTGAGCCGGCCCCGCCATCCGGCCGTGATGGCGACGGGCGGCGCGGCGGCCGCACCCCGGGTGGCGGCGCGCGGGCGCCCCGCGCCCGGACGTCGCGGAGGTCGCGACGCCGGACCGCGGGAGCGCCCGGTGGCCATGGTGTGGCTCAGCCCTGCTGGCGGCGGGTGAAGCGCGGGAAGGCGCCGGCGCCGGCGTACACGGCGGCGTCGTCGAGCTCCTCCTCGATGCGCAGCAGCTGGTTGTACTTCGCGACGCGCTCGGACCGGGCCGGGGCGCCGGTCTTGATCTGGCCGCAGTTCGTCGCGACGGCGAGGTCGGCGATCGTGGTGTCCTCGGTCTCGCCGGAACGGTGGCTCATCATGCAGCGGTAGCCGTTGCGCTGGGCCATCTCGACGGCATCCAGGGTCTCCGTCAGCGAGCCGATCTGGTTGACCTTGACGAGGAGGGCGTTGGCCGTGCCGGTCTCGATGCCGCGTGCGAGCCGCTCGGGGTTGGTGACGAACAGGTCGTCGCCGACGATCTGCACGTCGTCGCCCATCCGGTCGGTCATCGCCTTCCAGCCGTCCCAGTCGCTCTCGTCGAGGGGGTCCTCGATGGAGACCAGCGGGTAGGAGGCGACCAGGTCGGCGTAGTAGTCGATCATCTCGGGGGCGGTCTTGGTGCCGCCCTCGAAGGCGTAGCCGAACTCGTCGTGGAACTCGGAGGCGGCGACGTCGAGCGCGAGCGCGACCTGCTCACCGGGCACGTAGCCGGCCTTCTCGATGGCCTCGATGATGAGGTCGAGCGCCGCGCGGTTGCTCGGGAGGTTGGGGGCGAAGCCGCCCTCGTCGCCGAGGCCGGTCGCGAGACCCTTCTCCTTGAGCACGCCCTTGAGCGCGTGGTAGACCTCGGCGCCCCAACGCAGCGCCTCACGGAAGCTGTCGGCGCCGATCGGCGCGATCATGAACTCCTGGATGTCGACGTTGGAGTCGGCGTGGCTGCCGCCGTTGAGGATGTTCATCATCGGCACGGGCAGCACGTGGGCGTTGGGGCCGCCGACGTAGCGGAACAGCGGCAGGTCGGCGGAGTCCGCGGCGGCGCGCGCCACGGCCAGCGAGACGCCGAGGATGGCGTTGGCCCCGATCTTCTCCTTGTTGGCCGTGCCGTCGACGGCAAGCATCTCGGCGTCGACGAGGCGCTGCTCGCTGGCCTCGAAACCGAGCAGCTTGGGACCGAGCTCGTCGATGACGGCGTCGACGGCCTTCTGCACGCCCTTGCCCAGGTAGCGACCCTTGTCGCCGTCCCGCCGCTCGACGGCCTCGAACGCTCCGGTGGACGCGCCGCTGGGGACGGCGGCACGCGCGAGCGTGCCGTCGTCGAGGGCGACCTCGACCTCCACGGTGGGGTTGCCGCGCGAGTCGAGGATCTCGCGGGCGCCTACGGCTTCGATGCTGGCCACGCTGGACTCCTGGTGCTACTGGGGGGAAGGAAGGGTTCCGGACCGAGCCTAGTCCTCGGCACCCGGCATCCCGCCGACCGACCCGCCTCACCTGTTCGCCTCGAGTGCGGAGGTGGTCGCCCTGGCAACCACTACGGCACTCGAGGCCGGAGGTCCGGCAACTCTGCCTGACCGGTCGGGTCAGGTCAGGGCCGCATGGGCCACGGCGATCGCCGTGCCGACCCGCGCGTTGTGCCGCACCAGGGCCAGGTTGGTCTGCAGCGACCGGCCATCGGTGAGCTCGACGATCCGGCCCAGCAGGTACGGCGTGATGTCCTTGCCGGAGACGCCGTGCTCGTCGCAGTCGGCCAGCGCCTGTTCGATGACGGTATCGATCTCCTCGTGCGGCATCTCGTCCTGCGCGGGCACCGGGTTCGCGAACGACACCCCGCTGCCCAGGCCCAGTCCCCAGGTGGCCGCCATCAGCGCGGCGGCCTCCTGCGGGGTGTCGACCCGCATCGGCGCGGCAACCCCGCTCGCCCGCGAGAAGAACGACGGGAACTCGTCGGTGCCATAACCGACGACCGGCACGCCGAGGGTCTCGAGCACCTCCAGGGTGCGCCCGATGTCGAGGATCGACTTCACTCCGGCCGAGACCACGGCGACCTCGGTGCGCCCGAGCTCGGTGAGGTCGGCCGACACGTCCATCGAGCTCTCCGCCCCGCGGTGCACGCCGCCCAGGCCACCGGTGGCGAACACCCGGATGCCCGCCAGCGCGGCCAGCCGCATCGTGCTCGCCACCGTCGTGGCCCCGTGCGCACCGGTGGCCACGGCATGGGGCAGGTCGCGGACGCTGACCTTGCGGATGCCGCCGTCGGAGCCGAGCAGCTCGAGCTCGTCGTCGGACAACCCGATCGTCGGGCGGCCGTGGAGCACCGCGATGGTCGCCGGCACCGCTCCCCCGTCGCGCACGATCTGCTCGACCTCGCGCGCCATCGAGACGTTGTGCGGGTACGGCATCCCGTGGCTGATGATCGTCGACTCGAGGGCGACGACCGGCTCGCCGGCGGCCACGGCCTCGGCGACCTCGGGGGCCACCACGAGCATCGGGTGCGTGGCGGTGTAGCGGGTGGTCGTCATCGGGGAAGCTCCTCGGCCAGGGGCTGGGTGGGGGTCAGGTGGGCCGCGACGAGCGCGGCGGTGAGGTCGGCACGCACGGTGTCGGCCGAGGCGCAGGTGAGCGCGGCGAGCACCTGGCCGTGGCGGGCGGCCTCGACGACGTCGGCGCCGTCGAGCAGCGCGTTGACGTACCCGGCCGTCATCGCGTCACCGGCGCCGGTGACGTCGGCGACCTCGACCTCGGGGGCGCTGACGAGCACGGCGCGGCCGGCGCGGCCGGCGCGCCCGGCGACCGAGAGCAGGCTGCCGCGGATGCCGCGGCGCACCCAGACGTGCTCGACGCCGCGCGCGTGCAGCAGGTCGGCGGCGGCCCGCACGCCCTCGACGGTGTCGTGGACCGGGTGTGCCACCAGGGCGGCCAGCTCGTCGACGTTCGGGGTCACGGTGTGCACCCGCAGGGAACCGTCGAGCACGGGGGCGGCCGCGGTCGCCTTGGCCACGCTCACCGGTTCGAACACCGACAGCACGCCGGCATCCTGCGCCGCCGCGAGCAACCAGCGGATGACGGTGGCGTCGAGGTTGGCGTCGACGACGAGGGCATCGGCGCCGCCGAGCAGGGTCGGCACGACAGCGAGGTCCGCGACGGCGAGCTCGTCGGTCGCGCGCATGTCCGCGACGGCGATGAGCAGGTCGCCCGCGTCGTCGAGCACGGCCGCGTAGGTGCCGGTGGGGTGCGGCGAGACCACGACGTGGCGGCACTCGACGCCCGCGGTGCGGGTGCGCTGGAGGACCGTGTCGCCGGCGGGGTCGTCGCCCACCGCGGCGACGAGCACCGTCGGTCGGCCGAGCCTGGCCAAGTTCTCGGCGATGTTGCGCCCCACGCCACCCACCGTCGCCGATGCCGTGCCGGGGTTGCTGGTGCCGAGCACCGGTGCCGCAGCCGTGCGCACCTTGGTGTCGAGCACGGCACCACCGACGACGAGCACCGAGTCGACCTCGGCCCGCACGAGGTAGCCGCGGCCCAGCACGACGCCCTTGCGGGTGAGGTTGGACAGGTGCACCGACACCGCGGCCCGGGTCGAGCCGATCCGCTCGGCGATCGCCGCGGCGTCGAGCAGTGGCTCGGCCCGCAGCAGTTCGACGATCTGGCGCTCGCGGGCCGTCAGGTTCACGTTGCAGATGTTAAGCGCCTTAATACTTCCAAATCAAGCAGGTTCTGCGATTGCGGAGTTGGGTGCTGAGGTGGTCGTTGGGGCAGCCACCTGAGCACCCAACGCGGAGGTGGGGCGGTCAGCGTCGGGGGTCGTGGAGGCGGCCAGGGCGGAGAGGGCGTCGCGCACCTCGGCCTCGGCCGCCACGAGGGCCGCGCGGGCCTGCTCGAGGCGCGCCACGGCATCCGGTGCGGCCGCCAGCCCACGACGTCGCAGCCGGGCGAGCACCTTCTGCGCCGCAAGGTCGCCCGGCAGCGACGAGGGGATGCCGTGCAGCAGGTCGGCCGCGTACCCTCCCCCGCCATCGACGCCGGCAGCCTTCTCCGAAGCCTTGATCCGCTCCCACGCCTGCTCGACCTCGGCCGGCGTCGACGCGTCGCCGTCGGCGAAGACGTGCGGGTGGCGGCGCACCAGCTTGTCGACGAGCAGCCCCGCGACGGTGTCGATGTCGAACGCCTGCTCCGGCGCGTCCTCGGCGACCCGGGCGTGGAAGACCACTTGGAGCAGCACGTCACCGAGCTCCTCGGCGAGATGCGCACGGTCGCCGCCCCCGATGGCGTGCAGCACCTCGTGGGCCTCCTCGACGAGGTAGGGCGCGAGGCTCTCGTGGGTCTGCTCGGCGTCCCAGGGGCAGCCCCCGGGCGAGCGCAGCCGGTCCATGGTGGCGACGACGTCGAGCAGCCGGCCGCCCTGCACGTCCCAGGAGCCCACGACCACCTCGACGCCAGGGGGCAGCTCGAGCCGCGAGACCTCCGAGGCGAGCGCGTCGGACAGCCCCGGGTCGCCGTCGGACGAGCCGAGCCAGACCACCGACTCGGCGGCGGCGAGGTCGACGAGGCGGCGGGCCAGCGCCGGCGGGGTGGCGTCAGCAACCTCCTCGACGTCGAAGCCGGATTCCGCGACGGCCTCGGCGAGCGGCTCGTCGAGGTCGCGGGTCAGCCGCAGCGTGGAACCGGAGACGGCGTCCCAGGCGCTGTGGGAGAGCAGGCCGGGCGCGACGCGCGGCGACGTGATGACCAGGACGAGCCGGCCACCGGTCACTGCGCCGCGGCGGGCTGCTTGACCCAGCCCGGCGTTGTCAGCTCGACCGACGCGGTCTGCGGGTTGAACGTGCCGTAGCGCGGGTTGACGTCGATGTTCAGCGCCTGCAGCTGCTCGGTCAGGGTGGCGGCGGCGGCGTCGGTGAGCTTGCCGTCGGTCTGCGCCGTCGAGATCGCCGAGGCAAGCCTGATGACCTCCAGGGTGGAGTCCGCCGGGTCGGCGATGCCGCGATCCTGGGCGTCCTGCGTCGCCACGGAGTCCGAGACGCGCACCCCGAGGCCGTCGAGGTAGCTCAGCACCACGGGGGCCTGCACCAACGCGGTCAGGGTGCCCGTAGGGGTGAGCTGCTGTTGCAGGAGCTGCGGGTTCATGGCGTTGACCTCGGACATGGCCGCCTGCAGCGCGGTCTCGGTGATGACCTTCCCGTCGACGACGGCAGCCCGGTCGGGGCCGGCAGGACCGGCACAGCCGGCCACGACGAGCGCGGCACCGACGGCGAGTGCCGCCACCCAGCGGCGAACCGAGAGAGTCACGTGCAGTCCTTTCGGAGGTGGGTCCCGCTAGCCACGGGCGGTGGCCACCCGGGCGGCCTCCCCCACATTGTCCATGACGACCGAGCGGATGACGTCACCAGCCCAGGCGAGCACGTCGCGGTCCCGCAGCGGGCGCCCGGCGACCCTGGCGGTCATCGGCTTGGGCACCAGGATCGTGTGCAGGGTGGGCTTGACGATCGACCCCGGGTAGAGGCGCTGGAGCCGCAGCTGCTGGCTCTCGCGCAGCTCGAGCGGGCCGAACCGCACGTGGTTGCCCTGCAGGCTGATGTCGCCGATGCCGGCAGCGCGGGCGACGGTGCGCAGCCGCGCCACCTCGAGCAGGTTGCGCACGGGCTGCGGGGGGGCGCCGTAACGGTCGACGAGCTCGGCCTCGATGTCGGCCAGCTGCGCCTCGTCGACGACCGCCGCCAGCTTCTTGTACATCTCGAGCCGCAGCCGCTCGTGTGCGACGTAGTCGTGGGGCAGGTGGGCGTCGACGGGCAGCTCGATCTTGATCTCGATGGGGGCCTCCTCGGTGTCGCCGCGGTAGGTGGCGACCGCCTCGCCGACGAGCCTCACGTAGAGGTCGAACCCGACGCCGGCGATGTGACCCGACTGCTCGCCGCCGAGGAGGTTGCCGGCGCCGCGGATCTCGAGGTCCTTCATCGCCACCTGCATTCCCGACCCGAGGTCGGTGTTGCTCGCGATGGTCTGCAGCCGGTCGAGCGCCATCTCGGTGAGCGGAGCCTCGGGCGGGTAGAGGAAGTAGGAGTACGCGCGCTCGCGGCCACGCCCGACCCGGCCGCGCAGCTGGTGCAGCTGCGAGAGCCCGAGCCGGTCGGCCCGCTCGACGATCAGCGTGTTGGCGTTGGAGATGTCGAGCCCGGTCTCGACGATCGTCGTGCAGACGAGCACGTCGAAACGCTTCTCCCAGAAGTCGAGCACGACCTGCTCGAGCTTGTGCTCGGCCATCTTCCCGTGCGCCACCGCGATCCGCGCCTCGGGCACCAGCTCGCGGATACGAGCCGCGGCCTTCTCGATCGTCGACACCTTGTTGTGCACGAAGAAGACCTGGCCTTCGCGCAGCAGCTCGCGCCGGATCGCCGCGGTCAGGGTCTTCTCGTCGTAGGCCCCGACGTAGGTGAGCACCGGGTGCCGCTCCTCGGGCGGGGTCTGCAGCGTCGACATCTCGCGGATGCCGGTGACCGCCATCTCGAGCGTGCGCGGGATCGGCGTGGCCGACATCGCGAGCACGTCGACCGAGGTGCGCAGCGCCTTGAGCTGCTCCTTGTGCTCGACCCCGAATCGCTGCTCCTCGTCGATGACCACGAGGCCGAGGTCCTTGAACCGCACCTCCTTGCCCAGGATGCGGTGCGTGCCGATGACGAGGTCGACCCGGCCGTCGGCGAGCCCTTCGAGCACCGCCTTGGCCTCGCGGTCGGTCTGGAACCGCGACAGGGCCTTCACGACCACCGGGAACCCGGCGTAGCGCTCGGCAAAGGTGTTGGCGTGCTGCTGGACGAGCAGGGTGGTGGGACACAGGATCGCGACCTGCTTGCCGTCCTGGATCGCCTTGAACGCCGCCCGCACCGCGATCTCGGTCTTGCCGTAGCCGACGTCGCCGCAGACGAGGCGGTCCATCGGCACCGAACGCTCCATGTCGGCCTTGACCTCGTCGATGGTGCTCAGCTGGTCGGGGGTCTCGACGTGCGCGAAGGCGTCCTCGACCTCGCGCTGCCACGGGGTGTCCGGGGAGAAGGCGTGCCCGGTGGTGGCCATCCGCGCGGAGTAGAGGCGGATCAGCTCGGCCGCGATCTGCTTGACGTAGCGCTTGGCCCGGCTCTTGGTCTGGTGCCAGTCCGAGCCGCCCATCTTGTTCAGGGTGGGCTGCTCGCCGCCGACGTAGCGGGTGACCTGGTCGAGCTGGTCGGTGGGCACGTACAGCTTGTCGCCGGGGTGGCCACGCCTGCTCGGGGCGTACTCGAGCACGAGGTACTCACGCGTCGCGCCGGCGACGGTGCGCTGCATCATCTCGACGAAGCGACCCACGCCGTGCTGCTCGTGCACGACGAAGTCGCCCGGGCGCAGCTGGAGGGGGTCGACCTGGTTGCGGCGCCGCGACGGCATCCGCCGCATGTCCTTGGTGGACGTGCCGGACCCGCCGGCCGAGCCGGTGAGGTCGGTCTCGGTGATGACGGCCAGTCGCGCGCCGGGGGCCAGGAACCCCGGCCCGACGGCGCCGGTGGTGACCGTGACGACCCCCGGGACCGGGTGGGCGTCGTCGGCGACGAGCCGGCTCGGTGCGTCGTGCTCGGCGAGCACCTCGGCGATGCGCTTGGCCAGACCCGCGCCCTCGGTGGCCACCAGCACCGACCAGTCGTCGGCCACGAGCCGGCGCAGCTCGGCGACGGCCTCCTCGGTGTTGCCGCGGAAGGTCGGGGAGATCTCGAGCCCGAGGTCGAGGGTGTCACCCTCGTCGTCACCGGCGAACGGGGTGAGGTCGAGCCACCGCACACCGAGGTCGCGGGCCTGCTCGCGCAGCTCGGCCAGCGTGCGGAACGACGCCGTACCGAGCACGGAGGCGAGGTCGATGGGCACGGCGTTACCGCTCGCCGCGTTGGCCCAGCCGGCGTCGAGGAACTCCTGGCTGGTCGCCGTGAGGTCGTGGGCGCGGGTGCGCACCCGCTCGGGGTCGCACGCGACGAGCACGGCGCCGTCGGGAAGCAGGTCGAGCAGGGTCTCCATGCCGTCGACGAGGGCGGGGGCGAGCGACTCCATGCCCTCGACGGCGATGCCCTGGGCGAGCTTCTCGAGCAGGTCGGCGGCACCCGGCAGCTGGTCGGCCAGGACGGCGGCGCGCTCGCGCACGGCGTCGGTGAGGAGCAGCTCGCGGCACGGCGGGGCCCACAGGCCGTGCTCGGCCACCTCGAGCGAGCGCTGGTCGGCGACCTTGAACCAGCGGATGTCCTCGACCGTGTCGCCCCAGAACTCCAGGCGCAGCGGGTGCTCCTCGGTGGGCGAGAAGACGTCGAGGATGCCGCCGCGCACCGCGAACTCGCCGCGGCGCTCGACCAGGTCGGTGCGGGCGTAGGCAGCGGCCGCGAGGGCCTCGACGACCTCCTCGAGGGGTGCGTCGTCACCGGCCTGCAGCGCGACCGGGCGCAGATCGCCCAGGCCCTTGGCGATCGGCTGGAGCACCGCGCGCACGGGAGCGACGACGACCGAGAGGGCACCGTGGGGGTCGTCCCCGGCCTCGGGGTGGGCCAGTCGACGAAGCACCGACAGCCGCTGACCCACGGTGTCGCTGCGCGGGCTCAGCCGCTCGTGGGGAAGCGTCTCCCACGCGGGGAAGAGGCCGACGACCCCTGCACCCAGGCTCGCCTCGAGCGACGCCTGGAGGTCCTCGGCCTCGCGGCCGGTGGCGGTGACGGCCAGCACCGGCGCGCCGGTGCGGGTGGGGGCGAGCGCGGAGACGACGAGGTGCCGGGCGCCGGGAGGTGCGGCGGCGGTGACCTCCGCCGAGGGGACGGCGAGGGCCTCCAGAAGGCGCACGGTACCGGGGAGCGCGGCGACCCGGGAACGCAGGGCGGACAGCGAGGGCATCTGTCAGAGCGTACGGCCCGCGACCGACACCGACCGCACCGCAGGAAGCACGTTCCGCTCGGACCATGACCCGGGCGGAACGTCGTTGCGTGGATCGCGTCGCCCGGGGACGTCGAGGCTGCCCGCGGTGATGAAGGCCTGGGAGATCCGGTCCCCATCTCGCCGGGCCCGACTCGAACCAGTCGACGACGGGTGGTCGAGGGTGCGTGCGAATCACAAAGAACCTGCTGAGAACGAGTAGACGCACCTCGGTCAGTTTCGCTCGTGCACACGGAAATTGGCGCGTACCTTTGAAAGTAGATCGCGTTCCCCCTGCAACCAGGCGTCTTACGTGGTCCCACGTGCTCGACAGGTTGGGGAGTCGCGCGTGGTGGCGCCAAGAAGGTAGTCAGCCATGAGCCTTTCCATGTCCCCACGCCGCCGTCGTGCGGCTACAACCCTCGGCTCGCTCGCTGTCGTCGCCTCCTTGGGCGTCGCCACTGCGGGGAGCGCCGCTGCACGAACCACCCCGATCCCCAGCTCCCTGCGGCACGCTGCGGCAACCACCCTCACGAAGGTGGACGACTGCGCAACGACCACGACCCCCGCCGCGCTGCGGTACGTCGGTGGCTGGCAGACGACCACCGGGGGCTACAAGTACAAGAACACCGACCACCGCACCGCCCAGGCCAACGCCACGGTGGCGATCACCTACACCGGCACCCGGATCCGTCTCTACGGTCCCAAGGGCTCCGTGCTGGGCAAGGCGAGCGTCTCCGTCGACGGCGGACCGAGCACCGTACTGGACTCCTACCGCTACTCCCTCCAAGAGCAGTCCTTCCTCTACATGAGCCCTCTGTTGCCGCAAGGACAGCACAAGGCAGTCATCACCATGCTGGGCCAGCACAACCCGGCCAGTGGGGGCAACACCTGGGCCCTGGACAGGGTAGAGGTGGTGTCCAACGCCACGACGACGGCGAAGGTGCCAGCCGCTGTGGTGACCAAGGCCAGCTACGGCGGGCTGTACGGGACGACAGAAGCGGACCGGACACGTCGGGGCGTCAACCAGCTGTGGCTGAAGGTGAAGTGGGCCGACCTCGAGCCGCAACAGGGTGTCTACAACTGGACCCCGATCACCAGCAAGCTGGCGGCCAACCCGAACCTCGTCCTACGAGTACACGTCAATGGGGGTCCCTCAGCCCCGCAATGGCTGAAGAACTCGGCCGGGACCGTCCAGGTGTCCAACAACAAGGACCAGTTCTCCGCGACCGTCGGCAAGTACTGGACCCCCCAGTACATCACTGCATACAAGCAGTTCGTGACCGCGATGGGGACTCAGTTCGACACCAACTCCCGGGTCGCTTCCATCAACATGTTCGGAACGTCACTGATCTACGACGAGCCGTGGATCACCGGTGGCACCACGTCCGGAGCCACCCTGTACAACGCCGGGCTCAACAAGGACAAGGTCATCGCCGCGCAGAACGCCGACCTGGCTGCGACTGTCGCCGCATTCCCCCACACCATGGTTGAGATGCCGCTGCACGGTCAGTTCACCTACCCCGTCGCCGGCGGACAGGCCGGAAAGTGGTCGGACGGCGTCGGGCTGGCGAACTCCTGGGATTCGCTGTACGGCAACCGCGTGATCTTCACCGACTACGGCCTGGGTGCGGGCGAGTACACACCGGCCGCGGCAACTCTGGCGACCGCTCCCAACCTGTACTCCTGGATGCACAAGCGGGCTGACCTGGGTCGGCCGATCGCCTTCCAGGCCACGCTGGCACCGGGGGTTGCCGCCGGTTCGGCCAACCCGACGTCGGCGGCTGCGATAGACGCCGCCGACGGTGCGGTGCGGATGGGTGCGAGGTGGTTCGAGCACCACAGCTGGTCCCTCCTCACCGTCGCACAGGCCCAGGCATTCGACGCGGGGCTGAAGGCGAACGTCAGGTAGCAGCAACGTCACGGCATTCAGACGGCCCCGGCCTCCTCGCACTCGCTGCGATGGTACGGCCGGGGTCGTCGTCTGCACCCCACCTCCGGCCGCGAAGGGCACCCCGCGCGCCGGAAGCGAGCCGATCTGCCTCGTCGTGGGCAGGAGGAGGGGATGCCGGCTGCTCCGCGCCGGTGGGTGGTGACATGGGGACGGGCCGAGGGGTTGTTCGTCGATGACCCCATCGGAACCCCGGCCGCACCAATCCCCGGTTCTCCCAGCGTCGGAAGGAGGCGACGTGAGACGATGCGGCCGAACGGAGGGTGTGAGCCAGCACCCGAGCAAACCACCCACGTCGCAGCAAAGGCGGGATCACCCATGTCTCACCTCGGCCGTACCGACCATGCCGCCCCGGCCGCCCCGCAGCTCCTCGCCCTCCCCGACCTGACAGCGAGCCCGCTGGTGCTGCGCGACGTCGAAGCGTTCCTCCTCGGCCTGCTCGAGGACGAGCACGTGTTGGGGGGCCCGGTGCGTTCCGGTCCTGCCGGTTCCCTCGCCGTGCTGGACGGCGCGGACGTGCAGGCGAGCGGCATTCTCATCCGCGATGAGGAGCACACACCCATCGCGGCGCTGACCGACCTGCAGCACCGACACGACTCAGCCGTGCGTGGGCGGCTGGTCTCGATTCGTCGGCGCGAGAGTGGTTCTCGCGCCGAGCTGGCCCTCGACCGGACCGAGCTGTCAGTCGAGTCGCCCTCCGCGTCGACGGCGCTGCTGGTCCTCGACCGACCTCCGACCACCGCGGACGGGCCAGCCCTGGAGGGGGTGTTGTCCGCCGGCAGCGACACGCTGTGGGTCGTGATCGCGGACACCCCTGGCAACCCTGTGCCCCTGACGACGGTGGTGGCGACGGTGGAGGCGTGGTTGGGCGGCGTCGGCGCCTCGGCCTCAGCCTCGGGAGTGGGAACTCGTACCCTCCCGGACGGGAGGACGGTCCGGCTGAGGACCGCACCCATCGGGTGGCGCGACCCCGCGAGCGACCGTGTCCTCGTCGCCCGGCTCGGCGCCACGCTCGGAGCCGGGACCACGTGCTGGTTGAGATCCGACGATGCCTCCGCCGGTGCACGGCTGTGGCAGTCCCTCCTCACCAGTCTCCGGCAGGGAGACACCCATGGCCTCGCCGGCGTTGACGACGACATTGCACGAATTCTGCTCCGCTGGAAGCCTGCTCGGGCTCACCGCGGAGTGACGCTGATGCTCACCGGGCTCTCCGGCTCGGGCAAGTCGACGGTCGCCCGCGGGGTCGCTGAGTGGGTGCAGACCCACACCGACCGATCGGTCACCCTCCTCGACGGCGACGTCGTGCGCCAGATGCTCTCCTCCGGCCTGGGGTTCGACCGGGCGGGGCGGGTGGCCAACGTACGGCGGATCGGTTACGTCGCGACCGAGGTCACCCGTCACGGTGGAGTCGCCATCTGTGCCCCCATCGCGCCGTATGCCGAGACGCGCGCCGAGGTCCGGCGCATGGTGGAAGCGGTCGGCGACTTCCTGCTCATCCACGTGAGCACCCCCATCGAGGTGTGCGAACGGCGAGACCTGAAAGGTCTGTATGCGAGGGCACGGGCCGGCACGCTACTCGAGTTCACCGGAGTCTCCGACCCCTACGACGAGCCGGACGACGCCGTCACGTCGATCGACACGTCCGTGATGGAGAACAGCAGGGCCGTGGCTGCCGTGGTCTCGCTCCTGCACGCTGGTGGCTGGCTGGAAGGACGTGCCACATGACCATCGACTGGGTGATGGTCCTCGCGACGTTCGGCATCGGGATCATCGTGGGACTGACCGGCATGGGGGGCGGGGCCCTCATGACGCCGGCCCTGGTGCTCTTCTTCGGCGTCCCCCCGCTCACCGCCGTCTCCAGCGACCTCGTGGCATCGGCGGTGATGAAGCCGGTGGGTTCGGTCGTCCACCTCAAGAGAGGAACCGTCAACCTCCCGCTGGTGAAGTGGTTGTGCGTCGGATCTGTGCCTGCAGCCTTCTCCGGCGTGCTCGTCCTCCGTGCGCTGGGGGATGGAGTGGCCGTGCAGCAGGGCATCCAGACCGCCCTCGGGATCGCCCTCCTCGTCTCCGCGGCAGGCCTGACCGTCCGCGCCTACATCCGGCTGCTCGAACGAGCCCGTAGGAGGGACGGCAGCGCCCCGCGCCTGCCGCAGGACCGCCCACAGGTTTCAGTTCGCATCATGCCGACGGTGCTCGTCGGCGTGGTCGGAGGATTCGTCGTGGGCATGACCTCGGTGGGGTCCGGCTCGCTCATCATCATCGCGCTGATGGCGCTCTACCCCACCCTGAAGGCCAGCCAGCTCGTCGGCACCGACCTCGCCCAAGCCGTCCCGCTCGTGATCGCAGCGGCGATCGGCCACATCCTCTTCGGTGACTTCCAGGTCGACCTCACCCTGTCGCTCCTCTTGGGCTGCGTCCCCGGTGCGTGGATCGGGGCGCGGATCTCCTCGCGGGCCTCAGGAGGCTTCGTACGACGCGTCTTGGCGTTCGTGTTGTTCGCCTCGAGCCTGAAGCTGCTGGGTGTGTCCAACACGACGACCGGGATCATCCTGAGCGTTGCCCTGCTCGTGGGACCGGTGACGTGGTTCGCCATCCGTCGTCATCACGGATTCCCCGCCCTGGTTCACGGCAGGCGCCGAGGCGGGCGCGACAGCAGCCTCGTGTCCAGCGGCGTGACCGGCTCCAGCTCCAGCTCGGGCTCGGGCTCGGGCTCGAGCTCCAGCTCCAGCTCCAGCTCCAGCTCCAGCTCCAGCTCCAGCTCCAGC
>Ga0105047_10003635_pt1 | contig 27150 bp, 22 predicted proteins | sample MAT04_FD_78384 | JGI IMG/M metagenome (GOLD analysis project Ga0105047, IMG submission 78384) | Freshwater microbial communities from Lake Fryxell liftoff mats and glacier meltwater in Antarctica - MAT-04 (megahit assembly) | ecosystem: Environmental > Aquatic > Freshwater > Ice > Liftoff... | reverse complement strand
TATAACCCGCATATTTCCAGATGGTTACGCTTGCAACCCGGAAAATCGGCCACTTAAACACCAATGTACCCGAATGGGGCATCCCCTAATCTACCGGCAAAGTGCTATCCAACAGCAAATACCCCGAGCAATTTATTGACAAAATTTCTGGATTGGGATAATATTCTAGTGCTTATGAAAACCATTTGCTATCGCTCACGACGAACGGTCTAGCTCCCCCCTGTTCAGGAGTCGGCTTTTCGCGTCTGCAAGTTTCACTTTTGATGATTGTCCTGCCCAAGCCCTCCCCTGGAGGGCTTGATTTTTTAACCTCCAAGGAGTTCCACATGCCCAAGTCTGCTGCTTCATCCGTTTCGGGTTCTTCTGACAAACCCAAAATCAACAAGGTCGTTCTCGCCTATTCCGGCGGTCTCGACACCTCCGTCATCGTTCCGTGGTTGATCGAAAATTACGGTTGCGAAGTGATCTGCTACTGCGCCGACGTTGGCCAGGGCGAAGAAACTTCAGGGCTGCCCGCCAAGGCCAAGGCCAGTGGTGCCAGCAAGCTCTTTATCGAAGATTTGCGCGAAGAATTTGCCAAAGATTATCTCTTCCCCCTGCTGCGTTCGGGCGCCATCTACGAACGCAAGTATATGCTTGGCACCTCCATCGCGCGCCCGCTTATTGCGAAACGCCAGGTGATGATTGCCCAGCAGGAAGGCGCCGATGCCGTGGCGCACGGCTGCACCGGCAAGGGCAACGACCAGGTGCGCTTTGAACTCACCTTCATGGCGCTCGATCCGCGCCTGAAAGTCATCGCTCCATGGCGCGAATGGGATATCAAATCGCGCGAAGATGCCCTGGCCTATGCGGAAGCGCACAACGTGCCGGTATCGGTCTCGCTCAAATCGATCTACAGCCGCGACCGCAATCTGTGGCATATCTCGCACGAAGGCGGCCTGCTGGAAGATCCCTGGAACGAGCCGGAAGAAAGCATGTTCTCGCTCTCCAACTCGCCCGAAAAGGCGCCCGACCAGCCCCAGTATGTGGAAATCGAGTTTGAAAAGGGATATCCAACTCGTCTGGATGGCAAGGCCCTCTCGCCTGCCACCCTGGTCGAAAACCTCAACCAGATCGGCGGCGTTCATGGTATCGGCCGCGTCGATCTGGTGGAAAACCGCCTGGTGGGAATGAAATCGCACGGCGTTTATGAAACACCCGGCGGCACCATTCTGCTGGCAGCCCATCGCGAATTGGAATCGATCACCCTCGACCGCGATACGCTCCACTTCAAGGATGTAATGGCGCAGCGCTACGCCGAGATCGTCTACAATGGTCAATGGTTCACCCCGCTGCGTACCGCTCTGGATGCCTTCTTTGACAATACCCAAAACCACGTTACCGGCAAGGTTCGCCTCAAGCTCTATAAGGGCAATGTCATTCCGGCTGGCCGCCAGAGCCGCTACAGCCTGTATCGCGAAGACTTCGCCACCTTTGGCCAGGACAGCGTTTATGACCAGAGCGACGCAGAGGGCTTCATCACCCTCTTCGGTCTGCCGATGAAGGTTCAGGCTATGCGCGAGATTACCACCGGTTTACGTACCGGCTACGATTCTCCCGACTATTCCAAGTTCAAACGCGACTGATCAGCCCAACCGTGGGCCTGCTTGAACAAAAAGTTAAAGCAGGCCCACACATATTTCATGCCCCTTCGGGCAAACCATCGAACGCAGGAGACACCTATGAAACTTTGGGGAGGCCGTTTTTCCGGCGGCCAGAATGAACTGGCGGACCTCTACAACCAATCGTTAGCGTTCGATCAACGCCTCGCGGAAGTGGATGTACTCGGTTCGATCGCCTGGGCGCGTGCCCTGCAGCGCGCCGGGGTACTGACCCTGGCTGAAGCCGGGGAAATCGAGCAGGGGCTGCAGGCGCTTCTGTCGGAAATTCAGGCGGGAACTTTTCAAATCAATCCCAAGGCGGAAGACATACACTCCGCCGTGGAGCAGGATCTGACCACGCGTATCGGCCCGGTGGCCGGTAAATTGCACACCGGCCGCAGCCGCAACGACCAGGTGGCCACAGACACCCGTCTGTGGCTGATGCATGCGATTGATGCCACCGCTGACCTGCTTAAGCAGCTACAGGCGGTACTCGTGGCGCGCGCCGAGCAGGATATGGATATCATCCTTCCAGGCTATACGCATTTTCAGCGCGCCCAGCCTATTCTGCTCAGCCACCTGTGGCTTTCGCACTTCTGGCCGCTCGCAGACGATTTCCAGCGCCTGCTGCAGTTGCGCCAGCGCACCGCCCTGCTGCCGCTCGGCGCCGGCGCCCTGGCCGGGGCTCCCTTTGCCGTGGATCGCAATTTCCTGGCAGAGCAGTTGGGCTTCGTTGGCATCCTGCCCAACAGCCTGGATGCCGTTTCCAACCGTGATTTTGTCGCGGAGTACCTTTTCGGCGCGGCGCTGATTGCCACCCATCTTTCGCGCCTCTCTGAAATGCTCATCCTGTATTCGACCGCCGAGTTTGGTTTCGTCGAATTGGCCGATGCCTATTCAACCGGCTCAAGCCTGATGCCCCAGAAAAAGAACGCCGATCCCTTGGAATTGACCCGCGGCAAAGCCGGCACGCTGATTGGGCGCCTGACCGGTTTCCTGGCTACTCTCAAAGGGCTGCCCTCAGCCTATGATAAAGATTTGCAGGAAGATAAACAACCCCTCTTTGAAGCCGCCGATACCCTCAGCCTGATGCTGCCGGTGATGGCGGGTTTGCTGTCCACCTTACAGGTTCGGCCGGCCCGCATGCAAGCTGCCCTGGATCCCGCCATGCTGGCCACCGACCTGGCAGATTACCTGGTGGAGCGCGGGGTACCCTTCCGCCAGGCGCATTCGATCGTCGGTCAGGCCGTGCGCCGCGCCCTGGAAATTGGCGTGCGCCTCGACGCGCTGCCCCTAACCGAGTTTCAGGCCATTCACCCCATCTTCCAGGCCGATGTCAGCACCGTTTTCGACTTCGCGGCCTCGGTGGCGCGCCGCGCGGTGCCGGGCGGCACTGCACCGACGGCGGTGCGCGCGCAGCTGGCCCAGGCCAAAGCCATCCTCGCGGCCCAACCAGCCAGCACCTCGCCGCTTCGGCGCACCCTTGGGGTGTCGCGCCCTGTAGAGGGCTGCGACTAAACCCGCTTAGCCTTAATCCCTTGTTTTTTCAGGGCGTCCACCAGAATATCACGGTGGTCGCCCTGAATTTCAATCACGCCGTCTTTCACGGTTCCGCCAGAACCGCAGATCCGTTTCAACTCTCCCGCCAGCTTTTTCAGGCCTTCTTCATTCAGTGCCAGCCCGGTCACCCGTGAAACCGTTTTCCCGGCCCGCCCCTTCGATTCGAGCTGCACCCGCACCACACCCTCCCCTTTGGGTACGGCGCCCGGTTTCTTACAGACACATACCGATTGCGGGCGCCCGCAATCGGGGCAAATCCGCCCGCTCTCGGTGGAATATACTGTCGGGTTCTCATTGCGCGGGCTCATTTCACCGCGTCTCGTGCCCTGTAGAGGGCTCGGCTTCCAATTGTTTGCGATACTCTGCCAGGTTCTCTGCGGCCGGCGGGAATTGCATCTTGAGCCTCTTCAACGCGTTTACGATCACCCCGGTGATCACCAGGTTGCGGTACCAGTTATGATTGGCCGGCACCACGTACCATGGCGCCCAGTCGGTACTGGTTTCCTTCAGCAGTTCCTGGTAGGCCTTCATATATTCAGGCCACAGTTTTCGTTCAGGCAGATCGCCGGGAGAGAACTTCCACTGTTTTTCGGGCGTATCCAGCCGTTCCAGCAGTCGTTTCTTCTGCTCGTCCAGGTCGATGTGCAAAAAGAATTTGAGGATCGTGGTACCGGTCTCAGCCAGCATGCGCTCAAATTCGTTGATCTGGCGGTAATGCTGCCGCCATTCGCTTTCTGGCTCCAGGTTGTGCACCCGCACCACCAGCACCTGCTCATAATGCGAGCGGTTGAAAATCACCAATTCACCCTTGCCCGGCACCTGACTATGAATGCGCCATAAGTAGTCGTGATCAGACTCAAGCAGCGACGGCACCTTAAAACTGGCCACCTTCACGCCCTGCGGGTTGACCCCTTCAAACACACTGCGGATGGTGCCATCCTTGCCGGCGGTATCCATGGCCTGCAGCACCACCAGCACCTTGTGCTTATGCTCGGCATACAGCAGTTCCTGCAGATTTTCCAGTTCCTGGCCCAGTTCCAACTGGCGCCGCTCGCCGGCATCTTTCTTGCCTTTCCAATCAGCATAATCATCCGGATCGATATCTTTTGCCAGGTTGATCGCCTGTCCGGGTTTGACACGATACAGTTCCATACTCGCCTCCATAAGAAATGAGTTCTTCAGGCTCAGCGCGTTAAATTGCGATACTTCATGCGCCTGGGTGTATTCGCGGCCGAGCCCAGTCGCTTGTGGCGGTCTGCTTCATAATCAGACCAGTTGCCGGCCTGGAAATGCACCACCCCCTCGCCTTCAAAAGCGAGGATATGGGTCGCGATGCGGTCTAAAAACCAGCGGTCATGCGAGACCACCACCGCGGTCCCGGCGTAATTTTCCATGGCCTCTTCCAGGGCTCGCAGCGTATTCACGTCCAGGTCGTTGGTCGGTTCATCCAGCAGAATTACATTACCGCCGCTTTTGAGCATTTTGGCCAGGTGAACCCGGTTGCGTTCGCCCCCCGACAGCACCCCCACCTTTTTTTGCTGGTCCGAGCCCAGAAAGTTGAATGCACTGACATAGGCGCGCGAATTGCGCTTGCGCCCGCCCAGGTCGATATTCTCCTCGCCGCCGGTGATCTCTTCCCACACGTTGTTTTCGGAAATCAGAGATTCGCGGCTTTGATCCAGATAGACCATTTTCACGGTTTTACCAATTAATACCTCGCCCGCGTCGGGTTTCTCCTGGTCGGTAACCATGCGCAGCAGAGTGGTTTTACCGGCGCCGTTGGGGCCAATTACCCCCACAATGCTGCCAGCCGGAATCACCAGGTTGAAATGATCAAACAGCAGGCGGTCGCCATAGGCTTTTGAAATATCCTTCATCTCAATCACCTGGCCGCCCAGGCGCGGTCCCGGCGGAATGTAAATTTCCAATTCTTCGCGCCGTTTTTCCGCTTCCTGACTCAGCAGGTTCTCATAGGCGGTATAGCGCGCTTTTCCCTTGGCCTGGCGTGCCTTGGGCGACATGCGAATCCACTCCAATTCGCGGTTTAGCGTCTGCACCCGCTTGCTTTCTGTGCGTTCCTCACGCCGTAGGCGCTCTTCTTTTTGTTCCAGCCAGGAGGAATAGTTGCCCTTCCACGGAATGCCAAAGCCGCGGTCCAGTTCCAGAATCCAGCCGGCTACATTGTCCAGGAAATAGCGGTCATGCGTCACCGCGATCACCGTACCGCGGTACTGCTGCAAATGCTTTTCCAACCAGGCCACCGATTCCGCGTCCAGGTGGTTGGTTGGTTCGTCTAACAGCAGGATGTCCGGCTCGGTCAGCAACAGGCGCGTCAGTGCCACCCTGCGCCGCTCGCCCCCCGATAGCACCGCTACCAGCGTATCACCCGGCGGGCAGCGCAGGGCATCCATGGCCAGTTCCAGGCGATTATCCAACGTCCAGGCGTCATGGTGATCTAAAAATTCCTGCAGGCGGCCCTGTTCTTCCAGCAGCGCATCGAAATCCGCATCCGGTTCGCCAAACCTGGCGCCCACCTCGTCAAACTGGCGTAAGGCATCAGCCACAGGCTGCACGGCCTCTTCCACCACCTGTTTGACAGTCTTGGTGGGGTCCAGTTGTGGTTCTTGTTCCAACAGGCCCACCGAATATCCCGGTGCAAAAACCACTTCGCCGCTGTATCCATCATCTTTGCCGGCGATGATGCGCAGCAGCGTGCTTTTTCCAGCACCGTTAAGACCCAGCACCCCGATTTTGGCCCCATAATAAAACCCAAGCGAGATATCGCGTAAAATCTGCTTATTCGTAGGCGGCACCATCCGTCCCACGCGTACCATTGAAAAAATTACCTGATTGTCAACCATGAATGAACACCTTCCTGACTACTGTATCGGGTCCCTAATGAAAAGCCGGATTCAAACTCGGCTCGAAATACTTTGCGCGTTTGGCGCAGTTCGATATAATTATCTCACAACGATTGTTCATTCACGAGGGAAAATATGGCACAAAAAACTGAAGGGTATATCGACCTGGAGTGGACCTGCCCGAACTGCCAGAGCAACAACCCGGGCCCGCAAAAGACCTGCCGCAATTGCGGTAGTGTCCAACCCGCCGATGTTACCTTCCATTTGCCGGGTGAAGCCAAACTTCAAACGGATGAAGCCGCGCTCAAACAGGCCGAAGTCGGACCGGATGTGCACTGCCCCTACTGCGGCACGCGCAATAGCGCCAGTGCCAAAGCATGCAGCCAGTGCGGTGGTGATTTGACCGGCGCCGCCCAGCGCGTCACAGGGCAGGTGATTGGCGCTTTTGTCGCCGGCCCCGGCCCGCAGTTGCCTTGCCCCAGTTGCGGCAATCTCAATCCCGCCTCTGCCCTGCAGTGTCTCAAATGCGGCAGCCCGTTGGGCAGGCCGCAAATACCCGCCGCTCCGGCAGCCCCGGCCCGCCGCCCGCCCCTGGCGCTCTGGCTGGGAATCGGTCTGGTGGCACTGGCCGGCTGTGTCATCCTTTTCCTGATTTTGGGACGCACCGAAGCCACGGCGGGTTCAGTCAATCAGGTAAGCTGGAACCGGACGATCGCCATCGAAGCGCTGCGCACTGTCACCAAACAGGATTGGAAAGATGAAATACCCGCCAATTCCAAAATCGGCGCGTGCAGCAAAAAATTTCACAACAGCCAGAGCCAGCCTGCCCCGGTTGCCACCGAAGTGTGCGGCACATCCTACGTGGTCGACCAGGGTACCGGCAAAGGCAAGGTGGTGAAGGATTGCAATTACCAGGTGTACGCGGATTATTGCGAATATACCGCCCAGGAATGGCAAAAGGTCGATCAGGCAGTACTGCAGGGCAGTGATACCAATCCGCGCTGGCCCGATGTGCAGTTGCTCGCCGATCAGCGCGCCGGCGCGAAACAGGAACAATATACCGTCTTATTCTCCACCAACAAAGGCATACTAACCTTTAAAACCAGCGATTATGCCACATTTGCGAAATGCCAGATCGGCACCAGTTGGACCCTGAACGTGAATAACTCGAACAACGTGGTATCCATCGCCCCGCCGCAATAAGACGATTTTTTTCGATCCGTACCGCCGCTCCCTGCCACCAACGCCCAGGCCAGGTGTCAGGAAGCGGCAAGGGGTCGCCGTGCTCCGAGGTTAGGTCAAAAAAGGGCGAAACTGTCTCAATCCAAAATAATTTCATCCAGTGCCCGTTTAGGCACGTGGTGCACCTGAACTTCATCCCGCCAGTATTTAATATCGCCGTCCGGCCCAACCGCATCGAGCACCACCGTCTCTTTGGGTTTGCCCAGGGCCAGCACCAGCAAAATCTCAAAATTTGCGGGGATATGCAGTAGTTCTTTCAGCGCCGGGCGCTGAATCGAGCCGATCATGCACCCCCCAAAACCGCGTTCCACCGCCCCCAGCAGCATGCTTTGCACCGCGATGCCATGGTCGCAGCCAAAGGTGGGGCTGACGTCGGTATCGCCCAAAATCACAATGTACGCACTCGGGCGTTCCCCTTCCACGGGACCACTCCAACCCTTCAAATAACCCGCCCATGCCAGCGTTTTAAAAATCGCGGCGTTCTTTTCGGGTTCGCAAGACAGCATATATTTTAAGGGTTGTGCGTTGCGCGCCGAGGCGGATAGCCGCGTCAGATCGATCAGTTCCCGCAGCACTTCCGCTCCGATCACCACCTCTTGATGAAATCTTCGATAACTGCGGTTCTTGAGAAGCAGATCACGTACCATGTCCTTCCTCCATTTACATTTTAAAATGTGGGACCCCATTCCTGAGTGGTTACAAATCTCTGAAGAGACCCTGGCAGCGCATCTCCATCTCCTATTATCGCGTATGTGCGCTCATCGTCAAGCGTCTGAGGGTGAATTTTTTAAAATGCATGCTCTCCTTGAGTCTTATTGTCAAACAATTCCACCGGACAACCGATTGACACCCCTCTCCGCCCATCCTATAATTCCAATGCAGACAGGGCTTTTCCAACCCTGCCGCGGAGGTCACCCATGAGCACCATGGAAAACACTCTCTTTCACAAGCCCGCTGGCCGAAATTCATCAGGCCATCGCGCTGATGCCCTCCCCTGATCGGAACAAGGTCATTATTAATCCGTAGAAAGGATCCTCATGAAACTAATCTCTATTGCCCAAATGCGCGCAATCGAAGCTGAAGCCAATACCGCCGGCCTGACCTATGATCAAATGTTGCAAAATGCCGGGCTGGCCCTGGCCCAGGTCATCGCCAATGAATTTAAGGACGATGTGCATGTGCTGTATGCCGTCGGGTTAGTGGGTACCGGCAATAACGGCGGCGATACCCTGGTAGCCCTCAGTGCACTGGTAAGTGCCGGCTGGGCTGCCAGTATCTATCTCGTTGGCGCCCGCCCGCCCGCTGACCCGCTGCTGCAAAAGCTGCTGGATCAGAACATCCAGGTGGTTCATTCCGAGCAAGATGCCCAATTTGAAGCCCTGGATGAACTGCTCAGCCAGGCCGAAGTGCTCCTGGATGGCGTCCTGGGCATTGGCGTGCAGTTGCCGTTGCGCCCCGAAATTGCGCGGGTACTGGGCCATGTCGCCGGGCTAGAAAAACGCCCAACTGTGGTCGCCGTCGACTGCCCCTCCGGCATCGACTGCGACAGTGGCGAATGCGCCCCCGAGGTTATTCCCGCCGCGCTTACCGTCTGCATGGCGGCTGTCAAACAGGGGCTGCTGCGCGCCCCCGCCTTCGAATATGTCGGCCAATTGCATGCCGTGGATATCGGCCTGCCCGCCGGGCTGAAAGCACTGGATGAAGTCACGAACAGCGTGGTCACGCAGGCTCAGGTGACCGCGCTGCTGCCGCTGCGCTCCAAATTCGCCCACAAGGGTACGTTTGGCACCGCGCTCATCGCCGCTGGTTCCATCAACTTCACCGGCGCGGCGTTTCTGGCGGGCAAAGCGGCCTACCGCAGCGGCGCCGGGCTGGTACGCATGGCCGTGCCGGGATCACTGCACACCAGCATGGCCGGGCAACTGCCCGAGGTGACCTGGCTGCTGCTGCCGCACCAGATGGGCGTAATCGCAGAGGCCGCCGCCGAGGTGCTGTTGAAAAACCTGGATAAAGCCGATGCGCTGCTCATCGGCCCTGGCTTCGGTCAGGAAGAAACCACCCGCGTCTTCGTCAAGCGCCTGTTCGGCATGACCAATCCCAGCCTTTACCACCTCGGCGCGGGCAATTTTGGCTTTTTACCCCGCTCAGATTCTCAGCCTGAGACCGAAGCACAGGTCAATGTCAAACTACCACCCCTGGTGGTAGACGCCGACGCGCTGAAACTGCTGGCCAAACTACCGGATTGGGCCGAGCAGCTCCCACCACTCTCCGTCCTCACCCCGCATCCCGGCGAAATGGCGATCCTCACCGGGTTAACCGTGGAAGAGATCCAGGCCAACCGCGTCGAAATTGCCGTACGCTTTGCCGGCCAATGGAACCAGGTAGTGGTACTGAAAGGCGCCATCACCGTCATTGCCGCCCCCGGCCAGGGAGCGCGCCTGATCCCGGTAGCCACTTCAGCTCTGGCGCGCGCCGGCACCGGCGATGTGCTTTCCGGCATTATTGTTAGCCTGCTGGCCCAGGGGCTGCCGCCCTTCGCGGCCGCTACTGCCGGCGCCTGGCTGCATGCGTACGCCGGCCTGGAAGCTGAGGCGTACCTGGAAACCCCCACCTCGGTGCTGGCTTCCGATGTGCTTGAATCGATCCCCTCTGTTTTAGCCCGCCTGCATCGTTAAATAGCTTTTTCCTGCATTAACAGGCAGTGGGCAGGGCTTAATAAGCCCTGCCCACTGTTTTTTTGAATTTTCAGTAGAAAAAATGTACGCCTGGCGTTCTTTAAGCGCCGGCCCCATCGCCATCGGCACTATTCGCCTGCTTCTTGAGCGTCTCAGTCACCTTCGCGCGCTGCTCTTCCAAAACTACCTGGCCGCGTTTCTGCAAATCTTCCACACTGGTGCGTGCCTGCTTGGCAATCTCATCGGCGCGCTCGCGCGCTTCAGCCAGGATCGCCTCGGAGCGGGTGCGCGCGTCAGCAGTAATCGTCTCGGCATGTGCTCGAGCATCATCTACCGATACATTCACCTGGTCACCCAGTTCAATCGCCTTCTCCTTCAACAGGGTGCGGGTCGATTCACCAGATTGCGGAGCCAGCAGCAAAGAAGCCACAGCACCCGTCAAACCACCCACCAGAAAACCCAGCAGGAAAGCTCCAAATTCATCTCGTTCAGACATGGTATATCTCCTTTCCAATTTTACCTTAACGATCTAATTTGTTTCAGACACCCTGCGTTATTTGCGGGGTGGAAACAGCACCTCAATCAATTTGGTCAGCCCGGCCAGGTACTCATTCATTTTAATCACCGGCTCTGCCACGTGATCACTCACGAAAGCGGTCGTGCCTTTGAGCATGTGCATCGTTTCATTGGTCGCCTGCAAAATCGGCTTGATTTCATTCTGAATCAAGTTAATCAGCACGGCCAACTGCGTGATCAACACCACCAAAACCACCCCAATCACCAGCGATTCCAGTGCCATAAAAATAATGAAAATATCACGAATTTTCCCGACGCTTTCAGAGCCGGTGAGCATCAACAGCACGATAAAGCCAACCACCACAACCAACAAACCCACCCCGCCCAGAATAATCGGCAGTGTGCTGGCCTTCTTTTTCACCGGCGCCCCTGCCGGCAGCAGCAGCCGAGGCGCGACAGAAACAGGGGATGCTTCAGGAATTGGGTTCGAAATATTTTGTTTTTGGTCCATTATCCCACCGCAATCAACAAATTAATCAAGCATGAGTTAAGTGCTCAACGTTCTTACCCTCATTATATCTGAAGACTAATCATGCTGCAACAGCAAATGATCAATTGCCGTTGCCAATTGTCCCAGATTGCTCACTTGAAAAACCGACCGGCAGTAGGGTCCATACTTATCCATATCGCTGTCGCCCGTACCCCACAGCGCTGCCGGCTCTGGGTTTAACCAGATGGCGTTGCGGCTGCGGCGACTGACCAGGCGAAAAAGATCGACGCGCGGATCGTTGTAATTGTTACGGCCGTCCCCCACCACGATCAACGTGGTACGCGAATCGACCGTATTAAGATAATCCTCCGCCAGGTTTTTCAGGCTGGACCCCAGGTCCGTATTGTAATGTCCAGCGGGCATGCGCCGCAAAATATGGGCCACCGCTTCGTCCACCTGCTGCTCCGCCAACTGCGGCGAGATATATTCCAGATGATCAATAAACGCAAACGCATGCGTTTTACTGATCTGGTCCTGAATCGCGGACAGCAGACCTAACATCATCTCAGAGACATAGCGCATCGAAGTGCTCAGGTCGCACAGCACCACGATTTTGGGTTTGAGGGCATGATTGCGGAAACGCAGTTCAATCGGCACGCTGCCGTGTTTCATATTAGCCCGCAGCGTCGCCTTCACATCCATCTGCCCAGATTTGGCTCGCTTCAAACGCAGCGCCATGCGCGTGCGCAGCACTGCTGCCATGCGGCGCACCTCTTTGCGCAATTGGAACATCTCATCTTCGGTCAGGGACTGAAAAGGACGGTTGGCTAAATTATCCATCCGTTCCTGGCGGGTCGTCTGGCTCATGTTTTCTATAATGCGCTGGCCCGCGTATTGGCGCAGTTGGTCCTGCAGCGCTTGCTGGTTGGCCTGCATCATTTCACGCAATTGGTTCACCCGTTCACGATCCATGCCCAACTGGTGCAGCGTTTGCAGCAGTTGTTCCAACGCCTGGCGCACTTCTTTAAATTGCAGCGCCTGCTCCATCTGGCGCGCCATCCAGTTCTGGTAGCGCAGGTCGTGAATATCGTTCATATTCAACATTTTATCCAACTGGCGCAGTTCGCCGGGCGTCAGCGGGCGCCCTTCCAGCATCTTTTCCATCATCTTGCGCAGTTGGCTGTTCATATCCTTCAGCAAATCAGCCATCAGGCGCGCTTCTTCCGCTGATAAACCCTGCCCCGGGTTCGTCATGGGCGGCGGCGCGCCGGATTGGAAGAACAGCGGGAACAACTGATCAAAGGCGGGCAGGTCGCTGCTCTCCTTCACCAGGGTGCTGCGCATAATGATGCGAAAGATCTCGCGGTCCTGCGCGCCCAGTTGATCCACAGCCTTAAACGCGTCTTCACTTTCTGCCAGGCTGATTCGTACCCCGGCGGCGCGCAGCGCTGCCACAAACTCCACCATTCTGCGGTCCATTTATGCCGCCTTTCTCAGTTTTGCCAGCGCTTCAGATCCGGCTCATCCCCTTTTTTACCGGAAGCCGGCTGGAACAGCGTCCGCCGCGCGCGCTGTAAATCGGATTCGTGCTTTAATAGCACGCTGAGGGTAGTTTCCAACATGTGATCATCCAGGGCATTGGCGTTCAACGTAACCAGCGCCCTGGCCCAATCCAGCGTTTCACTGATCGACGGCGATTTTCGCAAATCCATCGAGCGCAGCCGGTGTACCAGCTCCACCGCCTGGCGGGCCAGCTTGGGCGAAAGCTCGGGCACCTTCAGGCGCACCACCGAGAGTTCCTGTTCAATCGATGGATAATCGATAAACAGGTACAGGCAGCGCCGCTTAAGCGCCTCGCTCAGTTCACGGGTGTTGTTGCTGGTCAACAATACCAATGGCGTGTGAACCGCTTTAAGCGTGCCCAATTCAGGCACGCTCACCTGAAAATCGCTCAAAATTTCCAACAAAAAGGCTTCAAATTCGGCGTCGGAACGATCAATTTCATCGATCAACAGCACAGTCGGCTTTTCGCTCAGAATTGCCTTCAACAGCGGCCGTTTCAGCAAAAAACGCATCGAAAAAAACACATCTTCTTCAGCGGCGAGGCGATCGGCCGCCGCCCGCAGCGATTCCGCTGACGAAAGCGACTCCTGCAGCTTGTCGCGCAGCAGTTGGGTGTAAAGCAGTTGTTTGGCATATTCCCATTCATACAACGCCTTGCTCTCATCCAGGCCCTCATAACACTGCAAGCGGATTAATTCGCGCCCGCTGGCCCCTGCCAGAGCTTTGGCCAACTCGGTCTTACCCACCCCGGCTGGGCCTTCTGCCAGCACCGGTTTGCCCAGTTGCTGGCTTAAATATAAAATTGTAGCAATCTCGTCACTGGCAATGTATTTCTGCTGCCGCAGGGATTCGCTTAAATCTTTTGCCGATTTGAAGGTCAGATGCTCACTCATACCCGTCAATACCTTTCAACGGCACAAAAGGTGCCCGATATAAATATGATTATTTATATCAGTATAATAGATATTTAGAGCGCGCGCCACCCCCCATTCGGATGATTTGTACAACGCGATCAGGCTTCCGGTTAATTTACCCGTACACGCGCTCAATTACCTGCCGGGTGATTTTGACCCACTCGCGCACCCGGTTGGGGTCGTTCTGCACGGTTTCGACATCCTTCAAGGTAATATCGGTGTGGCAGGCCTTACAGGCGCTCAGATCGCGCAGTAGAATGCTCCAGATGCGCTCGGGATTAAACCCATACCCCACCATATCCGCCGGGCTGGGACGGTAGCTGAGCACATAGTCGCTGCCAATCTGCTCTGCGCAGCGTGCGGCATCAGCAAACGGCGAAACGCCAATACGGCGCAGATTGGGAATTTGGCGCAGCAGCTTTATCTTTCGGGTCAGATCCTCGCAGCAGCCATATGCCGTGAGCCCAAATTCCCGCAAAATGGGCAGTTGGTATTGCAGCAAAAACTCGTTGTACATCCCTGGTGATACCAGGGTAAATTCCTGGGCGGCCATATATCCCCATAACTGTTTGCGCGCCACGCCATTGACGTTGGGCGCCGGGTCCGCCAGCTCTTCGGCGTAGGCCATCGCCTGATTCTGGTGAGCGCTCAGCCCCCAATCTCCAGCGGTCTCGGCCTGCCGCTGCGCCCGCTGAATGCCATCCCGCAAAAAAGCCGCCAGGCGGTGCAGCCATTCGGGCCGGTCGTACATATCCATCATAAAATTCTCAATTCCGCGCAGGTAGCCCAGATCGGTGGAGATATCCCCACTCCACATGCGGTAGGCCGGGGCGCGGTCAATATTCAATGGTATCAAATCGCCAATCGCATCCGCCACCAGTTCGGCAGCGCGGGCCGTGGCTTCCTCGTCAATTTCATGCCAGGGCATGCGCAGCCGCTCAATATCCGCTTCCTGCCTGAGTGGATAATCCACCTTGAAAGACCCGCCCGGCTCGTCGGAAAAATGGCGTTCGCTGGCAAAACCCCAACCCGTGCAGCGGTAGCGCGCCGGAATGGTGACCCACGGCTCAAAAATCGAATCATCCGCCAGGGTATCCCAAAACAACTGGTAGCGCAGAAAGTTTTCCACCGCGCGCAGTTCGGGGGTCTGGCCGGTCAACTGCGCCTCAGGCATTTCTCTCCAGGCAAAAGCGCGCACGTAGATCAGCGGGCGGGTCCACTTCAGGCTGTTATGCCTGCGCCACAAATTTCGCCGTTCATTTTGCTCGGGCCGCTGGCACACGTCCAGATATCGTTGGGTCAGGTCACGCAGTACTGCGCGTTCATTGGCTTCCATGACAGATGCCTCGTTCAGCAGGTATGGGAAAATCAATCAGAAAACTCTTCAATTATATAGTAAACCCCGTGTTCACAAATGGATCCTTTTCCTTTGCTTATATGCCGCGCGTATAGAAGCGGGACAAGCCAAAAAAGCGGTTGACCGGCTTCTTTCTTCGTGTTAAACTTACCGATTGCAATGACCACGAAAAAAGCGCTGTTGGTAAGTCTGCTCGTATTTCTATTTCTCCTGGGGGTCCAAACACCGCCTGGAGATCAACCGCGTATCGTATTCCCGCTGCCCGGCGCCGCTGTGCAGGGTTCGCTAACCATCACCGGCAGCACAGACCTGCCCGGATTTGAATACGCGGAGCTCTCCTTCAGCTATACCGGTGCCCAGCCCGAAAGCTGGTTCCTGATCCAGCAGTTGCGCGCCCCGGTCAAAGAAGGACCGCTGGCAGTGTGGGATACCACCACCATCGCGGATGGCAATTACCGGCTGCGCCTGCAGGTATTTCTCCTGGGTGGGAAAATTACAGAAGCCTATACCACCGGTTTGCGGGTGCGCAACTACACCCCGCTGGAAACCAGCACCCCCACCAGCATGCAAACCACCGCGGTGATTGCGCTGGCCTCGCCCACCGTGGTGTCCTCCAGCCCCACCCCGCGCCCTACACCCACTCCCCTGCCGCCCAACCCGGCCCAGATAGCGCCGATCAATCTGCTGCTCAGTTTGGGCTGGGGCGTTGGGTCGGCAGTCCTATTCTTCATTGTACTGGCGCTTTACCAGGCCACTCACCATCAGGGAAAACCGCGATGATCTTTGCCAACCAACCGCCCATTGAATCCAACACCTTCTTGCTGGTCGGCCTGGGAAACCCCGGCCGCGAATACCGCGATACCCGTCACAATGTGGGCTTTCAAGCAGTCGATCGTCTGTGCGCTTCCTTTGATATCAAACTAAGCCGCCTGCAGTCCAAAGCGTTAATCGGCACTGGGCTGTGGGATGGCCGCAAAATTGTTCTGGCGAAACCGCAGACCTTTATGAACCTCTCCGGTCAGGCAGTGGCCAGCTTGCTGCGCTTTTATAAAATACCCCTCAGCCAACTATTGGTTTTCCACGATGATATCGACCTGCACGTGGGTACCGTACGCATTCGCCCCGGCGGCGGCTCAGCCGGGCAGCGCGGCCTGGCTTCCATCATTCAGCAGCTCTCCACCCAGGATTTTCCGCGCCTGCGCATCGGCGTAGGCCGCCCGCCGGGCCAGATGGTGGCAGCCGACTATGTGCTTCAGGATTTTTCCAAAGCCGATCTCGAACTGATTGCGGTGGTACTCGACCGCGCAGTGGAGGCGGCGCGGGTGTTTGTGCAAAGCGGGTTGGAAAAAGCCATGAACCAGTACAATGGGCTCGTGCAAAAGGAATAAATCGTGTTAGATTCAATCCGTTCTCTGCCGGCCTACCAGCAGATCTTAGCCAGCCTGGCTGCACGTGAATCTCTGCCCGGCCTGGGGTTACCCCGCGCCGCGCGCCTGCCGGTTCTGGCTGCTCTCCAGGCCGATCTAAACCTGCCAGTCATCCTGATTACCGATCGCACCGACCATGCCCTGACCCTGCAGGATGAACTCGGCTTCTGGGCCCCGCGCATGGCGAAAATGCTGTTTCCCGAGCCCAATCCCCTCTTCTATGAACAGGCTGCCTGGGGTTCAGCCACCCGCCGCGACCGCCTGCAAGCCCTCACCAACCTGGCCCTCTATCATATTATGGGCATCGCCCGGCCTGCCACGCCACCGGTAATCGTCGCTCCGGTGCGTGCCCTGATGGTGCGCACGCTGCCGCGCCGGGATTTCATCAAAGCCAGCCGCGTACTCAAAGTGGGCCAGCAAATCCAGCCCGAAGCCCTGCAGCGTTCGTGGGTCGAAATAGGCTACCAGGCGGCAGACCTGGTGGTAGAGGCCGGGCAGTTTTCACGCCGCGGCGGCATTCTGGATATCTGGCCGGCCGCCGAGCCCTACCCGGTGCGTTTGGAATTCTTCGGCGACGAAATTGATACTTGCCGCCGCTTTGAACCCGCTTCGCAGCGTACCGTGCAGCCCATTGAGCAGGTGCTGATCACCCCGGCGCTTGAAATTCTTTCCGGCAAAGCCACCGGCTTGAACCTGGAAGGGCACGAGATTAGCGAATTCCATTTACCGCTGATTCACCTGGCAGTCGCCAGCCTGTTCGATTACCTGCCGCAAAACGCACTGGTCTTCATCGACGACCTGGACCGTCTGCAGACTGCCGCCAGTGAAATTGAAGAACAGGCGGTGCGTCTGCGCCAGGAAAGCATTTCAGAGGGCACGCTGACCGCCGATTTTCCAATTCCCTACCTGCCATGGTCCGAACTGCAAGACAGCCTCACCAGCCATCCCTGGCTGGAGTTGGGGCGCAGCACGGCCGGCGAAAACCAGGCGCTGGCAGAAGCCTTCTCGCCTGGGCCGCGCTTCGCCGGGCAGTTGAAACCCTTTGTCAACCTGTTGGCCGACCGTACCAGCGCAGGTGATGCGATCATCATCGTTTCCCGCCAGATCTCGCGGCTGGAAGAGTTGTGGCGCGAGCACACCCCCACGCCTGAAGGCAGTCAGCCCCAGTTTGTCGATGGTTCGCTTTCCGAAGGCTGGAGCCTGGCCTTGCCCGACGGCAAGGCGGAACACCTGCTCACGGACAGCGAAATCTTTGGCTGGGAACGGCCGCGCGTGCGGTCGCAGCACCGCCCCACCGCCGAAGTGCCGGAAGCTTTTTACGCCGATCTCAAACCCGGTGATTGGGTGGTGCATATCGATTATGGTATCGGCCGCTTTGAGGGCCTGGTCCAGCGCAGCCTGGAAGGCATCCAGCGCGAATTTTTGGCGGTTTCTTACGACAATGGCGACCAGCTTTTCGTGCCGGTACACCAGGCCGACCGCTTAAGCCGCTATATCGGACCGAGTTCCGAAGCCCCCACCCTCACCCGCCTGGGTACCACCGATTGGGCCGCCACCAAGCAAAAAGTGCGCGAGGCCGTACTGTTGATCGCCCAGGAACTGCTGGAACTGTATGCCCGCCGCCAGATTGCCGTGGGCCACGCCTTTCAACCCGACTCCGTCTGGCAGCAGGAGCTGGAAGCCAGTTTCCCTTATGTGGAAACCCAGGATCAACTCACTGCCATTCGTGAAGTAAAAAAAGACATGGAAAGCCCGCGTCCCATGGATCGCCTGCTGTGCGGGGATGTGGGCTACGGCAAAACCGAAGTAGCTTTGCGTGCGGCATTTAAAGCCGTGCTGGACGGCAAACAGGTCGCCATCCTGGTGCCTACCACCGTGTTGGCCCAGCAGCACTATGAGACCTTCCGCCAACGCCTGGCAGCGTACCCGGTGGTGGTGGAAATGCTCTCCCGCTTCCGCTCAGCCCGCGAACAGGACGAGATCATTAAGAAACTGCAAATGGGCTCGGTCGATATCGTCATCGGCACCCACCGCCTGCTCGGACAAGACGTGCTGCTGAAGGATCTGGGGTTGGTGATCATTGATGAAGAACAGCGCTTTGGCGTGACCCACAAGGAACACTTTAAGAAACTGCGCACCGAAGTCGACGTGCTCACCCTCACCGCCACCCCCATTCCGCGCACGCTGTATATGGCGCTCACCGGTGTGCGCGATATTTCCACCATCAACACCCCGCCCGAAGAACGCCTGCCGATCATTACCCACATCGGCCCCTATTCACCGCGCCTGGTGCGCCAGGCCGTGCTGCGCGAGCTGGAACGCGGTGGGCAGATATTCTTTGTCCACAACCGCGTTCAAACCATTCGCGCCATGGAACGCCACCTGGAGCAATTGGTGCCCGAAGCCCGGGTGGGTGTGGGGCACGGGCAAATGCACGAAAGCGCCCTGGCCGATGTGATGCAGACCTTCACCCGCGGCGATATCGATATCTTGTTATGCACCTCAATCATCGAATCGGGCCTCGATATTCCCAATGCCAACACCCTCATCGTCGACCGCGGTGACACCTTTGGCCTGGCCCAGCTTTACCAACTGCGCGGGCGGGTGGGGCGCGGCGCGCAGCGCGCCTATGCCTACTTCTTCCGCCACCGCAAAAAGGCGCCCACCTCCGAAGGCGCCGAGCGCCTGGAGGTAATCGCGGAAAACACCAAGCTGGGAGCCGGGTATTCGATTGCCATGCGCGACCTGGAAATGCGCGGCGCCGGCGATCTGTTGGGCAACCGCCAGCACGGCATCATTGCCTCGGTCGGTTTTCAGTTATATACCCGCCTGCTGGCCCAGGCCGTGCGCCAACTGCGCCTGGTTTCGGGTATGCCAACGGTCAAAATGCCGCCGGAAGTGCTCAAAGAAATCCGACCCCCGGTCAATGTCGATCTGCCCATTCAAACCGGCATTCCACTCGAGTACGTCCCCGACCAGGTGATGCGCCTGCGCATCTACCGCCGCCTGGCAGACCTGCTGGATGAAGGCGAGACCCAGGCCGTGGCGGAAGAATTTGCCGACCGCTTTGGCCCCCTGCCCCCCTCCGTGATCAATCTGGTGTACCTGATGCGCGTCAAGCTGTTGGCCGAAAACGCCGGTCTGGCCTCGGTTTCAATGGAAGGAGAGCAAATTGTGCTGCGCTTCCCGCCCCTGCCCGAAAGCGCACCCTCCCGCGCGCTGCATTCGCTGGGATTATTAGCCCGCACCGGCAAAAACGCCTATTGGATGCCGCTGGGCCCTGACGAACAGGATTGGAAAAACCGCCTGATCGAAGCGCTCCTGGAGATTCTAAAGAGCCAATGATGCACACCGGCAAAGGCCCTGAATTAGCTCATCAAAAAAGGCCTTGGTACTTGCGGTACAATTTCCTGATTTCCTATCCTCTCTGTGGCTCTGTAGTGAGATAGTTTAAGTGCTATAATAAAACTCTTGTTCTATTTTCTTGGGAGCTGTGATGCGGCCTGACCGCCAAATGCACCGACCACGCTTTACTTGAGGTTGGGGCAAAGCCTGGAGAAGTGACCGGCAACATTCACCCGGCCGATTGCAATGCCGCCAAAGGGGCATTTCCCAAAATTCCTACCTTACCCTGGGAGCCAGTCATGGATTTCAAACTGTACGCACCTTATCAACCCACCGGCGATCAGCCGGAAGCAATCCGCCAGTTAGTGGAAGGCGTTCAAACTGGAAAACGGCAGCAGGTGTTATTAGGCGCCACCGGAACGGGCAAGACCTTCACCATCGCCAACCTCATCACCCAGGTCAATAAACCCGCCCTGATCATGGCTCACAACAAAACCCTCGCTGCTCAGCTATACGCAGAGTTCAAAGAATTCTTCCCCGAAAACGCCGTTGAATATTTTGTCTCCTACTACGATTACTACCAGCCCGAGGCCTATGTGCCGCAGCGCGATTTGTATATCGAGAAGGAAACGGATATTAACGAAGAAATCGAGCGCCTGCGCCTGGCCGCTACCGCGGCGCTCATGTCGCGCCGCGATGTGGTGATTGTCGCCTCGGTCTCCTGCATCTATGGCCTGGGCAGCCCTGAGGCCTATGGCAAAGTGGTGGTCAAGCTCAAAGTGGGGACCATTTACCGCCGCAACGCGCTGCTGCGCCACCTCATCGAAAGCCAGTACCAGCGCAACGATCTCGAACTCAAGCCCGGCACCTTCCGCGTGCGCGGTGAAACCCTCGAAGTCATCCCCGCCTATGAAGACCACAAGGCTTATCGCATCGCCTTCTTTGGCGATGAAATCGAGCGCATCCTCTCGTACAATCCGCTCACCGGTGAAATCTACGCGGAGCCTGAAGAAATCGAGATCTACCCGGCCAAGCACTATATCGCCCAGGAAGACCGCCTCAAACAGGCCATCACCGATATCGATAACGAATTGGAAGAGCGCCTGGCCTACTTTAAGAAGGAGGGTAAGCTGCTGGAAGCCCAGCGCATCGAGCAGCGCACCCGTTACGATCTGGAAATGCTGCGCGAAGTGGGCTACTGTTCCGGCATTGAAAATTATTCACGCCACCTCGACCAGCGCGTGCCCGGCTCCCCCCCCTGGACGCTGATCGACTACCTGCCCAGCGATTACCTGCTGATTATCGACGAATCGCACATGAGTGTGCCCCAGATCCGCGGCATGTATAACGGCGACCGCTCACGCAAGACCGTACTGGCCGATTTTGGCTTTCGTCTGCCCTCCTGCCTGGATAACCGCCCGCTTAAGTTCGATGAATTCGAAGCGCACATGGGCTACACGGTATATACCTCTGCCACCCCAGGACCGTACGAAATGGCCCGAAAAGATCAACTCGTGGAGCAAATCATCCGCCCCACCGGGTTGGTCGATCCCGAAGTGGATATCCGCCCCACCAAGGGCCAGGTAGACGATCTGGTCGCTGAAATTCGCCGCCGCGCCGAGGTGGGCGAGCGCGTGCTGGTGACTACCCTCACCAAACGCATGTCTGAGGACCTGGCGGATTATATGATGGAGCTTGGCATCAAAGTGCAGTACCTGCATTCGGAGGTGGAAACGCTCGAACGCATCAGCATCCTGCGCGATCTACGCATGGGGGTCTTTGATGTGCTGGTGGGCATCAATCTACTTCGCGAAGGGCTAGATCTGCCTGAAGTCTCACTGGTCGCCATTCTGGACGCCGACAAAGAAGGCTTCCTGCGCTCTGATACCGCGCTCATTCAAACCATCGGGCGCGCCGCGCGCAACCTGCACGGGCGTGTGATCATGTATGCCGATAAAATCACCGATTCGATGAAACGCGCCCTGGATGAAACCAACCGCCGCCGCGCCAAACAGGTGGCCTACAATGTGGCCCATAATATCGAGCCGGTCAGCATTATTAAGGCTGTGCACGATATCACCGAACGTCTCAAGGCCTCATCGCCAGCCATCGCCGAATCGCATGGCGAATACAAGGCCGGCGCGCACAGCAGTGCGCAACTTCCCAAGGCAGAAATCAAGCGGGTCATCGCTGAACTGGAAAACCAGATGCGCGCCGCCGCCAAAGAGCTGGAATTTGAGCGCGCCGCCGCCCTGCGCGATCAAATTCTCGAACTGCGCGCCATCATGGCGGAAGACCCCAACCTGCCCCCCTGGCAAAGAGCGCGCCTGTTGGCCGGCGAAGTATAAAAAAATTCCGGGATACTTGCCAAACTTGTTGGCAAATATCCCGGAATAAATTCTCACTGCAGCGCAGCCAGGTTCATCAACCCCAACTTGACCCAAGAACCTGAAAGCGATTATAAGTTTCTTTCGGCGTTTCGGGGGCACTGCGCACCCCAGACACGTAGGCCGATTGTGGCCCGCGTTGCAAATACTCCAATAACCGGTTCAGGTGAACCGGCGAGCCTTCTGCCCACACTTCCACCTGATCTTCACCCACATTGCGCACCCAGCCGGTCAGACCCAGGCGTTGCGCGTGTTCCTGAACAAAAGCTCGGAAACCTACCCCCTGCACCCGCCCGTCCACCCAGGCATGCAAACAGGCCAATCCTTCTTCTGTCATACTCGCTGCTCCACTGCGGGGGTTAATGTGCTCGCCGCGCCGTGAAACCAGCCACCAGCAACGGCACAACCAGCAAAATAGCAATAATCGCCAGGTAAGGCAATAAATTTTGCACCGCCAGCACCCCGGTATCCACGCCCAGAGTCTCCTGACGCCAGCGGTAATCCAACTGGTCCAATGAACTGCCAGTCGCGGCCTGCACTCCTTCCGCACAGCTATAGCTGTTTCGATAGGCGTTGACCAGTTCCAATAGTGCCCGATTACCAAACTTATTTTGAACAAAACGCACAAAAGATGCCGATTCTGCATACCCCAAAAACGCGCCCGAGGCATCCATCGGAAATTCAGCGCACAGCGCCGCCATTGGCAGCAGATTAGCATCCTTGACGGCTCTATTCAAAGCCCGCTGATAATCCGGGTTGGCATAGGTTTCGGCCAGCGTGGCCAGACCTTCATTCAGCCAGAGCGGGATATTGGGGTAATTGTCTTTGGCCAGTTGGTAAACCAGCACATGCATCAATTCGTGCGGAATCTGGCGATCCATATCCAACTGCTGTTCGCTACCCGGACTGATCGACACCAGCACCACCCCCAGGTCCGGGCTGGCCTCGCCCACCGCCCAGGCTGAGGGGGCGTAATTCAAGGCTTCGCGCAGTTGAGCGGCGCTGGCATAAATAAAAACGCGAACCCCGTTGGCCAGGCTTTGCGCCGGCAGAATGGTGGAAACGGTTTTGGCGGCGCTGCGTGCCGTATTGAGCGCGCCCTGGCCGAAAAACAAGTCGCCCTGCTGCCAGTTCACCTGAATGCCGCCATCGTCCAGCGTTTGCCAGGGTTGGCGGTTGTCGATGTAATCCAGCGCGAACTTTGTGCTCTCAAACTTTTCGCCGGTGCCAGAAACCGCGCGGAACCAGTATTCCGTGCGCGCAAACGGCCGCAGCGCATGCTCGCGCACATCATACGGAAATAAGATCTCTCCCTGTTCGTTAATCGACACTTTTTCCAACCGGGTGGGTTCCGCGGCAGGTTGGATAAACAGGTAAACTTCGCTCACCCCCCCCGGCGGCAGTATTTTGGCCTGGAAGATGATCTTATCGCCAAATGTGTAATTCGCATCCACCTCAATGAACTCAACCCGCGTTTCAGCCTGGGCTGAAACCCAAAGGCCGCCCAAACTGATCAGCACTACCAGCACCACCCACAAACGCCGCAGTTTACTTTTCCTCGTCGGTCTCAGTGCCGAATTCTAAAAGATCTTCGTCATCTTCGCCGTCTGCATCGATCGACTTAAGATCTACCACCTGGGTGTGCTCTTCGATATTGGCCGCGTTCAAGTTCAGCATGCCAAAGCCCGGGGCTTCCTCGGTAAATACCAAATTTTCCAGCGCCATATCGTAATAATCAGCCTCGTCTTCGTCTTCAGTCGTCTCGATCAGCCTTTCCAAAATGTCGCGCACATTATTGCCGCCAATTTGCGAAAGTGACCAGGCCGTAGCCATGCGGATCTCTTCATCCAACTCTTCGAAATTTTCCACCTTTTCAATCAGCAGGTGCTGCGCCGATTCCAGCTCCAACTGCCCCGCGGCGCGAATGGCTTCCAACTGCACCTCAGTCTCCCGCGCGTCCAGGCGATCCAACACCGCTTTTTCCCACCGGTCATCCGCCGAACGGCCCATGGCAAACAGGGCACTGGCCTGCCACTCACCCTCATCCTCGTCGTATGCCGCCTGAATCAAACCGGGCAATTCTTCCCGGCTGGAATAGCCTAACGATTCGAGCGCGCGCCGGCGTACCACCGCCTGATCGCTCCCTGTCTCCACCGCGAGTAATCGATCTTCGATCTTCCTCAGAATTTCTGCCGGAATTTCATCTATCTCGCCTTTATAAATAAAAAGTCCCAGGGCCGTCGCGGCTGAGGCGCGCACAAAGGGTTCGCTATCTTTTTCCAACATACTTAAGAAAGTCGGAATTAGCTTCGCGTCATCGCACTCCCATAACAGGCGCAGCCCTGTCGCCCGCACCTGCGCTTCGCCATCCAATAGGGCATTTTTGGCCACCTCATCAAACGAAACCACAGTATCGCTCTCAGAGAGACCTTCCAGATCTTCCAACAGACCCAGGCGGCGTTCGTTCTTCAACTTGGGCCAGATATTTTTAAAATCGGCCAGATCACTGCCCATCAGATCAGAAAAGCGGTGCAGATAAACCACCGGAAAAGTTTTCTTTTCATTTAACAATGCATCGAGCACTTGTGAAAAAGGCACGATCTCTTTCTTATTCTTCGCCATAAATCATTCCTCTATCGATCGTTTCCAGATCATCCCGCTACGATTTGCCACTCAGCCTGGCTGCTTAGGGCAACGCTACCGGGTTAATAATATCTTGAACCATGATCACAACCATCAGCAGCATCAATGCGGCAAAGCCGATCAGGTGCACAATATTTTCATACCTGGCCGGAATGCGCCGGCGCACCAGCAGTTCGGGCAACAGGAACAGGATTCTCCCGCCATCCAGGGCCGGGATAGGCAGCAGGTTGGTAATCCCCAACGCTACCGAGATGATAGCCATCAAGGTCAGCGATGTGACCGCAGGCGCGTTGGAAGGACTGGCTTGCGCTTCCTGGTCGCGTTCCCGTGCCTGCACAAATAGATTGCCCAACCCAACAATCGAGGTCAGCCGGCTCTGTTCCGGCGGCAGTTGCCCGGTGATCATCTTGATCGGGGTGATAAACATCTGCTTGGCATATTCATTCGAAACCCGCAGCGCGTATGGCAGCGTTTCAAACCAGGACACGCTCATGGGGGGGTTGGTCAAATACACCCCAATCACACCTTCACCCGCAGGCGTGTTGTTTGCCTTGGGGGTCACCTTTACGGAGAGCGTCTGCTGCGCGCGCATAATATCCAGTGCAATCACTTGCCCGGCATTGGCCTGAATGATGCTGCGAAACTGGGTAGTGTCATCAATGGCAGCACCGTTGGCCGCCTTCACCACATCGCCACCCGTCAACCCGGCCACCTCAGCGGATGAATCTTTCACCACCCCGCCAATAATCACCACTTTCTCATTCGGCACGCCGGTCTGGATGAAGATGAGACTGAACAGCACCACCCCCACAATCAGGTTCATCAGGGGGCCCGCTACCAGCACCACCAATCGTTGTAATGGATGCGCCGAAGCCATTCCCCCGGGCACATCCGGGTCATTTTCACCCTTGGGCCGCACAAAAGCGCCAAACGGGATCCAGTTCAGCGTGAACTCGGTGCCCTTCCATTTGAAGAGAGACTTCGCCTTGGGCGGAAAACCCAGGCCAAATTCCTCAATTTCAATATTAAAGAACCGCGCCGCCAGATAATGGCCCAGTTCATGGATAAACGCCAGAAAACTGACGCCTAAAATAAACACTACAACCGATAGAACATTATTCATAGTTTACCTTTTCGCTAATTATATCCTGACTTACGCAGAAATGCCGTGTTCAATTGCGCGATCGTACCCCGAAACCAGCCGGGCGGGTCCACCGGGCCGCGCAATTAACACCTGCTCCACCCCCGCAACCTGCAGCAGTTGGCCGCGCGCCTCAGCGGCAGCGCTTGCCGCGCAGATCACATGCACATTCGGACCGGCATCCAGTGTGTAACACACCGCCAGTCCTGCCCGGCGCCACTCTGGCACACGCTTCATCAGGGCCACACTGGCCGGTTCCCAATAAAACAGCGGCGGGGTAGAGGTCATCATCACCGCGTGCATCAGGTTGCTGTCTAATTCGATCACTTGCGCCAGCGCGTCAAAATCACAGTGCAGAATGGCCGACCGGCATAGATCCAATCGCCTGCTCGCATCCTGCACCCGCGCCATCTGCAGCGGGCTGGCGCCCGCCAGGGCATGTCCCTCGCTCGAGCCCACCGCCTTTTGCCCGGCCTGCACAATCGCCACCAGGTCTACCAGATCCCAGTGATCCAGCGCGGCAATACTGAAAGCCACCGAATCCTGATCGCTTTCTCCCGCCTTCCATTCCACAAAACCGCCAGGGATTGAACGCGCCGCCGAACCGGAGCCGCGCCGCGCCAGGCGTGAGAGTTCAGCTTCGCTCAAATGCAGCCCCGCGGCCTGCGTGGCAGCCAGTGCCAGCGCCGCGAAAGCCGCCGCTGAAGAAGCAATTCCCGCGCCGGTTGGAAAGTTGTTGGCGCTCACCACTTCCGCCGGCAGGTGAAGCCCTGCCATTTCACGCACCAGGTCCAACATCAGCGACACCCGCTCCAGCGCCTTGCCATATACCGCGACTCGATTAAGATTTAACACATCCGTCTCGTGTTCGGTGCGAAAGGTGACCCGCGTTTGGGTGACCAGCCCGGCCAGATTCATCGAAATGGATCCGTTCACCGGAATACGCAGCCGCGCATCACGATTCCCCCAATATTTAATGAATGCGATGTTAGGGTGAGCGATAGCCGTTGCGGTGTAATTAGACATTTGATATAGATAACCTTTTCATCATTTTCGATGTCAAGTTTACCATTAACGTCGGTAGATCAATCAACCTCGTTTATCCTCAGGGCTGAAGATTCCGCCCCCGCAAACGGGCATTCTGAGCGACATAAGTTTCATAATTGTGGAGAACCGGAAGGTTCGCCAGCCCAACCGACCCCAATTCATCTTGCAAGGCTTTCCGGTCGTGCGGCCATAAGGCATGTTCCAATGGGTCGAAATTGGCTTTATCCCGGTCGGCGGTACGGATGAGTGGGATGACAATGGTACGGGAGGCCAACACCGCATCCGGCATGCGGATGGCTGAAAACAAGCGCGGACAGTAGGCGTTGACATAGCGCAGTTTCC
>Ga0105047_10003631_pt1 | contig 27174 bp, 28 predicted proteins | sample MAT04_FD_78384 | JGI IMG/M metagenome (GOLD analysis project Ga0105047, IMG submission 78384) | Freshwater microbial communities from Lake Fryxell liftoff mats and glacier meltwater in Antarctica - MAT-04 (megahit assembly) | ecosystem: Environmental > Aquatic > Freshwater > Ice > Liftoff... | reverse complement strand
GCAGCACCACTTCTTTGGGTGCTGTCACTCGCTGCACCCTCCCGGGCGTCGCTCATGGCAGCACCACTTCTTTGGGTGCTGTCACTCGCTGCACCCTCCCGGGCGTCGCTCATGGCAGCACCATGGTGCCGATGCCCTCGTCGGTGAAAACCTCAAGCAGAAGGGCGTGCGGGAGACGCCCGTCGAGCACGTGGGCACGCGAAACCCCGCCCCGCACCGCCCGAAGGCAGGCATCCATCTTCGGGATCATCCCCGACGACAGGGTGGGAAGAAGCTCCGCGAGCTCGTCGGCTGTGATGGTGGGGATAATCTCGTCGCTGGCCGGCCAGTCGGCGTATAGGCCCTCGACATCGGTGAGTACTACGAGCTTCTCGGCGCCCAAAGCGATGGCCAGTGCGGCGGCAGCAGTGTCGGCGTTGACGTTGTAGACCGCGCCGTCGAGACCCGCGGCGACGCTCGAGACGACCGGGATGCGGCCGTCGTCGAGCAAGCTCCGCACGAAGGTGCCATCGACATCAACAACATCGCCCACGAGGCCAACATCGATGGCTTCACCATCGACCAGCACCTCACGAGGGCTGCCGGTGAACGTTCGGGCGTCCTCACCCGACAGGCCGACGGCGTAGGGGCCATGGGCATTGATCAGCCCGACGATCTCGCGCTGCACCTGGCCGGTCAGCACCATCCGAACGATGTCCATGGTCTCGGGCGTCGTGACGCGGTAGCCCCCAGCAAAGACGGTCTCGATACCAAGGCGCTCGAGCATCGAGGTGATCTGCGGTCCACCACCGTGGAGGACCACTGGCTTCAGTCCCGCATGACGCAGAAAGACAACATCTTCAGCAAAGGCGCGCTTGAGCGCGTCGTCGGTCATGGCGTTGCCGCCGTACTTGACCACGACCGTGGCGCCCTGGAAGCGCTCAAGCCACGGCAGCGCCTGCGCCAACGTGGAAGCCTTCACCAGCGCCTGCTCACGATCACGGGAGGGATTCATCGTCGCCTTCATGAGGAGTAGGCCGAGTTCTCGTGGACGTAATCGGCGGTGAGGTCGTTGGTCCAGAGCGAGGCGTCATCGGCCCCGGCATTGAGGTCGACTGTGATGACAACATCGCGCCCGCTCATGTCGACAAGGTTGCGATCTGCATCGGGCGCGCTGTTGCGGCACACCCACACGCCATTGATGGCCACCGACACCTCATCGGGCTCGAAGATCGACTGCGTGGTTCCAGCCGCCGAGAGCACCCTGCCCCAGTTGGGATCTTCGCCGTGGATAGCGCACTTCAAAAGGTTGCTGCGCGATACGGCGCGGGCAACGTCAACGGCATCCTCGACGCTGACGGCATTAACGACGTCGATCCGGATGTCCTTGCTGGCGCCCTCGGCGTCGGCGATCAACTGCATCGAGAGGTCGGCACACACCTGATCGAGAGCTTGCTCAAAGACATCGCGGCTCGGCGTGATGCCAGAAGCGCCTGATGCCATGAGGAGGACGGTGTCGTTGGTCGACATGCAGCCGTCCGAGTCGATCCGATCGAACGTGGTGGAGGTGACGCTGCGCAGGATGGTGTCGAGCAACCGCTTTTCGACAACCGCGTCGGTGGTGACGACGACGAGCATCGTGGCCAGACCGGGGGCCAGCATGCCGGCCCCCTTGGCCATGCCGCCGACGGTGAAGCCATCGACCGTGACCGTTGCTGTTTTTGGCACCGAGTCGGTCGTCATGATTGCCAGCGCGGCATCCGCGCCGCCGTCGGTGGCCAGCACTGCTGCTGCCGCGTCGACACCGTCGATCAGCTCGGTCATGGGCAGAAACTCACCGATCAGTCCCGTAGAGCAGACCGCGACATCCAGTGCTGAGATGCCCAGCACCTGCGCCACATGCTCGGCAGTGCGGTGGGTGTCCTGGAATCCCTGCGGACCAGTACAGGCGTTGGCACCACCACTGTTGAGCACCACAGCATCGATCCGTCCATCGACGATGCACTGCAGCGACCACTGCACAGGAGCGGCCTGAAAACGGTTGCGGGTGAAGACTGCAGCAGCATGGGTCAATGGACCCTCGTTGACGATGAGAGCCAGGTCATGGTTGCCGCTCGCCTTGATGCCCGCGCGCACACCGGATGCCCGGAAGCCCTGGGCCGACGTGACGCTCACGGTGCTACTCCCGTCATCGGAAGGCCGGCCGTCTCGGCCAGACCCAGCATCAGATTGGCGTTCTGCAGGGCTTGACCGGCAGCGCCCTTGGTGAGGTTGTCGATCGCGCTGACCACGACCGCCCGACCGGAGTGCCGATCGGCGGCCACCTGCAGGTGCACGCTGTTGGATCCGAGCACAGCGCCGGTGCGCGGCCACGACCCCGGCGCGAGGACGTGAACGAACGGCTCTGCGGCATACGCGGCATGCAACGCGTCCTGCAACTCCTCGCCGGTGACGCCTTCGCGCAATCGGGCCGTGGAGGTGGCCAGGATCCCCCGAGGCATCGGCGCGAGCGTCGGCGTGAACGAGACGATGGCCTTGTCTCCGGCGGCGGCGGCGAGGGCTTGCTCGATCTCGGGAGTGTGCTGATGCGCACCCCCGGCCTTGTAGGCACTGAGCGATCCCATGACCTCGCTGGCCATCAACGAATCGCTCGGCGTGCGTCCGGCTCCCGTAGTGCCCGACGCAGCGACCACGACGACGTCGTTCGGCTCAACCAGGTCGGCGGCCATGAGCGGCGCGAGGGCCAGGATCACGCCGGTCGGGTAGCAGCCGGGATTGGCAACGCGGGTCGCCTGCGACAGCGCCTTGCGCACACCAGGCAACTCTGGCATTCCGTACAGCCAGGCGCCGGAATGGGCACCGCCGTAGTAGCTCGACCATGCTTGGGCATCGACGAGCCGATGGTCGGCTCCCAGGTCCACCACGGGGATGCCCGCCGGCAGCGCGGCCGCCAGAGTTCCCGACTCACCGTGCGGCAGCGCGAGGAAGACGATGTCGGCCTCGGCCAGGGACGCGGGGTCGGTGGCCATGAAGTGCCGGTCGGCCAACGCCGTCAGGTGCGGGTGCACCGATGTGACCGCCGATCCGGCTTTGCTGCCAGCCGCCAACGGGCCCACCTCAAGGTCGGGGTGGGACAGGATCAGGCGCAGCAGTTCACCGCCGGCATACCCGCTGGCCCCGGCCACAGCTGCGGTGATCGCCACGTGGTGCTCCTACCCCGGCGGTACCGCCGTATCGAATGAACTTCCACTCTATCGGAAGATTATACGACTCACTGGAGGTGGGGTTGGCGCGTCGGCGGCCGCGTCGGACTCGCTAGGCCAGCGGATCCTCGGGCGCGTAGGGCAGCAGGCCCAGCCGACGGGCCGACGGTGGGCCCTCGACCACACCCTTGATCACGGCGGTGAGATCGTCGGTGGAGCGCAGGAAGCGTCCATGGGCCGCGTCGGCCTCTCCCCGATCGATGGCGGCCACCAGCTCGACAATGCGCTCGACGGGGGTGAAGGCCGAGGCGGGGATGTCGCGCAGCGCGGGCACCCAGTCGGTGAACCCCTCCGGCCAGTCGACCAGATCGGTATCGACCATGCCGGGACTGACGGGAAAGACGGTGATGCTGTGCAGTGCGAGCTCGGCGTCAAGTGACATCGCCAGGTTTGTGAGCCCGGCCTTACTGGCCGTGTAGGCCGAGAAGTAGGGGCCCGGACCATTGCCCAGTCCGCTGGTCATCACGACCACGCGCCCGGAGGAACGCCCCACCATGGAGGGGACGAACGCGGCGACAGTGGCTTGAACGGCCAGCAGATTCACCGTCACGTCAGCGGCCCATTCCTGCGGGGCCACCTGCCATGTAGGGCCACTGGCGGAGAACCGGCCCGCGTTGGCCACCAGGAGATCCGGTGCACCGAATCGATCCGTCAGCATGCGCGCCTGCTCGATGAGGTCATCGGCCGCGGTGACGTCGACGACGCACGGCACGATCTCGCCAGTTGACCCCCTGGCCTGATCGACCAGGGTGGCAAGACGCGCATCGTCCCGGGCCAATGCGGCCACCACCTCGCCGCGCCGGGCCCGGTCGAGGGCGATCGCTGCGCCGATCCCCCGGCTCGCGCCGGTGACCACGCTAAATCGGCGTTCGCTCATGAACGCAACGCTGCCCCGACCCGCTGGGTCGCGTTGGCCAGTGCGGCATCGCGGGCTGCTGCCACTTCGCCGACTTCGAGCGTGCGGTCGGCTGCACGGAAGCGAAGGGCGAAAGCAAGCGAGCGGGAGCCTTGGCCGACCTGCGGTCCGGTGTAGACGTCGAACAGGCGGATCGATTCCAGAAGCGGTCCGGCCCCTTCTCGCAGGGCCGCTTCGACGGCGGACACCGGGATCTCATCGGCAACCACCAGCGCGAGGTCCTCTTTGGCTACAGGGAACGACGACACAGCAGGCGCCGGCACGGCTGGTCGGTCGGCAGGGATCAGGCGGTCAAGAATCAACTCCATGGCACAGGTACGCGCAGGGAGCCCAAGATTCTCGCAGACGCGCGGATGAAGTTCGCCAGCGTGGCCGACGAACGTGCCATCGGCGAGGCGGAACGTGGCACAGCGCCCGGGATGCCATGGCGTGGCCGACTCAGCCGAGATCACCAGGTGCGCACCGGCTGCGGCGGCCACGATGCGCGCCGACTCGACCGCGTCGCTCCACATCGCCTCACGTCCTGGGCCCCACCAGCCGGCGCGCTCGCGACGACCCGCCATGACCACGGCCACCCGACGCTCCTCGTCGGGCAACGAGGCGTCCAGTGCCTCCAACTCGGCAGCACGCGGTCGGTGAAGCACAGAAGGCCTCGGCACCGCTTCGCCTCGGAGCACTTCATGCCCCAACGCCCAGTGGTAGGCGGCGCCCATCTCGAACAACGCGACGTCGTCGGCGCCGCGACCCAGGTTGCGCTTCAGGATGGCGAGCAGCCCGGGGAGCAGAGTGGTGCGCAGCATCGGCTGCTCATCGGAGATGGGGTTGGCGAGCGTGACCGCCGAACGCCGCGGATCATCGGCGTCGATCAGCAAGGCATCGAGTTCGGCCACGCCCACGAAGGGGTAGGACAGCACCTCGGCGTGCCCCGTGTCGGCCAGGACGCGGGCGATTGCTCGACGGGTGCGCTGCGACGCGGTGAGGCCACGCGCCGATGGCAGACGCGGCAGGCGCGAGGGCACGTTGTCGTAGCCAAAGAGGCGGATGACCTCTTCATCGAGGTCGGCCGGGTCGGTGAGATCGGCTCGCCAGGTTGGCGGCCGCACGCTGAGCTGGGTGCCCGACTGCTCCACGTCGCATCCGACGCTCCGCAGGTGGGCCACCACCTCTTCGGCCTCGATCGCGGTGCCCGCCGTATGTCCGGGACGCGAAACCTCGATGGTGATCGCAGGTGCGCTTGAGCGCAGATCGACCTCATGGGTGCCGACCAATGCGGCACCCCCGTGCTCGGCCAGCAGCCTCACGGCGAGCGCCGACGCCGCCGGCGGCAACGCCGGGTCGGCCCCGCGTTCGAATCGACGCGATGCCTCGCTGCTCAACCGGTGCCGGCGACTCTGGCGGGCCACGCAGATCGCATCGAAGTGGGCAGCCTCCAGAAGAATCCTGGTGGTACCGGCATCGACCTCGGTGCTGGCACCACCCATGGTTCCGGCGAGCGCAATCGCACCGGTGTCGTCGGCAATCACGAGGTCGTCGGAGTCAAGAGTGCGCCCGGTGCCATCAAGCGTGGTCAGTTTCTCCTGCGCCACGGCACGACGGATGCGGATCGCTCCCTGCACCTTGTCCGCATCGAAGGCATGCAGCGGCTGGCCGGTCAGGAGCATCACATAGTTCGTCACGTCGACCGCCAGCGAGATCGGGCGCATACCGCTCATAATCAACCGGCGCCGCATCCACAATGGGGAGGGCGCTGCAGGGTCGAATCCTTCGAGAGTGCGGATCACGAGACGATCAGCACCGGCAGGATCCTCGATCACCGCTTCGCGGGCCATGCCGCCGGAATCATCCGGATCGGCAGGCTCGAACGCCGGATCATGGAATACCGAGTCATAGGCGATGGCAGCTTCACGCGCAACGCCGCGCATCGAGAAGCAGTAGCCGCGGTCGGGAGTGACGGCCAGGTCGAGCACCTCGTCGGCCGAACCCAGCACGCTGATGGCCTCAGCGCCGACGGGCGCGTGCGGGCCGAGCACCATGATCCCGTCGTGGTCCTCGCCCAGGCCGAGTTCGCGTGCCGAGCAGATCATTCCGTCCGATACGTGGCCATAGGTCTTGCGCGCCGTGATGACGAAGCCTCCCGGCAGCTCTGCGCCGGGCAGGGCGACCACGACGTGGTCACCGGCCGCGAAGTTCGAGGCGCCGCACACGACACCGCGTTCACCGCCGTGATCGGGCCCCACGTTCACCACACACCACCGAATAGTCTTGCCGTTCTTCTGCGGCTCATCGACGAACGAGTCGATCCGACCGATGACGACCGGACCCTTGACATCGCCGATGCGTTCGATTTCCTCAATCTCGAGACCGGCTCGCACCAGGTGCTCGCCAATGGCTTCTGCACCATCACCAGCCGGAATCTCAACGAGCTCGCGCAGCCACGAGACGGGGACGCGCATCAGAGCTCCGTTCCGAAAGCGGTGGTGAAGCGCACGTCGCCCTCAACCATGTCGCGCATGTCGGTGATGCCGTGGCGGAACATCAGTGTGCGTTCAAGACCCATACCGAAGGCGAAGCCGGAATAGCGTTCGGAGTCGATTCCGCAAGCAGCAAGCACGCGTGGGTTGACCATGCCGCAGCCGCCCCACTCGATCCAGCGGGGTCCGCCCTTGGCCTGCGGGAACCACAGATCGAGCTCGGCCGAGGGCTCGGTGAACGGAAAGTACGAGGGGCGCAGTCGCGTTTTGGCCTCAGGACCGAACATGGCCATCGCGAAGTGATCCAGCGTTCCCTTGAGATCGGCCATCGTGATGCCCTCGTCGACGGCCAGCCCCTCAACCTGGTGGAAGACGGGCGTGTGCGTCGCGTCGAGTTCGTCGGTGCGGAACACGCGTCCCGGGCACACGACATAAAGAGGAGGTTCGCGGTCGAGCATCGAGCGAATCTGGACCGGCGAGGTGTGGGTGCGCAGCACGAGCCCTGCGTCTGGAGCTTCGACGAAGAACGTGTCCTGCATCGTGCGCGCGGGATGATCGGGAGCAAGGTTCAGCGCGTCGAAGTTGTGCCACTCAGTCTCGACTTCGGGGCCTTCGGCCACCTCGTAGCCCATCGCGATGAACACGTCAGCGATGCGCTCGGAAATGGTCGATAACGGATGCCGTGCTCCCACCGGAAAGCGATCCCACGGCAACGTGACATCGACCGACTCCTGCACCAACGCACGGGAGTCGCGGTCGTCTTCGAGCTGCTCCTGACGCACACGAAGCGCTTCCTTGACCCTGGCGCGCGCTGAGCCGACCCGCTTGCCCGCTTCGGCCTTGGCCTGCGGCGGAAGGGCCCCGATCTCGCGGTTGGCCAGCGCCAGCGGCGACCTGTCGCCGGTGGCACCCAGCCTCGCAGACTTGAGCTCTTCCAGGTCGCTGGCGACGGCGATGGCCGCCAGTGCATCCGCGACGGCCTGTTCGATCGCGTCAGGAGCGAGGGCCGCCACCTGAACGGGGTCGAAGCTCTTGTTGGGAGCAGACATCGACGGAGTCTCCGAGGATCGACGAGAACGGTCGGTGGCCCTGAGGCCCGGCCATGAGCGATCGCAGTCTAGTGAGTCACCCGCGGGCCCGACGCTGCTCGCGCGCCGAGGCGTAGAGGCAGACCGCGGCGGCCGTCGCCAGGTTCAGACTCTCGGCCTTACCGTGAATCGGTACTGCGAGGACGTGGTCGCAGGCGGCCAGCACGTCGTCGGTCAATCCCCATGCCTCATTTCCGAACACCCACGCCGTCGGTCGGGTGAGGACACCGGCATCGATCGCGCCGTCGAGGTCGAGATCTCCCCCACCGTCGGCGCCGAGCACTGTGAGGCCAGCTGCCTTGGCTCGCTGGATCGAATCGACCACGGGCACCCCCACACTGATCGGAACGTGGAAGATGCTGCCGACGCTGGCCCGTACGCACTTGGCGTTGTAGGGATCGACCGACTCGCCCGCTAGCACCACGGAGTCTGCTCCGGCGGCATCGGCCGTCCGGATCACCGTTCCGGCATTGCCTGGGTCACGCACGTTGGCCAGCAGGGCCACTAATGAGGTTCCGGTGCGCAGCGTTTGATCGATGGGCACATCGATGAAGCGGCAAACGCCGACGATCCCTTGCGGCGTGACTGTTTGAGCCAAGGCCTCGATGACGCCTTCGGTGGCCGTGCGCACGACCGCACCGGCCGCCTGCGCTGCAACCAGAATGTCGTCGTGCTTGACGGCCATCGCCGGAGTGATGAACACCTCCAGAAGCACCCCTGACATGCCAGCGGCCTCCCGGACCGCTTGCGGACCTTCGGCAAGGAAGGAACGCTCGCGGGCCCGGAAGGCTCGCTTGGTAAGGCGTCGGGCCGCCGTGACCCGCGCAGTTCGCGGGGACGTCAGCTCCGGTCCGGCCACGTACGCCGGATCAGGCAGCCGCGTTGCGGTCGGCCGGGAGGGCCGCCTTCGCCAACTCGACGATCGTGTTGAACGCCTCGGGATCGTTGACGGCAAGCTCAGCGAGCATGCGGCGGTCGACCTCGATGTTGGCCAGGTTGAGACCCTGAATCAGACGGTTGTACGTCAGGCCCTGCGCACGCGATGCCGCGTTGATGCGCTGGATCCACAGCCGACGGAAGTCGCCCTTACGCGCCTTGCGGTCGCGGTAGCTGTAGACCATGGAGTGCGTGACCTGCTCCTTGGCCTTGCGGTACAGGCGTGAGCGCTGCCCGCGGTAACCGCTGGCGCGCTCCAGTACTTCGCGACGCTTCTTATGGGCGTTGACAGCCCTCTTCACGCGTGCCATGTCGAATTGCTCCTTGCTGATGGAACCGGCTCGGCCTCAGGCCACCGGAGATCCGGATAGGGGGTGAGCCGGCTCAGATGCCGAGCAGCTTCTTGGCCTTCTTGACATCGGCCGGGCTGAGCTCCACGTCGCCGGACAGCCGACGCTTGCGGCGCGAGGACTTGACCTCGAGGAGGTGCCGGCCGTTGGCCTGCTCGCGCATGAGCTTTCCGGAGCCGGTGACGCGGAAGCGCTTCTTGGCACCGCTGTGGGTCTTGTTCTTCGGCATGGTGCGCCTACTCCTGTTCGGTCGAGCTATCGGTGGCCGCGGTCGTGCGGGAAGCCTTCTCGGCTTCGCGCTCGGCCTTGGCGTCGGCCTTCTTCTTATGCGGTCCGAGCACCATGATCATGTTGCGACCATCTTGCTTCGGCGAGGACTCAACGAAGCCCAGTTCGGCGACGTCCTCGGCCAGACGCTGCAGAAGCTTGTACCCGAGTTCGGGCCGGCTCTGCTCACGGCCGCGGAACATGATCGTGATCTTGACCTTGTCGCCCATCTTCAGGAACCGGACGACGTGACCCTTCTTGGTCTCGTAATCGTGCGGGTCGATCTTCGGGCGAAGCTTCATCTCCTTGATGACGGTGTTCACCTGGTTGCGACGCGACTCGCGCGCCTTCATCGCCGACTCGTACTTGAACTTGCCGTAGTCCATGAGTTTGCAGACTGGGGGCCGTTCCATCGGGGCCACTTCGACGAGGTCCAGATCGGATTCCTGGGCCAATCGAAGGGCGTCCTCGATACGAACGATTCCGACCTGTTCGCCGGCAGGGCCGACAAGTCGGACCTCTGGCACACGGATCCGCTCGTTCACGCGGGGTTCAGCGCTGATACCTGGCTCCTTCGTCGATCACGCAATCACCTGCAGCAACGAAGAAGGCCTCCGCTGCCGAACATGCGGAGGCCTCACCGGCATGCGTCACCCCACCGCCTAAGCGGTCGAGCCGGTGGACGAGCCACGCGACGCACGGCACCCCGAGGGGTGCGACCGGACCCGACGATCTCGCGATCGATGCGGGTGGGAGAAGCCTCCACTTGTCGCCGGGAGCCGCACGCGGCCCCGACTGGTCGATCAAAGGTTATCAGCGGCCCGCGCGATGTGGCCCCGCAGCCCCGACGACCGGTCCCGAAGGGGTACGGGACCGGTCGCCGTGAGGGGGAAGCACAGGTGTTGTCGAGGGGTTAGGCGGTGGCCTGGGCCTTGTCGAGCCGCTCGTCGGCCTCCGCCTCGGCGCCGGAGTTCAGCCACGGCATGACGATGGCGGCCAGCAGACCGCCGACCAGCGGTGCGGCGATGAAGACCCAGAGCTGGTCGAGGGCGGCACCGCCTTCGAAGATGGCAGGACCGAAGGAGCGGGCCGGGTTGACCGACGTGCCATCGATCGGGATGCCGACCAGGTGAACCGCGGCCAGGGCCAGGCCGATCGCCAGTCCGGCGAATCCAGGAGCCGCCGCGCGGGCCGTCACGAGCAGGATCACGCCAACGAAGATGAAGGTGAGGATCACTTCGGTCAGGAAGGTTGGGCCTGTTCCCACCGTGTCCGTGGAGTTGGTTCCAAGCCCGCCGGTGGTGTCGGGCAGGCCCTCGTTCACCAGGTACTGCAGGATCCCTGCACCGGCCAGTGCTCCCAGGAACTGGGCCACGATGTAGCCAATGCCCTCTTGGATGTCCTGCCTGCGGGTGGCCATCATCGCGATGGTGACCGCCGGATTGACGTGGCAGCCCGAGATGGGTCCGAAGGCATAGGCCATGACCAGCAGGACAAGTCCGAAGGCCAGAGCCACGCCCACCACGTTGAGCACGGGTGCTGCTTCAGTGCCCGATTTGAGCCCACCCACCGCGGCGCCCACCGCCACCAGGACCAGGATCGCGGTGCCCAGGAACTCGACGACTAGCCGGCGGACCATCAGAAACCTCCAGGGCACAGGCAATGAATGTTGATCACGCTCCCACGCAGACGCGTTCACAAGGCCGCAATCGCTCGGCGTGTCGAACAGGGTGAGCGCGTGGTCGCCGGCCGGCGAGTCACGGACAAGTAGCCGGACATGTAGACGGACAAGTAGCCGGCGAACCCTCCGTCAGGAAGTGGACGCGCCAGCCAGGACGAAAGCCAGTCCGGCTTCGAGGCGGTCCCGGACGACGGACTCGCCCGCAAGTGCTCGGGCCAGGTCGGTGGCGGCCACTTGCGGGTCGACACCGGGGCCAGGGGTGAGGACTACCACGGCATCGGGAAGAGGCGAGCCGTCGGCGTGCGAGGCGGCCACGATTTCGGGCACCTCGTCGGACCGGCGCACCTGCACGTTGGCGATGCCCCCGACCTCGGCGGCTCGCTGATGGATCAGGCCGATCACGATCGGGTCCTGCGCCGGTGGCAGTGCGACGCGTGACTGGGCCAAAGCTCGGAGCAACGATCCAGCCAGAACGGCCCGATGGGGACCGGCGATGTCGAGCACCAACGCGTCGCAGCCGTCCTCAAGTGCGGCGGCAGCGGCTTCGTCGGCGGTGACCGGAACCGGGCGGGCCGCCACCGACCACAGGTGCACAGCCGGGATTCCCGTGAACACCAGCATCCCCGACCAGCCGGCATCGGAGCGGAAGACCGCGGCGGCCATGTGGCTGGACTTCTCGTGCTCCAGGCCGGTGACGTCGTCGACGCTCGACTCCTCGAGCACCGCCGTTGTAGGCAGCAGTAGGCGTCTCCCGACCAGCGCGTGCTGCAACGACCGGTGATCGCACTGCCCTGCCGCCAGCGCCGTCAGGACTGCTGCCAGCTCCGGATCGGCGCCGCCATCGTCGCCGGCGTGCGCCGACGTCGGAATCACCGCACCTTCGAAGCGGCGATCGGTGGCCGCGTCGTCGGAGTCCGAGATCACAGCCGACAGGCGTGGATGTCGGTGACGATCACTCCCCTGGCCCCGAGCTCCCATAAATCGTCCATCACACGGTGTTGATCGGCGCGCGGCACCATCGAGCGCACCGCCACCCAGCCTTCTTCGCGCAAGGGAGACACAGTGGGCGACTCAATGCCTGGCGTCAGCGCACAGGCGCGCTCGAGGTGATCGCTGTGCACGTCGTAATCCATCATCACGTACGTGCGCGCCACGATGACGCCTTCGATTCGGCGAATGAACTGCTCGATCTCTGGCATCCCGCGAACGTCGTGGCGACCAATGAGCACCGCTTCGGACTGCAGGATCGGAGTGCCGACCAGCTCAAGTCCGGCGGCGCGCAGAGTGGCTCCGGTGTCGACGACGTCGGCCACGGCATCGGCCACACCAAGCGCCACAGCGTTCTCGACGGCGCCGTCGAGGTGGACGACGTCGGCCGTGATGCCTTGGTCGGCCAGGTAGCGAGCCACCAGGCCGGAGTACGACGTGGCGATCCGCTTGCCCTCAAGATCGCTGATCGATGCTGCGCTGCCGGCAGGTGCAGCGAAGCGGAACGTCGAGTCGGCGAAGCCGAGTTCGAGGATCTCGTCGGCTGGCGCACCGGAATCCAGTAACAGATCGCGGCCCGTCACACCGACGTCGAGCTGACCTGCCCCGACGTACGTCGCGATGTCGCGCGGACGCAGCAAGAAGAACTCCGCGTTGTTCTTGTGGTCGGCCACGACCAGAGCGCGGCCGACGGGGCGCGGCAGGTAGCCAGCCTCGCGCAGCATCGTGAGGGCCTCATCGGCCAGTGATCCCTTGTTGGGGACCGCCACTCGCAGCATGGTTCGTCCTGTTCGGTCGGTGAGACGATTCAGGGGCGTCGCGCGCAGGGAACGACGCGGTGTCAGAGGCGGGCGTAGATGTCGTCGAGCGTGAGATCGCAGGCGATCATCAGAACCTGCACGTGATACAGCAACTGCGCGATCTCCTCCGCGGTGCGCTCACGCCCTTCGTGCTCGGCGGCCATCCAGACCTCGCCAGCCTCTTCGATGACCTTCTTGCCGATCGCATGGACGCCAGCGTCCAGAGCCTTGACCGTCCCGGACGACTCAGGGCGGTGCTGGGCGCGCGACTGAAGCTCGGCGAACAGCTCGTCGAAGGTCTTCATAGGCCAACAGCCTAGGGCCGGAGCTCACCGGCCCGATGACGGCCGTGTCACAGCGTAGGAAAGGCCCGCAGCGTTCGTGTCGTGACCAGTGCCGCAGCAGCGGCCTCGTACCCCTTGTCCTCGCGCGAACCTTCAAGGCCGGCCCGGTCGAGCGCTTGGGCCTCGCTGTCGCAGGTCAGCAGACCGAAACCCACGGGGATGCCGGTGCTGACCGACACTTGGATCAAGCCGTCGGCTGTTGCGCTGCACACATACTCGAAGTGCGGGGTGCCGCCACGGATGACCACCCCGAGCGCCACCACGGCATCGAAGGCACCCGAGCTGGCCGCCCGCATAGTGCCGACGGGAAGTTCGAAGGCCCCCGGGACGTGGATCATCGAGGCGCCGACAATGCCCGCCTGTTCGATTGCACGGTCGGCTCCCGCGATCAGACCGGACATGACGCGTTCGTGCCAGGCCGCGGCCACGACACACACCCGCAGGTCGCCGCATCCGGTCAGATCGAATCGGGGTGCACCCTCGCCACTCATCGAACCTCCTCGCCGTGGGCGGGTGCCGGCATGTCGATGGGTCGCCGTCCGGAGATAGTGGGGGGGTGATCCTCGAGCGAGGGCAGATCGTGGCCCATCCGATCGCGCTTGGTCCGAAGATAATCAACGTTGTGCTCGGTCGGGTGGATCGGCAGCGGCACACGCGCGCTGATCGTCAGCCCATATCCCTCCAATCCGGCCCGCTTCGCCGGATTGTTGGTGAGGAGGCGCATGCTTCTGATCCCAAGATCGGCGAGCACCTGGGCACCAGTGCCGTAGTCGCGTGAGTCGGCCGGTAGACCAAGCTCGAGATTGGCATCGACGGTGTCGCTGCCGCCGTCCTGAAGCTGGTAGGCCTGCAGTTTGTGCAGCAGTCCGATACCGCGACCCTCATGCCCGCGTACGTACAGCACCACACCTCGGTTCTCGTTCTGCACACGCTCCAGCGCGGCATCGAGCTGAGGACCACAGTCGCACCGCTGGCTGCCGAAGACGTCACCGGTGAGGCACTCGGAGTGCACGCGCACCAGCACATCCTCACCGTCACCGATTTCGCCGGCGACCAAGGCGATGATCTCCTGGCCATCGATGAGGCTGCGGTAACCGATGGTGCGGAAGCTCCCGAACCCTGTGGGAAGCACCGTGTCGGCAACGCGCTCCACGAGAGTTTCGTGGCGGCGGCGGTAGGAGATGAGATCGGCAATTGAGATCAGTGCGAGCCCGTGTTGCTGGGCGAACGGTACGAGATCGGGAAGGCGCGACATAGAGCCGTCGTCGTTGACGATCTCGGCGATCACCCCTGCAGCGGTCAGACCAGCGAGCCGCGCAAGATCGACGGCGGCCTCGGTGTGCCCCGGGCGGCGAAGCACACCACCGGTGACGGCGCGGAGCGGGAAGACGTGTCCCGGTCTGGTGATCTCGTGGGGTTCGGTGGCCGTATCGGCGAGCACGCGCGCCGTGAGCGAGCGATCGGCCGCCGAGATGCCCGTGGAGACGCCGTCACGCGCGTCGACAGAGATCGAGTAGGCCGTGCCCTTGCGATCCTCGTTCACATAGGTCATCGGAGGAAGCTTCAGCCGGTCGAGGTCCTCGCCCTCCATGGGCACGCAGACCACACCGCTGGTGTGCTTGATGATGAAGGCCATCGCCTCGGACGTTGCCTTCGAGGCCGCCATCACCAGATCGCCTTCGTTCTCGCGATCCTCGTCGTCGACCACGACGACCATTCGGCCGGCTGCAATCTCGGAGATCGCTTTCTCGATCGAGTCGAGAACAACGACGGGTTCAGCGGGGGCGCTCATGTGGTCCTTCCAGAGGTGAGGCGTTCGACGTACTTGGCCAGGACGTCGACCTCAAGGTTGATTGATTGTCCCCTGCTGAGCGAGCCGAGCGTCGTGAGGTCCTGCGTGGTGGGGATCAGCGACACAGAAAACCACGGCTCGTCCTCGCCCACCGGGCTCACCTCTGACACGGTCAACGAGACTCCGTCGACGGTGATCGATCCCTTGGCCACGACGTAGCGGGCCAAGGTTTCGGGAAGCTCGACGCGCACGATGGTCCAGTGCTCATCCGGGGTGACCGAGAGCACGTGTCCGACGCCATCGACGTGCCCCTGCACGATGTGTCCGCCCAGACGCGCATCTGCCCGCACCGCACGCTCCAGGTTCACCCGCGAACCAGGAACCAAGGAACCGAGCCCGCTGGCCTCAAGCGTCTGAGCCATCACGTCTGCGCTGAAGCCTTCGCCATCGTGCTCAACCACCGTGAGGCACACACCGTTCACCGCGATGCTGGAACCGTGCACCGCATCCGCGACCACGAGCGGTCCTCGGATGCGCAACCGCGCCGCCTGCGACAACTGTTCGATCTCGTCGACCGTGCCCAGCTCCTCGATGATGCCGGTGAACATCAGATTCCTTCCGTTGCGGGTGGAGCAAGCGTGCTCGTTCGTGGTCGAGCGATGATCAGGACATCGTCGCCAAGCCGCTCGATCGCCTCGACGTCGAGACGGACCGCGTCATCGATGCCGGTACCGCCAAGATCGCCGATGGCCTGCGGCCCGCTGCCGATGATGACCGGTGCCACATAGGTGAGCACCTTGTCGACCACGCCGTGACGCAGGAAGGCTGTGACCAGCGTGGGTCCACCTTCGACGAGCACGCTACGCACTCCACGTTCCCAAAGCGTTGACAGGACGTCATCAATGTCATGAGTAGCCAAATGCATGAAGGCGTCATCAGACCCGCGCACGCGAGCATCGGCGGGAACGTCGCTCCGTCCGACGACAACGCGAAGCGGTGTGTCAAAGGTCAACTCAGCGGCGAGATCGCGAGCGGTGAGCGCTGGATCGTCGGCAGCAATGGTGCCAGAGCCCACGACGACGGCATCAACGAGCGCACGTCGCCGATGTGCGTCGGCTCGCGCCAGCGAACCGGTGATCCAGCGGCTCGAGCCATCGGCGGCCGCCACCCGGCCATCAAGTGAGGCCGCACTCTTCACCGTGACGAACGGGCGCCCAAGGCGTGCAGAGAGCAACCATGCTTGGTTGAGGTGGGCGGCGCGGTCGGCGAGAACGCCGCCTTCAACCCCGACACCGGCTGATGCAAGAACCTGCGAACCGCCACCCGAGGCCGCACCGGGATCGTCCACGGCATAGACCACGCGGGCCACGCCGGCCTCGATCAACGCCTGGGTACACGGACCCGTCAGACCGGTATGAGCGCACGGTTCGAGCGTGACCACCGCGGTGGATCCGCGGGCAGCCTCGCCCGCCGAGCGCAGTGCCATCACCTCGGCATGCGGGTTCCCTGCGCGCTCGTGCCAACCTGTGCCCACGACGGAACCATCGGGTGCGATCAGCACACAACCCACCGCGGGATTGGGCGAGACGGTTCCTATCCCCTGCTCAGCGAGCACGAGGGCCTGCTCCATCGCCTCAAACTCGCGAGCGGTTGCCATGGGTCAAGTGTTCCACCTACACCGCCGCGATGCACCGGGGCGATGCACTGGGGCGATGCACCAGGACTGGCGCGGCGGAAGCGACGGTGCGGATCAGGCGTGTGCGCAGGCGGCGTTCGCCAACGAACGCAACCGCTCGACCATCGCCGCCGGATCATCGGCAGCGAAGACCGCAGAACCGGCGACGAACACGTCAGCTCCTGCTTCGGCGCACTGCTCGATCGTGCTCGCGCTCACACCGCCATCGACCTGGATCCAGACCGAATCCGGGGCATCGCCGACGAGCTCACGCACCCGCCTCACCTTTGGCATCATGTCGGCCATGAACGACTGGCCACCGAAACCCGGCTCGACAGTCATCACCAGAAGCATGTCGAGCTCTGGCAGCAGGTCGACGTACTGCTCGATGTCGGTGCCGGGCTTCAACGCCATCCCGACACGAGCCCCAGCGGCTCGAATGTCTTTGATGCACATCCGTGCATCACGAGCTGCCTCGACGTGGAAGGTGACGCTCTGCGCCCCGATCTCGGCGTAATGCGGCGCCCATCGATTGGGGTCCTCGATCATCAGGTGGCAGTCGATCGGGAGCTGCGACACCTTGACCAACGACTCGACGACCGGCACACCGAGTGTGAGATTGGGAACGAAGTGGTTGTCCATCACATCGACGTGCACCCAGTCGGCATTGCTCACCGCATCGATCTCGGCCTGAAGATTGGCGAAGTCTGCGGAGAGGATGCTGGGAGATATCTGAAGGCCCACAGACCAACCCTACTGACCGGGCCACCCGGCACCGGTCCGGCGAACGACCACTGCTAGTTGGAGCGGCGGCGCGCCAGGGCCAGAAACATCGCGTTGGTGCGGCGGCGCTAGTTGGAGCGGCGGCGCGCCAAGGCCAGAAACACCGCGTTGGTGCGGCGGCGCTAGTTGGAGCGGCGGCGCGCCAGGGCCAGAAACATCGCGTTGGTGCGGCGGCGCTAGTTGGAGCGGCGGCGCGCCAGCGCCAGGAACATCGCGTCGGTGCCATGCAGGTGCGGCCATAGCTGCACGTGTGGACCAGGACCGAGATCGGGAACACCAGGAAGGTACGGGCGAGCATCGATCTGCACCACGTCGGCGCGGCCCCGAAGCACATCACCGACCACCATCACGGTCTCGGCCAGATGGGGTGAACAAGTCACGTAAGCGACCACCCCGCCTGGTCGGACCGCATCGAGAGCAGCGCTGAACAGTTCACGCTGCAGCGGGACGAGAGCAGCCACGTCGCCAGCAGTGCGACGCCACCTCGCCTCGGGTCGACGCCGCAGAGCCCCGAGGCCGGTGCAGGGGGCATCGACCAGGACGCGATCGAAGGAGGCCGGCGACCACGGGCCATGCCTTCCATCGGCAACGACCACCTCGTGCCGACCGGGAGCATGCATCAGAGCGCGCTCGACGAGCAAGGCCCGGTGCTCGCGCACCTCGTTGGCGGTGAGCGAAGCCCCGCGTGCGTCGGCCAGTCCTGCCAGCAGGGCGGCCTTGCCGCCGGGACCGGCGCAGAGGTCGAGCCATGCGGATTCCTCGACGCTGCCCGCTTCGTCGACGTCCAGTTCCACACCGGCCAGGGCCAACGCGACCAGTTGCGAGCCTTCGTCCTGCACGCCGACGTGGCCGCGACGGACCTGTTCCCACGCCCCTGGATCGCCTGAGGGAAGCACGCCGGCCAATGGCGACCATCTTCCTGGCTCGGCTCCCATCTCGAGCAGCTCGGCTGGTTCGGCTCGGCCGGGCCGCGCCACCAACGTGACGGCGGCTGGTGTGTTGTCGGCTTCGAGCAGCGCCTCGAGCTGAACGGCGTCGCCGCCGAGGGCATCATTGAATGCCGAGACGATCCAGCGCGGGTGCGACCACCGGACGGCGTCGTGACCCATCGGATCCTCACCTGCCGCAGGCGCGACGAGCTCAGCCCACTCCCCTGCGCTGTGCGCGGTCACCTTGCGCAGCACCGCATTCACCATGGCCGATGGCCCCGCCGTCATGACCGTGCGCGCGAGGTCGACCGTCGCCGAAACGGCGGCATGCTCCGGTACTCGCATCATGAGGATCTGGTGGCAGCCAAGCCGCAGGATGTCGAGGATGCCGTCGTCGAGATCGGCGAGGGGTCGGCTCACCAGCGGCGTAAGAATCGCGTCGTAGAGGCCCTGCCAACGCAAGGTGCCATAGGCCAATTCCGTAGCGAAGCCTGCATCGCGACCCTCGATGCCCTGATCGCGCAGCAACGAGGGGAGCACCAGGTTGGCGTACGCGTCGCGCTCGGCCACCGTGCGCAGCACGTCGTAGGCAGCGAGCCGGGGAGCATCAGCGCGAACGCGACGTTGCGGCTGTGGCGTCACGCGAAGCCCTCGGTGTCGAGCGGGCGCGCGCCGTTCGACCAGTCGCGCCAGGGCATCAGCTTCTTGCCGACCGGCTGCACGGCCTCCAGTCGCACCGCATGTGATCCGGTACCGACATGCACGGACTGTTTGGTCACCCGCAAGGCCCCGGGGGCCAGGTCGATGACCTCGGGCGCCAACGCGACCGGTGCGAGCTTGAGGCGTTCGCCTCGGAAAGTGGTCCATGCGCCAGGCGCGGGCGTGCACGACCGCACGAGGCGGTCGATACCCATCGCTGGCGCGGTCCAATCGACCCTTGCGTCGTCGACGCCGATCTTGGGTGCCATCGAGACTCCGTCGGCGGGCTGAGGCACTGCGGTCAACTCGCCGTCCTCGATGCCGTCCAGCGTGCGGACCAGGAGGTCGGCACCGGTGATCGACATCCGAGTCAGCAGATCGCCGCTGGTGTCGGTAGGGCGGATCGCCTCCGTGATCAACCCGAACACCGGACCGGTGTCCATCCCTTCCTCCAGTAAGAACGTCGTTGCACCGGTGACGTCGTCGCCGTGGAGAATCGCGTGTTGCACCGGAGCAGCGCCACGCCAGGCCGGAAGCAACGAGAAGTGCAGGTTCACCCATCCGACGCGCGGGATGTCGAGCACCCTGCGCGGCACCAGTGCGCCGTACGCCACGACCGCGCAGCAATCGGGTGCGAGCTCGGTGAGCTGCTCAATGAAAAGCGGGTCGCTCGGCTTGGCCGGCTTAAGCACGGCAATGCCGTTCTCTTCGGCAAGACCCGCCACCGGGCTGGCCTGCAAGGTACGTCCACGACCGGCTGGCGCGTCGGGGCGCGTCACCACGGCGACCACGTCGTGCCGCGAGTCGATGAGGGCCCGGAGCGAGGGCAGGGCCACCTCAGGGGTGCCCGCGAAGACCAAGCGCACTTACAACGCCTTCCCGAACAGCGGGTGCGGGCTGACCTTAACGATCGGCGGCTGGTCGCCGAACCACTCTGCCGCGCGAATGGCCTTCATGGCTTCCTTGCGGGTGACCTCGTCGAGCCTGTCGATGAAGAGGATGCCGTCGAGGTGGTCGGTCTCGTGCTGAACGGCACGCGCGAGCAGTTCGGTGCCTTCGATGACGACCGGCTCGCCATGCATCGAGAAACCCTTGGCCACCACGCGCATCGAACGCTTGGTGGGGAACGCCAGACCCGGAAGCGACAAGCAGCCCTCGTCGCCGTCCTGCTCCTCATCGCTCAAGGAGAGGTTGGGATTGATGAGGTGGCCCACCTCGTCATCGACGTCGTAGGTGAACACCCGCAAAGAAACGCCGATCTGCGGAGCTGCGAGGCCGGCCCCCTCGGCGTCGAGCATGGTCTGAGTGAGGTCCTTGACCAGAGTGCGCAGCTCCTTGTCGAAGTCGACGACCTCATCGGCGGGCGTGCGCAGCACGGGGTCGCCGAACAGGCGGATCGGCTGGATCGACACGAATCTGCTCCTTGTTCCGGTTGGCTCAGGCCCACCATCGTAGGGACGAGCCGATCACAGCAGCTCGAGCGGATCGACACGCACCGCGACGTGATCAGGAGCCTTATGCGCCGAGCGGGCGGCCTGCACCCGACGGAGCTCGGCAGCCAGCTCGGCACCGGAGGCCAGCGGCACCCGCAGGATGAGTCGAACACGCTCCTGATCGGACTCACCTTCGCGCTGGGAATGCTCATCGGCCGCTCCTGGCATCGGGACAGGTCCGAGCCTCTCGGTTCCGACAGGCAGCTCCATCTGGGACATGAAGCCCTCAAGGGCGGCGGCCGGCGCATCCAGACTCACCACGCGAGCAGCGGGTGGCAGGTGCGCCGCAGCACGCTCATCGAATTGACGACCGGCGAATCCCTGGGGATCCCATCGCACCAAGGCCTGCACCGCGGGATGCGAAGCCTCTGCCGTGATCACCACGGAGCCACCGGTACGTACTAATGCGGCCGCATTCATCCAGCGACGAAGCGCTTCCTCGTCGGCCCGCAGATCGGCTCGGTGCAGCAACTGGTCGCCATCGAGGAGGAGGGCGGCCGCGTACCCGCCGGTTGCAGCGGGCTCGGCACCAGGTGTGGCCACAACCAGGGCCGGCTTATCGGCAACTCTCGCCACAATGCCGCCGCGGCCGCTGGTGACGACCAGAACCCCAGGAAAGCCACGCCCCAACTCTTCAGCCGTGCGCAGGGATCCTGTACGCACGGCACGGATGCGGACACCGCCGCAGGATGAACATCTGTGGTCGTGCCGCACGCTGCCGCACCACCGGCAGACCGGCGCCTGACCTGCCGCAGCGATGCGCAAGGGGCCATGGCACCGATCACAGTGCGCCACCTCACGGCACTCCTGACACGCAACGATCGGTAGGTAACCCGCACGCGGAACCTGCACCAGAACCGGCCCATGCGCCAGCGCCTCTCGAGCTATGCGCAGGGCGAGGCCGGGCAACCGCGCAGTGGTGGCTGCAGGATCACGCGCAAGCTCGGCGTCATCGCCCACGGTGCGCAGGACGGGAGCGTTCTCGCGCACCCAGGTGCGATCCGGATCCAAGGCGCGCGCCCAGCCGCTCCGGATGAGCCGCTCCCCCTCGGCCGTTCGTATGCGTCCGATGACCAGGTAGCCGGAGTCCTCGATCACCGAGCGCATCGCCAGCACCTCGCGTGCGTGGGGGTACGGCGCGCGGGGTTCGGCATGAAGGTCGTCGCCGTCGTCCCAGATGACCAGGAGCCCCGCATCGACCACCGGTGCGAACACGGCGGCCCGCGTTCCCACGACGATTCGGGCGATGCCGCGGCGGATCCCCAGCCAAGCGCGGTAACGCTTGGCTGGACCCAGATCCGAGGTGAGCGCCGAGATGGTGTGACCAGGAAGGTGTTTCTGCAAATCGCTGACCATGTCGTCGACATCGCGATGGTCTGGCACGACGATCAGCACCGAGCGTCCCGAGCGAGCGGCAGCGGCGGCGGCGGCGGCCACCAAGGAGGTCCACGCAGCACCGGGCGGTGCGGTGGCGACCGCACGCGGAGAGCCACCCGCCGCCAGCTGTTCGAGGAACGAAGCACCGGCAGGAAAACCCAACCAGGTGCCATCAGGCAAGGTGTCGCTGAGCCCGGTCGACGAACCCACGGATGGCGACACATCCTGCACCTCATCGCCAATGGGCTCGGCTTCAACCTTGGCGTGCCGCGGCGGTACCGCGAGTCGCAGCACATCGGACACCGCTCCGACGTAGTGGTCGGCCACGCGGCGGGCGAGTTCGGCGATCTGCGGCGCGAGTACCGGCTCAGCCGATACAACCGCGTCCAACGCCGACAGTCGTCCCGTGTGCTCGGACCTCTGAACCCGATCGAGAATGAAACCGTTGACCCGACGTCCGGCGAACCGCACCTTCACCCTCGCGCCCACCACGGCATCGGTCGCCATCGTGAGCGGCACCGAATAGTCGAAGGTGCGGTCGAGGTGCATCAAGGGAACATCAAGGAGAACGCGCGCGATCGGGTTCGACACCGTGGAGGGCGTTGTTTCGAAGGACGACGGTTCGATGGGCGCGCTCACGACCCCATCATGCCGAGGGCCTGTGACCATGCGTTTCCTTCATCCACCTTGCCCCCGCACCTGGCGGTACGAGGGCAAGGTGGATGAGGTGCTTCAGATGCCGGATGCGGCCTTCAGCGCATCGGCGCGGTTAGTGCGCTCCCACGTGAAGTCGGGCAGGTCGCGACCGAAGTGACCGTAGGCCGCCGTGGCCGAGTAGATCGGGCGCAGCAGATCGAGGTCGCGGATGATCGCGGCCGGGCGCAGGTCGAACACGTTCTCGATCGCCGACGCGATGTGGGTGTCTGCCACGACACCGGTGCCGAAGGTCTCGACGAACAGACCGACCGGGTGCGCCTTGCCGATCGCGTACGCGATCTGAACCTCGCAGCGGCGCGCAAGCTGCGCGGCCACGACGTTCTTGGCAACCCAGCGCATCGCGTAGGCAGCGGAGCGGTCGACCTTGGAGGGGTCCTTGCCGGAGAAGGCACCGCCACCGTGTCGGGCCATCCCGCCGTAGGTGTCGACGATGATCTTGCGACCGGTGAGGCCGGCATCGCCCTGCGGGCCACCGACGACGAACTTGCCGGTCGGGTTGACGTAGAGCTGGAAGCCGTCAGTGTCGATCTCGAGAGCGGCGAGCTCAGGCTCGACGACAAGTTCACGGATGTCGGGGGCCAGCAAGGTGTCGAGGTCGATGTCCTCGGCGTGCTGGCTCGACACGACCACCGTGTTGACGCGGACGGGACGGTCGCCGTCGTACTCGATGGTGACCTGCGTCTTGCCATCAGGACGCAGGTAAGGGATCGAGCCTTCCTTGCGAACAGCGGTGAGGCGCTGGGCCAGTCGGTGCGCCAACTGGATCGGCAGCGGCATGAGCTCGGGGGTGTCGTCGCACGCGTAACCGAACATCAGGCCCTGGTCGCCGGCGCCCTGACGGTCGAGCGGGTCGCCCGAACCCTCGGCGCGCTCCTCATAGGCGTCATCAACGCCCTGAGCGATGTCGGGCGACTGCGAACCGATCGACACCGAAATACCGCACGAACCTCCGTCGAAACCCTTCTTCGACGAGTCGTAGCCGATCTCTAAAACGCGCTCGCGCACGATGGTGGGGATGTCGGCGTACGCCTGCGTGGTGACCTCGCCGGCCACGTGAACCAGGCCTGTGGTGAGCATGGTCTCGACGGCTACCCGCGATGACGGATCGTCCTTCAGCAACGCATCAAGGATCGAGTCGCTGATCTGGTCGGCCATCTTGTCCGGATGCCCCTCGGTGACGGACTCGGACGTGAACAGACGACGGCTCATGGAGCGGTTCCCTTCAGATGCGCTGATGACTTCAACGTGCGGCGGACATGGTCGGTGCAGGACGCGGGCCGAGGACGCGGTCAGTCATCGCGCCGCTCGAGCGGTGATCGCGGGGAGTCTACTGGGAGGCCCCGCGGTCGTACTCCCACGTGGCCACAGCGTCCCAGAGCGCGTCGGCCACGCTGCTCTTGTCGGCTCTCGGCACGTGTTGCTCGGGTCCGCCTGTGACCAGGATCACGACCTCGTTGGTGGTCGACTCGAAGGCTCCGCCAGGTCCGACGTCGTTGACGACCAGAAGGTCGCAGCCCTTCCTGGCCAGTTTGCGCCGGCCGTGCTCAAGAATGTCGGCGGTGCCATCGCCGGTCTCGGCCGCAAACCCCACCACAACCTGCCCGGTTGCGCGATGAGCCACGAGGTCGGCCAGGACGTCGGTGGTGCGCTCGAGGGCGACGGGCTCGGGTACCGAGGCGTTGTCATCGGACTTCTTGATCTTCGCGTTCTGCGCGTGGACCGGCCGGAAGTCGGCGACGGCAGCGGCCATCACCACGACATCAGCTGCCCTCGCGGCCTGCATAACTTCGCGATGTACATCCTCCGCCGAGACGACATCGATTCGCTTGACGCCCGCGGGCGTCGGCAGCGAGACGTTGGCCGCCACAAGCGTGACCTCGGCTCCGCGTCGAGCGGCCGCTGCCGCGACGGCGAAACCCTGCAGACCCGAGGACCGATTACCCAAGAAACGCACGGGATCGAGGTGCTCACGCGTGCCGCCGGCCGACACCAGAACCGTGCGTCCCAGCAGGTCCTGACCCGCATCACCCCGCCGAAGCACCTGAATGACGGCGTCGAAGACCTCCGTCGGTTCGGGCAACCGACCTTTGCCGGTGTCGGCGCCGGTGAGGCGGCCTTCTTCGGGGTCGAGCACGATCACACCGCGCGATCGAAGAGTGGCGACGTTGGTCTGCGTAGCCGCGTGCTCCCACATCTCGGTATGCATGGCCGGAACCATCACCACCGGACAGGTAGCGGTGAGCAGAACATTGGTCAGCAGGTCGTCGGCCAGTCCGTGGGCGGCTCGAGCCATGAGATCGGCTGTGGCGGGCGCAACGACCACCAGATCGGCCGCGCGACCGATCGCCACATGCGGGACCTCGTGCGCGTCGGTCCACACATCGGCGTTGACCGGGTGGCCGGAGAGCGCCTCCCAGGTGGCGGCACCGACGAACTTCAGCGCCGCGTCGGTGGGAACGACCTGAACGTCGTGGCCGCTCTCGGTGAGCAGACGCAGCACCTGCGCCACCTTGTACGCAGCGATGCCGCCCGCTACCCCCAGGACGATCCGGGGGCGACGAACGGCATCGGCGGTGCTCATGGAGCCGAGGTGGATCAGGCCGGGTCGGCGGTTGCCGGCTCGCCCTCGACGGGCTCGGCCGGGGTGTACTGGAGGTCGAGCAGACCTTCGTTGATCTCGCGGAGGGCCACTGAGAGCGGCTTCTCTTGAACGTGGGTCTCGACCAGAGGCCCGACGTACTCCAGCAGGCCCTCGGCCAGCTGGGAGTAGTAGGCGTTGATCTGACGGGCGCGCTTGGCACCGAAGATCACGAGGCTGTACTTGTTGTCGACCTTGGCCAACAACTCGTCGATGGGCGGGTTGGTGATGCCCTCGGGGACGACAGCAATACGCGACACGGTGAGCCTTCCATCGGAAAACGGGGAACCGGTGCAGGACCGGTGATGCTTCTGCGCCCCGAACCACCAGCGCCCCGAACCGCCCCTAAGGGACAATGTGGAGGTTGGGCAGGCGTCAGGCCGCAGAACCGTGAGCCAAGGCTACCAGCCGCTCCGCGGCCTCCTGGACGTCGGCGTTCACGAGCACGTGATCGAACTCCCCCACTGCGGCCAGTTCGGTGCGGGCAATCTGGAGGCGATGGGCGATGGTGGCCTCGTCCTCAGTGCCCCGGGTGCGCAGGCGGCGCTCCAACTCATCGAAGGTGGGCGGCTCCAGGAACACTAGAACGGCATCCGGAACGTTGGCTCGCACCTGACGGGCTCCTGCGAGATCGATCTCGAGCACGACCGAGCGACCCGCCTGGAGGTGCTGCTCGACGGCCTCGCGCGGGGTGCCGTACTGGTTGCCAGCGAATCTGGCCCATTCGAGCATCTGGCCGCTCGCCACCATCTCCTCGAATCGATCCGGCGACACGAAGAAATAGTCGATCCCCTCGACCTCGCCAGCCCGAGGAGATCTGCCGGTGGCCGAGACCGACAGCCAGAGAGCGGGGTCAATTTCCAACGCCCGCTTGACAACCGTGCCCTTGCCGACGCCCGATGGACCCACGACCACGATGAGCCGGCCGGACCGAAGGGGATTCAGGTCGGCTCCCCGAAGCAGTCGACGAGCGCCCTCACCTGGTGATTGCCCAAGCCCTTGACCCGGCGGTTGCTCGCGATGCGGAGGCGGTCCATCGTCTGTGCCGCACGCACCTTGCCTACGCCTGGCATCGATTCCAGGAGGGCCATCACCCGCATCCGACCCACGATGGGGCCATCGCCCCCTTCGCTCTGACCCAGTGCGATCACCTCGGCCAGGGACGCCCCGCTGTGCTTGAGGCGCACCTTGATCGCAGCGCGCACCTGACGCGCCTGCGCGGCCTTCTCGAGGGCGGCGGCGCGTTGTGCGGGGGTAAGCGGTGGCAGTGCCATCCGGGCGCGATCCCCTCGGTCGTTGAATCCGGCCGAGCAGTTCGCCGGCCGCACGTGGGGAACCTAGCGACCACCGGCCCGATGGATCAATGGACCCCGCAGGACCGGCTCACGTGCCGTGACGGCGTTGCCCTCAACCGGCGAGGGCGGCGGCCAGGGCGGCAGCAGCAGCCCCAGGCTCGTCGGCGGCGGTGATCGGCCGCCCGATGACCAGCAGGTCGGCGCCGTCGGCCAACGCCTTCTCAGGGGTCGCGACACGTCGCTGGTCGCCGACGTCGGCACCGGCGGGCCGAACCCCCGGGGTGATCAGCAGAACGCCGGCGCCGACCTCGGCCCGCACCGCAGCGACCTCCTGCGGCGAACACACCAGGGCCGTAGCGCCAGCGGATACCGCCAGCACGGCCAGTCGTCGAACAGCATCAAGAGGCGAGCCCCTCAGGCCAACCGCCTCAAGGTCGGCCGACGACATCGACGTCAGAACGGTGACAGCGGCAATGCGCGTTTGGGGCAGTGCATCAGCGGCCGCGCGGATCATCGACGCTCCCCCGCTCGCATGCACCGTGAGGATGTCGGGCGCCAGGTGCGCGACCGATCGCGCAGCACCGGCCACCGTGTTGGGAATGTCGTGCAGTTTGAGATCCAAAAACAGTGCCCGCTCGGGCGCGGCAGCGCGAACCCGCTCGACGGCTTGCGGCCCGAAGCGGATGTAGAGCTC